>Ga0116162_10001030_pt1 | contig 18813 bp, 15 predicted proteins | sample AD_UKC105_MetaG_FD_89875 | JGI IMG/M metagenome (GOLD analysis project Ga0116162, IMG submission 89875) | Active sludge microbial communities of municipal wastewater-treating anaerobic digesters from Hong Kong - AD_UKC105_MetaG | ecosystem: Engineered > Bioreactor > Anaerobic > Digestate... | reverse complement strand
TCTTTAGCCTGGATCTTAGCCGCCCTTTTCGGAGCTCTTCCCTTCTACTTTTACGGTATTTCAGGCGGAAGCTATGTAGACTGCGTGTTCGAAACAATGTCAGGTTTCACAACTACAGGCTCAACAATTCTGACGGACATAGAATCTCTCCCTAAAGGACTCCTATTCTGGAGAAGCGAAACACACTGGCTCGGAGGAATGGGAATCATCATGCTTACCATCGCAATTCTTCCGGTTCTCGGTCTGAGTTCCAACACTTTATATAAGGCTGAAGTTCCCGGTCCGATGAAAGACAAAATAAGCCCTCGAATTACTGACACTGCAAAACTGCTTTGGTATATCTATTTCGGTATGACAGTACTACAAAGCGTTCTACTTCTTTTTGGGGGAATGAGCTTATACGATTCCCTTTGCCACACTTTCGGCACACTTGCTACCGGAGGATTTTCTACGCTTAACAGATCAGTGGCAGGGTTTAACAATATATACATAGAGATCGTTATAATGGTCTTCATGTATCTTGCAGGAATAAATTTCATTCTTCATTTTTTTCTGCTCAAAGGAAAATTCCGTGATTTCTTTTCAAACAGCGAGTGGAGATTCTATACAGCGGTACTCACGGTATCAGTAATAATAGTAGCCTCAGATCTATATTTCAGAAACGATTACAGCAGCTTTCTTTCATGCTTGAGATATTCCTCATTCCAGGTCATCTCAATAACAACTACGACAGGATTCGTTTCTGCAGATTTTGAAAAATGGTCTCACTTTTCAAAAACCATACTCATAGTACTTATGTTTTTCGGAGGATGCAGCGGCTCAACAGGCGGTTCCATAAAGCAGATCAGGGTCATGTCTGTTTTCAAGTTCTCATTTATTGAAATAAAAAAAATGATCTACCCGAGATCTGTTATTTCTCTAAAAATAGGGAACGATCTTATAAGTGATTCGATCTTCAAGAACATTTCAGCATTTTTCATTCTTTTTATTGCCGTGTTTGCCTTCTCAACAATTTTTCTGACTTTTAGAGGCTATGATATGGTCACTTCATTTTCAGCCTCCATCGCAACCCTTGGAAATATCGGACCGGGACTTTCCAGAGTCGGAGCTGTTGAAAATTATGCTTTTTTTGACAGTGCTTCAAAGCTTCTTCTTTCCTTAAACATGCTCCTTGGAAGGCTTGAATTGTACTCAGTTCTTATTCTTTTTTATTCAATATTCAACCCGAAGAAATTCAGATAGTGCTTTTATTGAACTCCATATACCATAATCTCCTTCACATTCTGCTTCCTCTCTCGGTCAGTCTGAGATTTTATTCACAAAAGTGGAAGACGGCCTGGGTTATTATGATATCCGCTTATATTATTGATCTCGATCATTTCCTTTCTGATCCCGTATTCGACCCGGACAGATGCAGTATCGGCAGTCATATTCTTCACTCATATCCGGCTGCCGCATTATATCTTGCTTTGTTTTTCCTAAGGAGGTTCAGGCTTATCGCTGCGGGACTGCTTCTGCACATTCTTACTGACATGACCGATTGTATAAGAATTTATTTCACTTCTTGATATTGCTTCTGAAAGAACTTATCTTTATCAGTGAAGTTCAAATCTACAAACTGCAGGCTGAAGTATTGAGCGGAAAGAAAGAAACATACAGAGAATTTTGCGCAAATAAACATAACCTTCCTGTTTTCCTCTATGACTGGTGGCTCGATGCTGTTTGCGGTTATGACAACTGGGACGTCAGTATAGTGAGGCCCGACAACGAAATTATTGCTTTCATGCCCTACTATATTAAGAAAATACTGTTCTTCAAAATATCGACTTTACCTCAGCTGACCCAGTTCCTGGGGCCATGGATAAATTATCCTGAAAATCTTAAAGAATCGAACAGATCGGAATTCGAAAAAAAGATGATGAACGAGCTCATAACCCAGCTGCCTGTATCCGATTATTTCGATCAGAATTTTCACTACTCTCTGACCAACTGGCTTCCTTTTTACTGGAAAGGTTTCAGTCAGACTACAAGATATACTTATGTTATTGAAGACCTGGTACATACGGATAGAGTTTTCGCCAGTTTCAGTCAGGGCAAGCGCCAGAACATAAACAAAGCTTCTGATTTAGTGGAAGTGAAATTCGATCTTAGCGCTGAAGAATTTTATCGGCATCATAAGAATTCTCTAAATAAAAATAAGAAGCAGATATCATATTCATTCGAGCTTTTTAAAAGCATTTACGAAGCTTCGTACTCGAAAGGATGCGGCAGATCGATATATGCTGTTGATAAGAACGGGATCATTCACTCGGCCTTATTCGTCGTATGGACAAAATACAGCGCATATTACCTGATAAATTCTATCGACCCCGATCATAGGAATTCAGAATCTGCCTCCCTTCTGACCTGGGAGATGATAAAATACCTTTCACCTAAGACATACAGATTTGATTTTGAGGGCAGTATGATAGAGGGTGTAGAGCGATCGTACAGGCAGTTCGGAACAGTCCAGAAAGCCTATTTTAACGTCACTAAATACAATTCTCTTTTATATAAAGTATTCAGAGACATCAGAGAAAAATTCAGAAATAATTAACTTTCTTTCCTAAGTTCCATTTCATGCTCATAATAAATATTTCTGATCTTCTGCAGTTCGACTATGGAAGAATTTTCAAATGAAAAATTTTCGCCGAGTTGAAGATTCAGCTCGGTTTTGCTGAAGCCGATGAAATTCTTGAGGCTGTTCCCTTTATGATAAAACCTTAGTATCTGAAGTATCCTCAGTCCGTCAATTTTTTCGTGACAGGCGCGGATAAAGAGCTTTTCAGCCTTGAAATTTTTCCGCAGCGGAGACCAGATATTCTCCCCGAAACAATCTGAGATGAATTCATCGATCGGAGTTTCCACATCAGACCTGAAAAGCTCCGGGAACAGCCTGCAGGTCTCCCCTATCCGGCCGAAAGCTTCCGTATCATAGAACGGATAGCTTTCCCAGTCGCCGGCGAGCCCTTTGGTCACTGCGGGACCCGTCCCGAACGGCACTCTGTCGGATTCCCGCGCCGATGGATAAACTGTTTCGTCATTCCAGAGAAGTATTTCTCCCGCCTTTCTCATCCTGTTCACAAAATAGAAATCCTCGCCGGCCTCTTTCGGAGTTATCCCGGATATTTTTCTGTATCCGTTCATTCTGAAACTGATAGCGGAACCTAAAGCCGTGAAAGAATAAGGTGATTTTATTTTCATAAGATTTAGAAGATAGTATCTCATATACAGCTCATACCTGAGGATCGCCCTGTCACGGTCTTCATCACCGGTCAGCTCATGATAATAAGGATTTGCAAGAAGCAAAGCACTTTTATGTTCATTGAACTTGTCAACTACCGATTTAACAAAACCTTTTCTTATCCTAGTATCCGCATCGAGACTTACAACAATGTCGTTATCTCCGGCTTCTTTATCTATCGCTTCAAAGAGTTCTTTCCTGGCGTATCCGACACCTTTCTGCTTCGCTTTCCAGCCTTTTCCTTTTGAGGCTCTGTCGAGAATCGTAATTTCAAATCCGCTAACTGACTTCAGGTACTCAATAGTTTTTATGTTATTTTCACACAGTTCAAGCTTTTCCGGATCGCTCCACCATTCATCAGGATTATTAACGCAGATGAATACTTTAAAGTCCTTAAATGACTGCCTGCTCAGATTCCCGATAAGTTCCGGTATTTGATCATGCTCATTAAGAGCGGGTATTGCTACTAAAATATTCAACTGATTCCCGCGATATTATTAAACTTGATTTTTTTCCTCTTAACCGCTATCTTCTAAAAGAATGATAATATAAACCAAACTCAAAACAATGGCAATGCGAATAAAGGATCTAATCGAACGGAGGTTATTATGAAAAGAATCATCTTAACTGCAACATTAATTCTGAGCATATTCATTCTCGGATGCGGAGGAGGAAAGAAAGATGCGGCCGATGCTGCAGGTAAACCAGCCGAGCCAGTAAAAGAAGTTAAAGAAGAGCTTGTAGTTATAATGAAGATAGGCGAAGAAGTATTAAAATTCTCTGATGCAAGTTTTCTGAGCAATGCGATGACACCTGCTGACGAAACAACCAAATATACTCTTTACGCTACACCTGAAGGCGGAGATAAAGATGCTCTTAACATAGAATTCGATTCGGCTGTAAATGAAGCTCAGGAAGCATATATTTCCCTGAAAAATTACAATATCGAGAAATCTTCGGTCACTGTATCGAAATTTGAAATTCAAAAGGGTAAAGTCCTGTCTGCCGAAGGGGTCTTTTCCGGTCAGCTGAAAAAACACGATCAGAACGGATTTCCTACCGGGGAGCTAATCGACTTTAACGGGACATTCGTAAAATAGCTTTTATGATAATTTTCGTTGCGGCCCCGCTTATTTTCGGATATATTAAGAAATGATGATATTCATGATTGAAATATCAGATTCTTAACATCTTAGGGTAGTATCATGAAATTCTGTTCTATATTAGTTTTCGCAATAATTACCGCTCTATCCGCACAGTGGACAAAAACTAATGGTCCTATTGGTGGTAAAGTGCGTAGTTTTGCTTCAAATGGTACTGATATATTTGTTACTCTCGGTGGTGGTGGAATTCACGGTTCTTTCGACAACGGTAATAACTGGGAAGGAAAAAACAACGGTCTTCTAAGCTCAGATGTTAAAGTTATAGTTTATAAGGACTCGATCCTTTTCACAGGAACTGATGAAGGCGTTTACCGTTCTTTTGACAAAGGTACAACATGGGAAGCTGTTTTCAACGGACTAAGGGATACTTATGTAAAATCTATGACTGTCATGGGCAACACCATATTTGCAGGTACTTATCTTCACGGAATTTACAGATCATCGGACAACGGTGATTCGTGGCAGCAGGTCTATTCCCCCGGTGCGAATTATATCTATTTTATGGAAAATAACGGGTCAAGGCTCTTTGCAGCTACTTACGGTGACGGAATGCTGGTCTCTGACGACAACGGGGACACCTGGCAGATCAGCAACAGCGGATTGACTGACAACGGACTGTTAACGGTCTATGCTGACGGTGATCTGGTAATAGTTTCAACTTTCAGTGATCATTTCAGATCAACTGATGCAGGCGGGACTTGGTCAGCACTTTCTCTTCCTTTCGGACACTCAAAAGAAATGGTCGGTCTGAACGGCTATATTTACAGTGCTTTCTGGGGAAACGGTGTTTACAGATCTGACGACAGCGGTTCTACATGGGAAGCGAGAAATTCAGGTATAAGCAGTTCTATCTGGTCAATGGAAAAGAACGGGAATTCGCTTTTCGTAGGTTATGATAACGGTTCTATCGCACGATCTGATAACTATGGTGCTAGCTGGAGCAACTCTTCGACAGGACTCGTAAAAGGTTCATATGTCGGGTCGCTTAAAGCTGTGATCAATCTCCCAGAAGAACCTCAGGATTCGATCTATAATAAAGTGATCGCCTGTACTCACGGCAGTGCTTTGTTCAACAGCAGCGATGAAGGGAATACATGGACACCTAAAAGCGTAGGTACAGTAGAAATCAGATCGATCACATCCATAGGTAAATCAGTACTGGTAGGAACTGACATGCTCGGAATATTTCTATCGGGAAACGGCGGTGATACATATACTGCTAAGAATACAGGCCTGACCAGTAAATGGATCCACTCGATCCACATCACGAACAGGCTTCAGGGAGAACTTTTCTGTGGCACTGGTGAAGCAGGCATTTACTTTACGACCGATGCAGGAAATAACTGGGTGGCGAAGAACAACGGACTTACAGCCGCTTCGGTAAAAAGTATTGTCGGCGGTGATCCTGAGATGTTTGTCGGAACAGGCGACGGCGGAGTGTTCTACTCTAACAATTACGCATCAAGCTGGGCAGAAAGGAATAATGGATTACCTACTGACTGGATCGAAACTCTGCTGCTGACTGATTCACTGCTCTTCGCCGGTACAGGTGATGCAGGTGTATTTGTATCTGAAGATAAAGGTATCAACTGGTCACCCAGAAATAACGGACTGAATGATTCCCTGTATGTTAGAAATATTCTTGAACATAATGGTACCCTTATAGCCTGCTCAAAACCTCTCGGTGTGTTCATCTCAAAGGATTACGGAGAAAGCTGGCAGGAATTCAATTCAGGACTCACGAACACATACATTGCCTCAGTTGAGATATATGACGGTAATCTATACGCAGGCTCTATAGGAGACGGAGTTTTCATCAGACCGCTTAGTGACCTTGAAGTTCTCGGGACTCCGGTAAATTTGACTATCTCAACATATCCTGACTCTTCCCTATTGAACTGGGATATAGTTACAGGCGCTTCATACTACAGGATCTACAGGTCAGAAACACCGTACTCAGGATTTACAGAAATCGGAACTTCTGCGACAAACAGCTATGATGATACTGATACTGTAAGGAATAAATATTTTTACAGAGTAACAGCGGACAACTCAAAATAATATTATAATTGTCATAGCAAGTTCATTTTCAGATAAATATATTATCTTGGTAAACAATAGGGGGAGGATTATAAGATCAATAAAAATGCGACACTGCTTATGTCAGTTTTATTTTTCATGATGGCAGTTTCGGCTGAGATACCTGAAGGCTATTACGACAGCGCAACGGGATCAGGTTACACCCTTAAAACACAGCTGCACAACATCATCGATAACCATACTGTTGTATCATATGATGCTCTATGGACACATTTTCAAAGTACCGATGTCGATAATTATTACGAGAATAACGGCAGCCCGCTTGATATGTATTCAGAAAATCCTACCGGACCCGATCCCTACAACTGGACATTTGTTGCAGATCAATGCGGTAATTATTCAGGAGAAGGAAGCTGCTATAACAGGGAACACAGTTTCCCGAAGAGCTGGTTCAACGATGCCAGTCCGATGTATTCTGACATTTTTCATTTGTATCTCACTGACGGTTATGTTAACGGAAAAAGAAGTAACTGGCCTTTTGGAGAAGTCAATGCCCCAACATGGACATCTCAGAACGGATCAAAAGTTGGTCCCTGCTCATATCCGGGTTATACTGGAACTGTATTCGAGCCTATTGATGAGTTCAAAGGCGACTTTGCGCGTTCGTATTTTTATATGGCAACTCGATACGAAGATGTTGTTTCCGGATGGAGTTCAGCTATGCTTGACGGTTCAGCAGACAAAGTTTATACAGACTGGGCACTGAATATGCTCATAGAATGGCATACAAATGATCCTGTTTCACAGAAGGAGATCGACAGAAACAATATAATTTACAGCGATGTTCAGGGCAACCGTAATCCGTTTATAGATAATCCAAATTATGTATATCAGATATGGGGAGGAAATCCGGTTCCTTCAATAAATTTTGTTACAGCCTCTCAGCAGATCGAGGAGAGCATAGGTACTTTGACAGTTTATCTTTCGATCTCTGAAGCTATACCTGAAACAGTAACTGCAAATCTGATTATTACAGGCACAGCAAATGATCCTGATGATTATTCGGTTTCAACTACTTCTGTATTGTTTCCGGCAAGTACTACCGCTGACAGATCGACTGTACTTACTATAGAAGATGATCTTATTCCCGAAGATTTTGAAACGATCATATTGACTATAGATAATCTTACTACAGCAAATCCTGATATTATCATCGGCCCGAACAGTGAAATAACGATCACTATAAATAACAGTGACGGTTTTGACGAAACCCCGCCTGCAGTGGATACTTTCGAGGTGCTGAATGATTCAACATTTATAATAACATACACTGAGCAGGTCGATCCTGTAAGCTCTCAGATTTTGACGAATTATGTTGTGGATAATTCTGTCGGAAGTCCTTTTAGCGCAACTGTGGGTTATATGGGAGATTCTGCCAAAGTACAGCTTTCATACACTTCTGCTCTCGCTCCCGGTTCTTATCAGCTGACTATAAATAATGTCGAAGATCTCAAGACTAATGCGATCGCTTTGAATACTACGGTCGACTTTGGAATTTCTTCAGGACCGGGAGCAGGCTGGATAGAGGATTTCGAACTTGCGAACTGGGGAAGCTATTCAACGGGCACTTATACATTAACGACCGGCGACTGGGATATAGTGGATGTTTATCCTGAAACTTCTGCTGCTTTCGCATATGAAGGGTCTCACGCTGTAAGGCTTAATGACGACTCGAACAACTCTTCTGTTACAGCCCCGGCGGTCAATGGAGTGGATTCTGTGATTTTCTGGTACAGGACACTGAATAATGAAGCATCCGCGTCAACATTCTGGCTTCAGAAGTCAGTCGGCGGAGGAGCATTTACTAATGTTACGAGCGGAACATTCCAGACGACAACATATAATCAGTTCGCTTATAAAGTGAATGATGCTTCAGATGATATTAGATTAAGGATAAACAGTGATCAGCAGTCCGGACATCTTATAATTGACTATTTCAAAGTAGTCACTTTCTCGGGACCTGTGCAGGATACTACACCTCCTGAAATACTTAGCCATGTTGTAACTGATTCCACTTTAATAATTACTTTCAGTGAAAATCTTGATCCTGCTACGTCTCAGGCATTAACCAATTATCTTCTTGATAACGGAGCAGGCAATCCTTCAGCTGTGGTTCTGGGATACGGAGGAGATTCAACTGTAGTGGAAGTATTCTATCCTGCATTCCTGCCTGACACGAATTATCAGCTTACTATAAGCAATGTGGAAGATATTGCAGGAAATTCAATGATCAATGACTATATTGACTTCATTATCAATTCAGGCGGTACAGGTGATGGCGACGGCTGGACCGAACCTTTCGAAGACGATACGAACTGGGGAGGAAGTTACTTTGTCGGAACTGTAACTTTTCCATCCGGTGATTGGGATTTCAACTATGTTTTTCTGGAGGGTCCTGTTGATAATCCATTCGAAGGCGTACAGTCAGTCAGACTTAAAGACGGAACTCCTGACGCATCACTCACAACGCCTTATATAAACGGTATTGACTCTGTATCATTCTACTATAGAAGTTATCGTGCAGATACATCGACATTCATTCTTCAAAAATCAGTAAACGACGAACCATTTGTAAATATAGCCACGCAGCAATATTCAGAAACAACTTACGATCAATTCTCTTACAGAGTCAACGACACATCTGACAATATCAGATTAAGAATTCTGAATGACAGCCAGCCTGAACGTCTGTGTGTTGATTATTTCAGGATCGTGCAATTTCCGCCGGAACCGCCCTCTGCACCTGCTAACGTAACAACGCAGATATCGGGAACTGATCTTATTATCGGATGGGATATTGTATCCGGAGCGACGGCATATGATGTTTACTCTTCAGACTCTCCTTATGAAGGATTTTCGTGGGAATCAACTGTTAGCGAGCCCACATACACAACTCCTTATACGGAAGCGAGAAAATTCTACTATATTGTTGCTAAAACGACGGCTAAATCCCTCAAACCGGGAGAATCTCACGAAAGGTTTATTGATATCAGATAATTGTGAAATTCAGAGATTTCTGATCAAAATAATATTATCTTTTTTCAATTGATAAGCTTATATTTATGAAGTCAGAAAATAAAAATTTGAATAATTCAGAAGGAGAATTAAAATGGCACAGATCACATTAAAAGGCAATCCGGTAAATACAGCCGGAGAACTTCCAAAAATAGGCGAGCAGCTGAAACCATTCGTTCTGGCGAATGACAAACTGATAAGGGTAAGGCTTGATGATTTCAAAAACACTAAACTTGTTCTTAACATCTTCCCCAGCTTGGACACACCTACCTGCGCAATGTCAGTCAGACAGTTCAACAAACTGGCTTCAGAAATGGTTTATACGAAAGTTATCTGTATATCCCGCGACCTGCCGTTCGCTCAGGCCAGGTTCTGCGGAGCTGAAGGATTGGAGAATGTTATAACTCTGTCAGACTACGAGACAGGCGAGTTCGGCTATGATTACGGTGTTGAAATAATTGACGGCCCTCTTAAAGGTCTTCACTCCAGAGCTGTTATTGTAGCAGATGAGACCGGAAAAGTGCTTTATACTGAGCAGGTTGCAGATATAGTTAACGAACCGAACTACGAAGCCGCTCTTAACGCGCTGATTTGACATAGGGCTTATATTTTGTTACATTGCTTTAACATATCTACAGATAATAATCAGGAAATTTAATGACAAGCAGAAAACCAGATTTTAAAGAGCAACTTACAAATTCTGTTTTCAGGATCGGAATCGAAGAGGCACATATACTAAATCCTTTAAAGTTTTCTTTAATTATTACCATATTATACATTATTTTAATTTCTGCATATATTTGGTATTCCGGCGCTATTGCTTTGTACTTCTCGAAGACTAAAGAAGATCTTGCATTGATTGAGTTGGTCAAAGGTTTGACGTTCGTTATAGTGACCGCGGCAGTTTTGTTTTTTTATATCTATCATACATTAAAGAAAATTGAATACAAAAACAATATTATCATGGCTCAGAACAAAAGTATTATATCATCTGAAAGACTGGTTATGGCAGGTCTGTTTTCGACTTCTGTTTCACACGACATCAACAATTTAATGTTCATAATTACCGGCAGCGCAGATCTAATGTATTCGTCAAAAACACTTGACGCGAACAATATGCAGTTATTGGAAAACATATCATCTTCTTCAAAAAAACTTGTGGAATTGTCCAGGAGTATGATGGATGCAAGCAAAGAATATCTCCCCGGTGAAATGAAAACAGAAGACCTTTCAAAAATTGTGGAATCTACAGTCTCTTTTTCAAAAATACATTCGAAACTGAAAAGATGTAATATAGTTGAAGAGATTCAATCTGACATTATAATGAACATCAACTCTATCCTTATAGGAAGAACTCTGATGAACCTCCTGCTGAACTCGGCTGATGCGACAAATGAAACCGGGAAAATACTAATCCGGTTAAAAGAAGTATCACAAAATGTGCTGCTCGAAGTTCATGATGACGGTCCCGGAATTAATGATGATTTAAAAGAAAAAGTATTAGAACCTTTCTATACGACAAAACAGGACGGTAACGGATTAGGTCTGCTCTCATTGAAGATATGCGCACTTCAACATAACGGGAAAATCGCTATAAAGAAATCAGATCTGGGTGGAGCGTGTTTTTCTATTTCTTTTCCAATAAACGATACTTATAATTCACACGAATCAGCTGTTAATCACTAACTAAATTCCAGCAAAAAAACAATAATAGGAGATACAATGTTGATCAAACCGGGAGAAAAAATTTTTGTAATAACCCGCAGATTCTATGAGGAAGAAATCAAAAGACACTTCATAGGAGAAATTATTGAAGCTGAAGGTTCTTTAGCCAAATTAAAGGGTTATACTTATATATTCGATAAGATCAAAAACCAGTTCATAAAAAAACCGGATATAAGAACAAGGATTCTCGATGTATCTGAAGGTGTTTATATCGTCAATTTAATACCCTCAGATGTTAATATTTCTGATATTCAGTATGTGACAAATAAAAACAATCAGCTTGTAGCAACAGATATGAAAGATTTCAGTCTTGATATTAACGAATTCGGTGTGAATAAGTAATTTATTCTTATTATGAAGAAACCGATTCAAGTAAGCAATAAGAAGAAGGAACCCAATGAAAAAATTAAAACTTACAACTATTCTCCTGATAGTTTTCACATTGTTCGCAGAAAATGAAGACATCCGTAAAATCATAGAGAGCCCTCTCACTGCATTTAATGAGGGTGAGTTATACTGCATCAACCCACTTCAGTCATTATACGAAACAAACAAATTAAATTTATTCTGGGACAATGAGAATCTCGCAAATTCATTCATCGATACTTTAGGACAGGCAAAATGGGAAGGTCTCGACCCTGATGATTATCATTACAGCTATTTGAGCAGCAATTTTAAAAGCAATGATCCGGGTTCTAAAGCATTGCGCGATGTCCTTTTGACAGATGCTTTTCTTCTTTACGCCAATCACCTTCTTTCCGGAAAATTAAATCCTGACGATCTACATCCTGAATGGAACACAAAAAGAAGATATGAAGACATAACTTCACTTTTTAGAAGATCGGCAGGAACAATTCAATTGTTTACAGAATTGGAAAAGATCAAACCTCAGCAGAAAGGATATAAGGAGCTTAAAAATAAGTTAAAATATTTCTTTAGCCTTAAAAATGATATAAAGCAGGTAGTAACAAAAGGAAATCTTATCAAACCTGGTATGACTGACAACAGGATGCCGTTAATAAGAAAGAATATATGTATTATTGAGAACAATAAATTAGCTTCACCTTCAGACAGTCTTATGTATGACGATGAACTTACAGAAACTGTTAAACAGTTCCAGAAAAGACACGGTCTGAGAAATGACGGAATAATAGGCGACAACACGATCAAGATGATGAATCTTTCTATTTATGACAGGATCGGCAAGATCAAAGTAAATCTGGAAAGACTCAGATGGATGCCTGATGAATACGGAGAGAACTATTTAATAGTCAACCTTGCGGATTACAAGTTGTCTCTATTTAAAAAGAATCAGCTGATCTCGGAAAATAATGTGATCATCGGGAAATCTTATAGGAAGACACCTATCTTCAGCGATAAAATGACCTATCTTGTATTTAATCCCACCTGGACCGTACCACCGACTATTTTAAAAAACGATGTAATCCCGGCAGTAAAGAAAGATATCAATTACTTAAAGAAGAAAAATATCCGCATTTTCAAGAATGATCCTACGAATATTAATGAGGTGTCAGTTGAATCAATAGACTGGAGCAATATTACAGGAAATAATTTCCCTTACAGGCTTGTTCAGGATCCCGGGCCAAATAACTCTCTCGGTGAAGTCAAATTCATGTTCCCGAATAAACATAATATTTACATTCATGATACTCCTGATAAAACTTTGTTCCAGAAAGAGGAAAAGAATTTTAGTTCAGGCTGCATCAGAGTGGAAAAACCTCTAGAGCTAGCTGAAATACTATTGAAAGACAATCTTGGATGGAATCATGAAAAGATCGAGAATATTGTATCTTCAAGAAAAGAAACTACCGTGATTTTTCCAAAACCTGTTACAGTCCACATTCTTTACTGGACTGCATGGGTTGACAACGCAGGTATTATTCAATTCCGAAACGACATTTATGACAGGGACAAGGATGTTCTTGCAGGACTTAAAGGAAAGAAATAAATGTTTAGAGTACTTTTAACTATATTATTGTTTCTTAAAACTATTTTATTGTTCAGTGCGGATGACACATGCAGCTTCAAAGTAATAATCAATGGGGAAAAAACCGACCTGAATATTTTCAGTATTTTTGTTATGCCTTCAAATGATATTAAATTACAGATAATAAGTGACGAAAAGTTTTCGGTTCATTTTAGAGATAAAAATATTTCTTCAATATCAAAAGAACATCTCATTAAAGCTCCTTCAGAAAAAGGATTATATAAACTCCTGATCGCAAGTGAGCCTTCTGATTCAATGTTGATAAATGTTTTTGTTAAGGTTCCTTTATCAAAGATGAATGGTGAATTTCTGAACGGATACAGAATTGGTAAATATCCGGAAAAACCCCTAAACGACAATCCAGTTTATGCTAAACCGAAAGGTCTGATTGAAGTTACGGAAGCAAATCAGTTTACAAATATCTCTCCAAATTTCACTTTATCTGATTTCGTCTGCAAACAGGAGGGAAGTTTTCCTAAATATGTTCTTATTCGATCTAAACTAATTCTCAAACTTGAATACATCCATAGACTTTTACGATCAAAAGGTATCAGTTTGACTAAATTCAAATTTATCAGTGCCTACAGAACTCCTTTTTACAATAAATCTATCGGAAACGTTAAGAATAGCAGACATATTTACGGAGGAGCTGCAGACATCTATATTGATGAAGACAACAACGGAAGAATGGACGATCTGAACAAAGATGGAAAACTCGATCAGAACGATGCTGAATATTTGTACAGGCTGATCGACGAACAACACACAAAAGGAGAGTACAAAGAGTATATAGGCGGTTTAGGGAAATACAAAAGGACATCTGCCCATCCAGCCTTTATTCATATTGATACAAGAGGTTTTAAAGCCCGCTGGTAATTTGATGGGCTTAATTACAAAATATAACTTTGATTTTTAGGCTGATCAGTGTATAATACAATCTGATCATAAAATATATTCATGAGGTGTTATTATGGCACGGTTTATAAAAAAACACAAACACGAGATCGGTCTGGGACCGGACGATCTTAAGTTCAGAGGCGAAAAAAGGGCAGATAAAGTTCTTCTTCGGGTAATTGACTTTGATGCCGAGAACAAAGAAGAAAAAGAGATCAAATCTATTGAAGAAGTAATGCCTTATAAAAAGAAACCCTCTGTAACATGGCTTAATATTGACGGTCTTCATGATGAAGGATTAATGGCTGAAACAGCGAAACACTTCAATCTTGATAAAATTGTGCTTTCCAATGTTATGCAGACTCAGGCCAGACCTACAGTTCAGGAATACGATAATTGTATATATATTTCTATAAAAATGCTTAGGCAGGATGAAAAAAAAGATAAAATACTTGTAGAAAATCTGAGCCTTATATTAACCAAAACAGTTCTTATATCTTTTCAGGAAGTTAAAGGCGATGTTTTCGAACCTGTAAGGGAAAGAATAAGAGCACAGAAGAAAAGGATCAGGAATTCGGGCACTGATTATCTCGCTTTTGCTCTGCTTGATGTTGTCATAGACAACTATATTTATATAATCAGCCTGCTGGGAGAAAAGATAGAAGATCTGGAAGAGAACCTTCTTCAGGACCCGCCGCAAAGCGTAATCGATCAGATAAATACATATAAACGGGAACTGAATTTTCTAAGAAAGAATATCAATCCGGCAAAGGAAATGATACTCACTCTTTCAAAGATCGAGAATGATCTAATAGCAGATGATACCTATATTCATTACAAAGAGCTGCTAGACAATATTAACCACGCGTCAGAATCTTCAGACAGTTACCGCGACATCCTTTCTGATCAACTTAATATTTATCATACAACCATAAGCAGTAAACTTAATGATATCATGAAATTCCTGACAGTTTTCTCTGTTATTTTCATTCCTCTGACTTTCATTGCAGGCATTTACGGCACAAATTTCGATTTCCTGCCTGAACTCCACTTCAAATACAGTTACTTTATAATGCTGGGTGTTATGGTAGTAGTAGCACTCGGGATGCTGAAATATTTTAAGAATAAAAAGTGGCTCTAAGTAATTGTTATGAAAATCAATAATTATCTTAATAGAATAATCATACTGTACGACAATACTTCAATTTCTCCAAAGCTCAAAGCAGACTGGGGATTTTCATGCCTGATCGAAACGGAAGACAGAAATATTCTGTTTGATACAGGAGGGAACGGAAAAATACTGCTTGAAAATATGTCACTTCTTGAAATTGACCCGAAAAGAATTGATGATATTTTCATTTCTCATCAGCATTTTGATCATATTGGCGGACTTTCTGCTATATTGAACGAGAATTCCAAAGCTGTAGTCCACATTCCTAGATCGCTCAAAGGCATTAAGTACCCGAATAAAGTCATCAGCTACGATAATTCTCAAGTTTTATATGAAAATATTTACTCAACCGGAGAATTAAACGGCGATGAACAATCCCTTGTTATTAAAACAGACAGAGGTTCAGTCGTTATTATTGGCTGCTGTCATCCCGGTTTAAAAAATATTCTCAGCTCATTGAAAGAAAAAAATATTTATGCTGTAATCGGAGGATTACACGGTTCGACCGAATTTGATCAGTTGAAAAATGTAACTAAGGTCTGCCCTACTCACTGCACTAAACACATAGAAGAAATTAAAGAACTCTATCCCGATAAATATATATCAGGCGGAGCAGGAGCAATTATTGAATTTTAAACCTACAGGACAAAATCAGTGAAAACTTATTTGGATTGCATTCCATGTTTTATGAATCAGGCATTCAGAGCGGGTAAAACAGCTACAAAAGACGAATCAGTTATAAAAAAAATACTTGATGAGACCGGTGCTATGATTTACTCAATACCGATGGGACAAACCCCTCCTGAAACCGGTGCAATTATCTACAAAAGAATTATAGAGATAACAGATATTCCTGATCCTTACCACAATATTAAACAGCAAAACATCCGGCAAGCTTTAGAATTATATCCTGAACTTAAAGTGAAAATTGAGAGTTCCGATGATCCGTTACTTACAGCGATCCGGCTTGCTGTTGCTGGAAATGTGATAGATCTTGGTATTGATAAAGAATTTGATATCGTAAAAGACGTTGAAAAGATATTGATCCAGGATTTCGCGGTCTTTGATTATGATAAATTCCGGTCTAGACTTGCCGCGTCAAAAAATATACTGTACATCGGTGATAATTCAGGTGAAGGTGTATTTGACAAATTACTGATCGAACAGCTTAAATTACCTGTAATATACGCAGTAAGAGACACTCCTATAATAAATGATATTACTCTTAATGAAGCTGAACAAATAGGTCTCGATAAAATTGCAGAGTTGATTTCTTCCGGATCTAAAGCTCCAGGAACGATACTTGACAAATGCAGTGATGAATTTCTCGAAGTGTTCAATAATGCTGATATGATAATTTCAAAGGGTCAGGGAAATTATGAGTCTTTGTCTGATGTCAGCAGAGATATCTTCTTCATGCTGAAAGCAAAATGCAGAGTTGTGGCAAGACATCTTAATGTTAAGGTCGATGACATAATCTTCAAATACAATACAGGAAAAATATAATGAAATTACATATTTTAGAAGAATTAGGGATTGCGAGAGATGATTTTATTTCAGCCGCAATTGATCATGAAGTTTTATGGTTTGACGAAGAGTGTGATAAATCAAAAATTGAAGGTTTAGTTACAGTCAAAACTAAGCTCGTTAAAGATAAACTTGAACTCTATCCGAACTTGAAAATGATCGCTGTTGCTTTCACAGGTTACGACAGCGTTGATCTTGAATATTGCAGTTCAAAAAATATCGCAGTGTATAATGTACCTTCTTATTCCACAAATTCAGTTGCGGAACTTGCAATAACTTTAGCTATTTCACTTTTGAGAGATATTCCGAAAGGTAACGAAGTGATCCGCAAAGGTCAGTGGGATCTCGGAAGACCCGGTATCGAACTTTTAGGAAAAACGGCAGGAATATGCGGAACCGGTGCTATCGGAATAAGGGTAGCAGAGATATTTAAAGTTCTCGGTTGTAAAATCATTGGGTGGTCGAGAACAGAAAGACGGGAATTCACTGAGCTCGGAGGTAAGTATGTGAGTTCACTTGAACAACTCTGCGCAGATTCCGATATCGTTTCTATACATGTTCCTGCAAACTCAGAAACAAAGGCTTTGATCGGTCAAGAACAGCTGAACAAGATGAAGCCATCCTCATACCTTATCAACACAGCAAGAGGCCCGATAATTGACGAGAATGCCCTCATAGAAACACTGAAAAACCGTAAAATAGCAGGAGCGGGGCTTGATGTTTACAGTATTGAACCTATCTCAGCTGACAATCAGCTTTTGAAGCTTGATAATGTTATTTTAACACCTCATATTGCCTTCAAGACTTTGGAAGCTTTGAAGAGAAGATCCGTTGTAACAATAAATAACATAAATAATTTCTCTAAGGGAATCTCAACCAACAAGGTGAACTAATGCTGAGCAGTATCTACATATTCTGGTTCGGTGTGATCGGAACTTTCGCATTTTCTATCTCGGGTGCTATGACTGCAATGAGGAAAAAATTCGATCCGTTCGGTGTTATCATTATCGGATTTGTGACGGCTGTTGGGGGCGGTACTGTAAGGGACGTACTGCTGAAAGATGTTTATGTCTTCTGGCTTAAAGAACCCCATTTTGTATATTCGATAATTGCCGGGTCTTTATTCGCAATGTTTTTCCGCAGAAATCTTGATATGCTTTCAAAATCGCTTCTTCTTTTCGATACGATCGGGCTCGGTCTCTATACTATCATCGGGCTTGAGATAGGTCTGCATAACGGTCTGAGCGTAATGAGCTGTATTATCCTTGGAGTAATTACAGGATCATTCGGAGGCGTGCTGAGAGATATTCTGGTTAACGAGATCCCGGTAATATTCAGAAAAGAGATCTACGCTACAGTTTCGATAATCGGAGGACTGATCTATTTCATTCTGAAGACATCCGGCGTAACAGAACCCTTGCTTCAGATAGTGCCTATTGTACTTATAATCATTTTCAGGATACTCGTAATTAAGTTCAGAATATCATACCCGTCAATATACAATTCCGGAAAGATCAAACAAAAGGCTAAAAGATGAACGAAATCCCGATAGTATTACCTCAAACTCTTCAGAGCAGATCGGATGAATTTTCCATCTATCTTGATAAAGCGATCGAAAGAGTTCAAAAATTCGCTTTGGAACACGGCTGGGAGCGGCATACTGAACAGAGCTTCATGGACAAAGTGATGATATTCGACTCAAAACCCGAATTCGACAAGATGCTCCTCGAACTTTGCGAAATGCCGCCTGATATTGAACTGCCGAAGACTTACTGCGGTGCGCTCGAGGAAAGAGTTCTTGCTGTCGTTACACCTGAAATTTACAGCACAGTCTATCCACAGGGAGTCGAGGAGGATTTTTACACCAAGATCCTCGCTCACGAGATAGCGCACAGGCTGCACATCCGCATACTTAACGGGGACGAGG
>Ga0116162_10001029_pt1 | contig 18818 bp, 16 predicted proteins | sample AD_UKC105_MetaG_FD_89875 | JGI IMG/M metagenome (GOLD analysis project Ga0116162, IMG submission 89875) | Active sludge microbial communities of municipal wastewater-treating anaerobic digesters from Hong Kong - AD_UKC105_MetaG | ecosystem: Engineered > Bioreactor > Anaerobic > Digestate... | reverse complement strand
TTGATCTTCTGGAGCGGTTATCGCCTCCGCCTCACCCCCGAGGTCGGGTTCAACGCTCTCCACCGGTTCCGCAACCGTTTCGCCAGCTGGAGCCTGGGTGTTCCTTCCAGTAATGAACCAGCTTATCAATAGTACGCCCATCATCAGAACTGCCGCTACGAACAGCCGTGACTGATCACTCATCGTCCTTACCTCCGACCTCAGGTACCGGGTCGTATCCTCCCCTGTGCCAGGGATGACATCTGAAAACCCTCTTTATCGCCAGAAGGGTACCCCTGGCAGCTCCGTGCTTCTCAATCGCCTCCATGGCATACTCACTGCATGTTGGTGTGAATATGCAGCTGGGTGGCAGATGCGGTGATATGGCTCTCCTGTAGAGGCCAACCAGGAAAATCAGGATCTTCTTAATTTTCCCTGAGCCTCTCCACGAACATGTCCATGTCTTCCTTCATCTCTCGCCAGCTTATGTCAACCAGCTTCCTTTCAGGGAAAACCACCGCATCGAATCCTTGCTCTACTTCTTTTTCAACCGAATACTGCCTCAAGCGTCTCTTAAATAGATTTCTTTTCACTGCGTTCCCTGTTTTCGCAGACACAGAAAACCCCAGGCGTATCCTGCCCAGGGAATTCATTGTGTATCTAATCCTTAAGACGCTTCCTCTGATCTGTCTGCCGTTCCTCAGTATCTTCCTGAAATGCCAGCTTTCCCTGATCCTCTTCAGGCGGCGTCCAGTCAAGTTTACGGCACCAGACGCTTGCGTCCTTTGCGTCTCCTGGCGTTCAGGACCTTCCTGCCTCCCCTGGTGGCCATTCTTGCTCTGAAGCCGTGCCTTCTCTTCTTCGAGATATTGCTGGGCTGATATGTTCTTTTCATAATAGTCTCCTGCACTTGGCGTGGATCTCATGATCCTCCGCCCGTTCTTTTCCGCACTTTCCGGAAGCGGAAAGTTAGCTAACTTGACTCCTTTTGTCAAGTTCCGTCAACCTACTTGGCCCGATGGCTTTTGTTTTGCATTATTCCCGTGAGTTTTTTCTTTCATTCCTTTCGGAGAGTGGTATGGTTCTATCCCCCGAAGACGCCTTCGATCTCTGTCTTGACCGGGCCAGGGAGCTCATGGGCGTCGAAAAGTTCAACAGCTGGCTCGCAAACGCTTCCTTCAGGGGCTACAGCGGCAATGTTGTAACGGTCGGTCTCGATTCGGACATTAGGGTAAACTTCGTTTCGCAGCATTACAAGGACAAGCTCGAGGACCTTCTTCGTGAGATAACGGGCAACGATTCCATTTCAATCAAATTCACCCACAGGCCAGAGACCCTTAATCTGGGCAGTTTCTCTTCTGGCTTCTCATCAAGGGATCAGCTTTTCGACAACTACCTCTACCCCGAGTACGTCTTCAGCCGTTTCATCAGCGGTCCAACCAATGAACTGGCCCACGCCAGCGCCGTTGCCGTTGCGCACAACCTGGGTCACTCCACTCAGAACCCCCTTTTCATCTATGGAGGTGTCGGTCTCGGCAAAACACACCTTGTCCAGGCTATCGCTCATTATGTCAGGGACAACAAGCCAGGAGAAACCTTCGCCTACATTTCCAGCTCGCAGTTCACCAGCGACTACATCAGGGCCCTGGATCCCTCCAGCAGCTTCGAGCACAGCTCGGCCAGGCAGATGGAGAAGTTCAAGGACCGTTTCCGTAAGTGCGACTATCTCATCATGGAGGACGTTCAGTTCCTTGCGGGGAAGGACAGCACCCAGGAACAGTTCTTCCAGATATTCAACGAGCTCTATCTCATGGGAAAACAGATCGTTCTTACCTCCGATCGCCATCCCAACGAGATCGAACCCCTGGAGGAAAGGCTGATTTCCAGGTTCCAGTCCGGTATGCTCGCAGACATCAAACCTCCCAGGTTCGAAACCAGGAAGGCTATTCTGAACCAGAAGCTCAGGGATGAGAACATCCGCCTTGAGTCCAATGTGGTTGACTACATAGCAGAGAACGTTACCTCGAACGTTAGACAGCTGGAAGGCGTGGTCAACATCATAGCGGCCAACATGAGGATCCAGAACATCATTCCATCGCTGGACAATGTAAGGAACCTCGTTAAGGAATTCCTCGGCTCTGCTTCCCGCCGCCTGAATCCAGCCTCTATCACCTCCGTTACAGCGGATGTCTTCGGTGTGAACAAGGAGGCCCTCAAGGGCAAGAAGAGAAAAAGGGAGATCCTTGTACCCAGACAGGTGGCAATGTTCCTCATAAGGGAGATGACAGAGCTTCCCCTTGAGGAAATAGGGGATTTCTTCGGAAGGGATCATTCAACCGTGGTGAACGCCATAAAGAGGGTAAACACCCTTATGGAACAGGACCCTTCTTTCAGCCGTCAGGTCGAAGAGGTCAAAAGATCACTGGAGAACTGATCTTTTTTCTGTTGATATCCCTGTTGATTTCTTCCTCTCTTCCCGCCCTGTTGAAAACTTTTGCTTCACTGCTTTCTTTTCAACATTTTTTCAACAGCGCAAGTGCCTGTGATTTCCCTTGCAAGGGTTACTTTTGCACGGTCTATGAGGTATAATTACTGATGTTGTATTCTGTTTCTTTCTGTTCTTATTACTGAAACCGTGGAGGGCTTCCTATGGTGAACTTACTTGTGGATCACAAGACTCTTTTACTCGGTCTGAACACTGTGGCCTCGGCCCTTCCTCCCAAGACCAGTCTCCCTTCCCTCTCCAACATCCTTCTTGAGACCCAGGGGGAGAAGCTCAGGCTGGCGGCAACCGATCTCGATACCACCGTGATCACATGGGTTCCCGCAACCATCTCCTCCCAGGGTTCAGTTGCACTGCCCGGTAAGAAACTCCTGGAGATAGTCAGGGAACTCGACGGTTCCGATGTAAGCATAAGCACCAGCGGCTCCCGAACCAGCATCAGCTGTGAGAAAAGCTCTTTCACACTTCCCGGAAGCAGCCGCGACAGTTATCCGTCCCTGCCTTCACCCGGTGCCGCCGAGGGCATGCTGGAGCTTCCCCTTGATCTTGTCAGGGAGGCAATAGCAAGAACCTCCTACGCCGTTGCCGGGGCAAGCGAGATCAGGGCGTCCCTTACCGGTTCACTCTGGAAGTTCCTTCCTGAAGGTCTGGAAATGGTTGCCACCGATGGCCACAGGCTGGCAAAGATCAGGTTGTCTCAGCTCAAGGGTAAAACGGAAACCGGTCTCGAGGCCATCATCGCCCCCAAGGCCCTTAACCTTCTTCAGAGGCTCAGCACCAGCGAGAAAGTGCTTATGTCCTCCCAGGGTTCCCAGGTGAGCTTCCATGTGGGTGATACAAGCATTTTCAGCAGGGTCATCGACGGCCCGTATCCTCCGTACGAAAAGGTGATCCCTTCGAACAACGACCTGAAGCTCACCGTTAACAGAGAGGATCTGCTGGGAGCCCTGAAGAGAATGAGTATCATCGCCAACCCTGCCACACGGCAGATAATGTTCACCGTTGAACACAACAGGGTTATCCTCCAGGCGGAGAACACCGATGCCGGTGAGGCCAGAGAGGACATAGAAGCCGTTTATACGGAGGACCCCCTTCAGATAGCATTCAACGGTAACCTGGTGATGGACATCCTCAGAAGCATGAACACGGAAGATGTCTGTCTGAGCATGCATGACAGCTCAACGGCGGTGATCATAACTGAGGTGACCGACGATGAAACATTCGATTACCTCACGCTTGTAATGCCTGTAAGGCTTCCGGATCCAGTCTGAGCGAATGAAGAACATCAGTGAGCTGGTGGACGAGCTTCTCAAGGACCTCGACCTGGACTCGGTCCTTCCAAGAAGAAAGGCGCTGGCCCGCTGGGATTCCATTGCCGGTAAGAAACTAGCGGAATATTGCTCCTCCCCGGTGTCCGATGGAGACTGTGTCAGTGTTCTCACTAGAAGCCCCGCTGCGGCCATGGAACTGAAGTACAGAAGCAGCGAGATACTATCGGCCCTTAACAGGGAAGCCGGCGCGGAGGTATTCAGGACCCTCAGGGTCTCCATCCGCCTGGCCAGGGAAGACAGAAAGGAAGATTTTGGCCGTTAAACCCGAAAACACCTACGGCGCCGAGTCTATTCAGATACTGGAAGGTCTAGAGGCCGTCAGAAAAAGACCGTCCATGTACATCGGCTCAACATCCTCCACCGGCCTGCACCACCTCGTGTACGAAGTTGTCGACAACAGCGTTGACGAAGCCCAAGGAGGGCACTGCAACAGTATTGAGGTGGTACTCCAGCCCGATGGCGGAGTTACTATCACGGACAACGGCAGGGGAATACCAACCGACATCCATCCGAAAACAGGGATATCCGCCCTTCAAGTCGTCATGACCACCCTGCACGCCGGCGGCAAGTTCGACAACAGTTCCTACAAGGTTTCAGGCGGGCTTCATGGTGTTGGCGTTAGTGTAGTCAACGCTCTTTCCAGCAAACTGCAGGTGAAGGTAGCCAAAAAGGGCAGCACCTGCACCCAGGAGTACCGCAGGGGCCTTCCCGACTCACCACTCCTGGAAACGCCCGATGACTCCAGGACCACAGGCACAAGCATTCACTTCATCCCCGATGACGAGATCTTCGAAACCACCGAGTTCAGCTTCGACATACTCGCAAAACGCCTGAGGGAACTGGCCTTTCTCAACAGCGGTTTGAAAATATCCATCTCCGACAGAAGGTCCCCGGAGGGTAAGAAGAAGGTGTTCAGATACGAGGGAGGAATAACATCTTTCGTGGGATTCCTCAACGAGAACAAGCACCCCCTCCACGAACCTCCGGTTCACATAACCAGGGAAGGCGAACTGGAAGACGGCTCCTTCGTTCTTTCGGATGTTGCGCTGCAGTACAATTCCGGTTATCAGGAAGACGTGTTCAGTTTCGCTAACAACATCAACACCATCGACGGCGGCACACATCTTACCGGTTTTCGCGCCGCCCTTACCAGGTGCCTTAACGACTACGCCTCAAAGAACGGGCTCTTCAAGAAAACAGACCAGTCCTTCACCGGGAACGATGTAAGGGAAGGTCTTACGGCCGTTGTGAGCGTTAAGCTCTCGAACCCGCAGTTCGAAGGTCAGACGAAGACCAGGCTGGGTAACAGGGAGATAAAGGGGGTTCTGGAGAACACGGTCTACTCCGGTCTTGAACAGTTCTTCGAGGAAAACCCCGGGGATGCCAGGAAGATAGTTCAGAAATGCATAGATACCTGCGCCGCGCGTCAGGCGGCCAGAAAGGCCAGGGAACTCACCAGAAGGAAGAGCGCCCTGGAAACCGCCTCCCTTCCCGGAAAGCTCTCCGACTGCACCGTGAGGAACCCTGAGCACGCGGAGCTTTTCCTGGTTGAGGGTGACTCCGCAGGAGGAAGCGCCAAGCAGGGCAGGGACAGGTACTTCCAGGCTATCCTCCCCCTGAGGGGCAAGATCATTAACGTCGAAAAGGCGCCGCTTCACAAAATACTGGCCAACAATGAGATAAGAACGCTGGTCACCGCCGCGGGAACCGGCATAGGCCAGGAAGACTTCGAGCTGGACAAGCTGAGGTACGGCAAGATCATAATCATGACCGACGCCGATGTTGACGGAGCCCACATAAGAACGCTTCTTCTCACATTCTTCTTCCGCTATATGCCGAGGCTGATCGAAGAAGGCCACATCTTCATTGCCCAGCCGCCCCTTTACCGGCTGAAATGGGGGAAGAAAGAAGTCTATGCCTACACCGACCACGAGAGGAACAGGATACTGAAGGAAGAAGCGGGATCCACCGGCGTTACCATCCAGAGGTACAAGGGACTGGGCGAGATGAACCCCGAGCAGCTCTGGACCACGACCATGGACCCGGAGAACCGGCTCATGCTTCAGGTGAGGATGGACGACGCAGTTGAAGCCGACAGGATATTCTCCATACTCATGGGGGACGAAGTGGAGCCCAGGCGCAACTTCATAGAGCAGCACGCCGGGGAGGTGACCAACCTTGACTACTAATGACAGCGAGAGCAAAGGCCTCGACCGGGAAAGGGACATCTCCTCCCTGAATCATATCGAGCTCGAGGACGAAATGAAGAAGTCCTACCTCGACTATTCCATGAGCGTTCTCGTGGGCAGGGCCCTTCCAGACGTGCGCGACGGCCTGAAACCGGTTCACAGGCGAATACTCTACAGCATGTACGAGCAGAAACTGACCCACCAGAGGGCCTTCAAGAAATCCGCAACGGTGGTGGGAGATGTCCTTGGAAAGTACCATCCCCACGGAGACGGCTCGGTATACGACGCCATGGTAAGGATGGCGCAGGACTTTTCCCTTCGCTATCCACTGGTTGACGGGCAGGGCAACTTCGGTTCGGTGGACGGGGACCCCGCCGCCGCCTACAGGTACACCGAGGCGAGGATGGCAAGGATCGGGGAGGAAATGCTCTCCGACATCGACAAGGAAACGGTGGACTTCGAGCCTAACTTCGACCAGCGTCTCACCGAGCCTTCCGTTCTCCCGTCGGGAATACCCAACCTTCTCGTAAACGGATCCTCGGGGATCGCGGTTGGCATGGCGACTAACATTCCCCCTCACAACCTCAGGGATACGGTGAATGCCTGCATAGCCCTGATAGAGAACCCCGACATCACCGACGAAGAGCTGATAGACATCATCCAGGCTCCGGACTTCCCCACCGGAGGGATCATCATGGGTCTCCGGGGTGTAAGGAACGCCTACCTCTCCGGGCGGGGGCGCATTGTAGTAAGGGGCCGTGTTGACACAGAAGAGGTCGAGGGCAGGAACTGCCTGATAGTGACAGAGCTTCCCTACATGGTGAACAAGGCCAGGCTCATCAAGTCCATCGCCGACCTGGTGAAGGACAGGAAGATAACCGGCATCGCCGACCTCAGGGACGAGTCGGACAGGGCCGGCATGAGGATCGTCATAGTCCTGAAAAGGGACGCGGTGGAAGAGATAGTGCTTAACCAGCTCTTCAAGAAGACGGCCCTCGAGACCAGTTTCGGCGCGAATCTAATCGCCCTGGTGGACCAGATCCCCGGCAGGCTCTGCCTCAGGGACATGCTCTCCCTTTACACCGATCACCGGCACTCCGTAATCCACCGACGCACCACTTTCCTGTTCGAGAAGGCGGAAGCAAGGGCGCACATACTTCGTGGTCTCATCAAGGCCCAGGACAACATCGACGAGGTCATAAGGATCATCAGGGCCTCTTCTTCCCAGGCTGAAGCCAGGGACTCTCTCATAGACACCTTCGGCTTCACGGAGAAACAGGCGCAGGCAATCCTGGACATGAGGCTTGGCAAACTCACCGCCCTTGACAGGAAAGCGCTGGAAGAGGAACTTGCCGAACTGGAAAAGACCATCGAAGAGCTTCGCCGGCTGCTGGAGCACAAAGAGCTCAGGATGAAGGTGGTAGCCGACGAGCTCAGGGAGATCGCGGAGAAGTACGGCGAAGAGCGAAGAACGGAAATAGTACCCTACGCGCCTGACGAGATAGACATAGAGGACATGATCCCAGACGAGCCCATGGTGGTAATGGTTTCCCACAGGGGCTACATCAAGCGTCTGCCTCTGGACACCTGGCGCAGCCAGGTAAGGGGCGGAAGGGGCAAGACCGGCGTTACCACCAGGGAGGAAGACTACCTGGAGCAGGTCTTCGTGGCAACGAGCCATTCCTACATTCTCTTCTTCACCAACATGGGCATATGCCACTGGCTCAAGGTATGGCAGATACCGGAAGGGGGAAGGAACAGCCGGGGAAAGGCCATCATCAATCTCCTGGAACTTACCCCCGGTGAAAGACCAGTCGCAAACGTCTGCGTCAAGGATTTCTCCGGTGAGCGCTACGTTCTAATGGCCACCAGCGGAGGTATGGTCAAGAAGACCAGGCTTGACAGCTATGGCAGGCCCAGAAGGAACGGAATAAAGGCCGTAAAACTTGCCGAAGGCACCGAACTGGTGAAGGCCGTCCTCACAGACGGCTGCTCCAGCGTAGTTCTCGCGTCCTACCTGGGAAGGGCCGTCAAGTTCTCGGAAACCGAGGTCAAGCCCCAGGGCCGTGATACCATGGGTGTCAATGGAATGAGGCTTGATCCCAACGACAGGATAGTCGATCTGGTCACCGTTTCTGAAGACGACCTGCTGATGACCGTCACCGAGAACGGCTATGGAAAGAGGACCCCATCCTCGGAATACAGGGAAACCCACCGCGGCGGAAAGGGTGTGATAAACATCATAACCGACGAGAGGAATGGCGGCGTCGTTGCCGTTTCCGCTCCCAAAACAGGATGTGAGCTGCTTGTAGTAACCGTGGCTGGAATGGTGATCAGGTTCAAGTGCGACGAAGTGAGCGTGATCGGCAGGGCTACCAAGGGCGTAAAACTCATCAATCTTCACGATGAGGATACGGTTTCCGATGTGACCCTTATTCGGGAGGACATGATTGAAGGGGATGATCCCTCGGAAAACGAGAGCTGATGCCAGCAGGTAACGATCAGCTCAACAGGCAGATAAGAACCTGGCTGTCGGTGAGGAACCTTGGCAGCATGCCGGTTCCTCCTCCGGAGATCAATCCTCCTCCCATGCCCGACCCCTCCAGGGTGGAACTGAAAACGGTTCCCAGGCTTCAGGGGTCCATAGAAAGGCTTGCGGTATCCCACAGTCTGGGCAAGGCCGTTCCAGCACTGGCTTCCCTCATGTCCGTGATGGACAGGATGGAAGCGGAGGGCATCTATAACTTCCTCATAGGTCTCATAGTACCTGATTCATACGACCAGGGCACAGCTGAGAACTGGTTCAGGCAGTGCCACACCCTCAGATCGTCCCAGATGCCCTTCGGGATAAGGGGTTTTTTCGAGCTGCTCGAGGCGTACTCCCCTGACTCCTTCGGAATGACCTTCATGGAGGCCCTCTCATGCTGGCTGAAAGCGCTCAGGTCAGCGGGAAGCATAGCCTCTGCACATGTCGCCCTGCCCCTGAAGGTAGCGAGGGCCTTTCCCGAAAGGTTCGGGTTCGTCTGTCTCAGGATGAGCTCCGGAGGAGCGGATATCGTTAACGCCCTGGAGAAGTTCTTTTCCAGGATCGACGAAGATGGTATCGGTGACGATGTCGCCGCAATGCTCCTGGACTACACCATTGAGACAGGCTGGCTTCTCGACGAGTCAGATTACCGCCAGATATGGAACCTCATAAAAAGGCGCGGCAGGCTGGTTCACGGAAGACTGAGCAGGGGCCTGGTCCCGGTGAGTTCCATCAGGTTCCTGGCAGGCATTTTGAGCGCCATCGAATCGAGAAGGGACCTCGAGGAGTTCTTCTCAGCTGAGAGGGTTCACAAGGTCATGGAGCTCTTTGATACCCACGACAGGAAGCGGGTCTCCTCAATTCTGGAGAGCAGCCCGGACCTGAGGACCCAGGTTGACCATCAGCTCGAGATGGACCTTGTGATAGAAGCGGTTTCCCACGGTATAGCCGGAAGCGACCACGCCAGAATGGGTGAATCGATCGTGTCCTTCCTGCATAACGTGCCGGGAGGTATCAGCCTGGGCAAACTTGTGCGGTTCCTCAAGGCGATAGGCGAGGAGATAAGCGGCGAGGTGCTGCAGTTCCTGGCAAGGCTGGTGGAGGATACCCCTCCGGAGGAAAGACTCTCACCGTCGAACACCATTCGGTTCTCCAGGATAACCGCAGGTATTCTTCCGGTGAGCGTAACTTCGGACAGGACGGCCCTCAAGGCATTCTACAGGTCCCTTGTGGAAATGAATCACGCCGAGGCAAGGAATGCGCTGATACAGCTGGACACCGCGGCGTTTCACAGCGGCATTTCCATAAGCAGCGTCCTGGCCGCCAGCTCTCTTCTCATTAGGGCCGCAGAGGCGGAAGAAACCCGAAGGTACCTTGAAAGGATCCCATCCACCGCCAGGCTGGTGGAGTTGCTCTCCGCCATCGACAGGAAGAAGACCCTCTCCGGTCTTGCCCCTCTCTGGGTGGAGGTCATCCTCTCCTTCCCCGAAGAGGTGGAGAAGACCATCATAGACTTCATGGGGCGCATCAACGATGTAACCGTGCGGTGTCGGTACCTGGAAAATGTGGTTACCAGGCTCCTGCAGGAGGTGCATCCAGAGGATCCTGTGTTCAGGGAATGCCTGGCCTTCGCGGTAACTGGCTATAACAGCGCAGGGGGCATCGACAAGCTCAGGGACACCGAGCACAGGGTCTTTCAGAAGGTCCTCAGGGCCGGAGGCCGCATAGAGGCGGTTGACAGGGTCATTACCGACCTCCTGGTGATCCCGGGCTTCGAGGGTAACCGATCTGAGGAGCTTATCACCGGCATCAGGACCATATGTGACCGCTTCAGCAGGACAGCCGTGTGGGAGGAGGGTGCCGACAGGCTGTTCTCCAGGTTCCTTAAAACAGGCGTGTCCAACATCCTCCGTGTTTTCGTGGACAACCCGCAGACCCTTGAGAATATCGACAGTTCAGTGATTGAGGAGCTTGCAGAGAAACTCATGCCCGGCGAAACCTCCACCGCCAGCTCAGGGGTGACCGGCACAGGCGCCACCGCGGGGATCTTCTTTGGTTCCATCCTTCCGGACTGCGTGGCCCTCCTTGCCAGGGAAGCCACCCTGCTGGTTCCCTTCCTTTTCAGCGTGGCGGAGGAGATCACCAGAAGCATAGGAGGTATGACCGGGGACAGCGAGTTCGCCGAGTACCTCGTCCGCAGGCTGGACCAGGAGATCCTCCAGGACAGGGTCACGGTACTGGACTCGTGGCTTTCTCAGAAAACGCCCCCTCCCCTTTTCCTGGATCCCAGCTGGCCTGGTTCCAGGCGAGAGGAGTACGTTTCCCGCAAGGGCGTTCTGGAGAATGCAAGAATGAAGCTCTACGGAGCGGTCTCCGCCCTTGTGGGGAATACTGGTGCCGAAACAAAGGAGATGGTCCTCAACGTGGCGGGCATCCTCGCCGCGGAGCTGAGGACCGCAAAGGTTCCGGGAGCGGGATCCCTCTCCCTCAACTGGAACCGCGGAATGATGGAGGATCTCATTTCCAGGTCCCAGGGAGTAGCTCCATTTTCCCTGTTCGCCGCGAACAGGGCCGGTGCCTATCCTCCCCCGGAGGTCCTGGATTACCTGGAGGGCATCGATGGTTTCATGGAGCAGGACCTCTACAGCGGCTGGAGACAGGCGGCCCTTCCTCCCCTGCTGAACTGCGCCGTAGAGATAGTGCTGGCCTCCAAGAACTCCCCGGAGAAAGCGATGTCCATCGCCAGCGCTGCAACCGACGCCATCGAGTTCCTGGGATTCTTCGATTCCGTAAGCTTCCTTTCCACGCTGAAGGAAAGCCTTTACAATCAGTCCGGCGGCATGGATCCTTTGGATCTCATGGAGAAGAGCTTCCTTCAGCCCCTGTGGAGGAGGAATTCCGCCGAGAGGCTCGACCTCCTCATCCTGGGAATGGAAAAGAGCAGTCTGCTCATGAGCATCCTCCTCGAGAGGCTGGCCATGGAGAAAACTGTCTCGGAGAAGATCTCCTTCATGAACCGCTATTCCAACTTCTTCATATCCGTCGAGGAAGCGCTGCTGGAGATAGAGTCCGATTCCGTGCGCTCCAGGATAGCCGAAGCTCTTATGGACTCATGGATCTTCAGCGGAACCGGGACCAGCGACAGGAACCCGGTGGAGGAGATCACCGAAGCGGTTGAGTTCGTAAAGGACGTGTTCAGAAGGGTCCGCTACGGAGGCGGCATAGTATCCGCCAGGGAAGCCGGAGAGATAAGCGCTGACATGAGGCGCAAGTACAGGGACAACGCCGATTCGGTTGCCATAATCCTCCGCTGGACGGTGGATCCCGCCAGGGAAGGTCTTCTCAAGATGCTTGAGGAAAGTCAGACCCTTCTCCAGGCGGCGGGTTCAGATTCGGAACTCATGAGGCTGCTGGACATCCACGGGGCGGACGATGGTTTCGTGAACGAGACCCTCTCCCTGGTGGAGAAACCCGGAGAACTTAAGGAATACCTGAAAGCTAGACAGCTGAAGGCCGGCGGAGGCTGACATGAAGAAAATACTCGTGCTCTCCACCGGAGGAACCATAGAGATGCTCCCCGGGGACGGGGGGATCACCATCGGCCCTGTCTCTGGCATGGACCTTCAGGTGCTTGATCTTATCCCGGGAGCCTCGATTTCCGTTGAGAGGTTCGCGAACCTTCCCAGCCCCCACGTAACACCTGAGATAATGGCGGACATAGCCAGGCTCCTCAGGTCCTATGAGATTTCAGGGGAGTACCACGGCGTGGTGGTTACCCACGGAACCGACACCCTGGAGGAAACCGCCTTCATGGCGGACATACACCTTGAGGGAACCCTTCCCGTCGTGTTCACCGCCGCCATGAGAAGCAGCAGCGAACTCGGGGTAGACGGGCCCAGGAACATCATGAATGCCGTCAGGGTGGCTTGCACCGAAACAAGCAATCTTGGGGTAACCGTGGTACTAAACGACGAGATACACGCCGCCGGGCGTGTTACCAAGACCTGCACCTCCAACGTGAGCAGTTTCGACAGCCCCGGTTACGGCCCCCTGGGTTTCGTGGACGACGACAAGGTCATATACCACAGACTTCCCATCTGGAGGCTGAATCTCCCCCGGGGTCCGCTGAATCTCGACACCAGGGTGGGTCTGGTGCGAACCGCCGCGGGTTTTGGCCACGACATCATCGATTTCCTCATTGACTCCGGTTACAGGGGAATAGTGGTGGAGGCTTTCGGCAGGGGAAACGTGCATCCTCACACCGCAGACGCCATACAGAGGGCCATTGATGCCGGGGTCATCGTTGTGATAACCAGCAGATGCTACAAGGGAAGGGTCCTTGGTGTCTACGCCTACCCCGGCGGTGGGCTGGATTTATTGGAGAGAGGCGCCATCTCAGCGGGGGACATGGCGGGGAACAAGATACGGATAATGCTCATGGCCTGTCTCGGCGCGGGAATGGATGAGTTAAGGATAAAGGAACTGCTGGCCGATCTCTGAACTTCACCCGGGAGAACCGTTTGACCCGGGAAAGATGCAGTTTTAGGTTAGCGTTTACCGGAGCCAAGCTTGGAGAATGATGGCCGGAAGAGATAAAAGCTTTACCATCAACATTATACCCCATGACGCGAACAGGCGCCGAAGAGAATGGATATTCTCAGGCAGGAAGCTGGTTCTCTTCAGGGTGCTCTCCGTCCTTCTTGTCCTTGCGGTTCTCGGCGCTTCCGCGGTACTGCTGCTCGGTGCAGGGGAATTCTCGCGGAATGCCGAGCTGGAAAGAAGGAACAGGGCTCTTTCAGATTCGCTGGAAGCGTCGCTTAACATGAACAGGCGACTGGACGCCATCGAAGAGGAGCTTCAGCAGATACGGGATACCAGAGAGGTAATCGAGAACCTGGCCACCTCTGGGGCACAGGATGAAGGATCCGAATAGACGGTAAGGAAGTATCATGGCAAAGGACGACGGATACAGCTCGATCAACTCCACCGTAGGTGGCGGCAGCACCATTACGGGCTCCCTGGATGTCAACGGCGGCCTGAGGATAGACGGATTCGTGGATGGGCAGGTCAAGGTCACCGGAACCCTCACTGTGGGTCACGAGGGAAGGATCAAGGGAGATGTGGTGGTGAACCACGCGGTGATAGGCGGAACGGTGAACGGAACCATAAGGGCCGAGAAGCAGCTGGAGCTGCAGAACGGATCCCGTATAGAGGGGGACATCATCACCAAATCCCTGATCATCGAAGAAGGGGTCTTCTTTGAGGGACACTGCAGCATGAGTTCTCCCGAGGGAAAACCTAAACAGAAGTAAGAGTTGAAGATTCGGGTTTTGTTGAAAACTCCGGCATGCTGTGGAGAACCTCTTAAACGAAAGCAAGACAATAAAATAAATGGCGCACTTCGAGTCGTTTCTGGGATGATATCCACAACTTCATATTGAATCACCCCGGCTCCTGCGGTCATCATGTTCCAATAGCAAAGGATGGTGAATCTATTGAACGGCAGACTAGACTCCCTTCTCGCCGCTGAGAAGGCCGCCGGGGAAACGGTCGAGGAAGCGGAGAGGAAAGCCCGCGGAATCAGGACCGCCATACCGGAACAGATATCGGCCATAGAGGAGGAATACCGGAGCGAGCAGGATAAGTACGAGAAGCTGGCACTGGAGAAGCTCGAAGGCGAACTTGAAGAGTTGCAGGCGCAGCTTGCCGAAGAACTGGAAAAGAAGAAGAGGAAGCTCGATGATTCCGCATCCGTTCTTGCTCCGGAGGCCCTGAAGCTTCTCCGCGGAGCGGTGGAGAGAGAGAGGGGCTGATGGCCAGGGATCCGGTGGTAAAGACTGAAATCCTCTGCCATTCAGCAAGGAAGGAAGATGTTCTTTCCGTGCTGGAGGAAACCGGTAGGATTCACCTTATAGACATATCGTCAGCCGAGGATGCCCCACTGGCCGCTCCCTCGCCGGGTCAGGATCCTGAACAGGCGAAGCTCTCCGCCGCCCTTTCCAGGGCAATTCCATTCCTGAGGTCATTCTCAGGGGGAAAGCAGGCTCGAAGGGGTGGCGTATACACCTCGGGTGATCTCACCGAACTGCTGAACGACCGGGAACTCAGGAGTTCGATCCTTCGCGCAGCCTCCATTGCCGAAGAACTCTCGGAACTCTCGACCAGGGAACAGGAGATCCAGCGGCGCATGGAGTTCCTGAATCAGTGGGTGGACCTTCCCATGGAGTTCAGCCAGATCAACAGGGAGGGAACCTTCAGCCTCAGGGCCGGAAAAGTCTCACCTGGGGACGGATTCGCCGCTTTGGAGAATATACGGAAAGAGCAGCCCCTCTTCGACTTCCTGAAGCTCTCCGAATCAAGGGCCGTGGTCGTCTGGCACACCGAACAGGAGAATCGGATCCTTGACTCCCTGACGGAAGCCGGATTCGCAGCCGAGGACTTCTCCGGCTACACCGGAGAACCCGATAAAGAACTAAGGTCCCTTCAGGAGAGTATGGAGGAGGTCACCGCCAGGGAGAAGACCCTCAGAGAAGAAACGGAAACTCTACTGGGAAGGCTCGGGGAGATCGAAGCAATGGCCGACGCGGCTGGTCTAAGAGGATTTCGCCGTTCTGCTGCGGCCCTGGGAAGGGAAAGCTCCACCGCAGTGCTTCTCCACGCCTGGGCAAGGCGGTCCGACATAGATATGCTGCAAGGCTCGCTGGAGCGGCTCGGCGAAGTGGATGTGGCGGTAATAGATCCCCTCCCCGGCGAAACCCCTCCGGTTCATCTTTCAGAAAGCGCCACCGCCGACCCTTACCTGATGCTCACCGACATGTACGGAAGGCCCAACGGGGCCGATCCCGATCCCACCCCCCACATGGCGCCGTTTTACGCCATGTTCTTCGGCATCTGCATAGGCGATGCCGGTTACGGCCTGGCCCTTTCCGCCGGCGCCGCGGTGGGATGGTACTTAACAGAGAAGCGCCAGGGGAACTCCAGGCTTTTCAGGCTTCTCTTTCAGGGAGGCCTTGCCAGCATCTTCTGGGGTGTGCTTCTCGGCGGATGGTTCGGAGCTCCGCTGGAGAGCCTTCCCGGCTTTCTTCAGGCCGCCGCCGCCCCCCTGAACAGCCTGGTTCCAGGCGGGGAGACCTTCTCGCTTTCAAACCAGTTCCTTTACCTGACACTGGTCTTCGGTGTGATCCAGCTTGCCTGGGGAGTGGTGGTCAACCTGAAGAAAAGGCTCAGGGAAGGTGAAGGCCTGGCCGCCTTCGTGGATCAGGCCGGCTGGATGCTCTCCCTGCTGGGCCTCTTCCCGTGGCTTTTCGACCATTACCTCTTCAACATCTACGACAACACCGGAGTAATGGATTCCATACTCATGGGAATGCTGGGCGCAGGAGCGCTTCTGATCTTCATCATGGGAGGCAGGGAAGCGGGGAACATAGGAGGCAAGTTCGGTCTCGGGGCATACGCATGCTACGGAATAGTGAACCTGCTCGGCGACGTCCTGAGTTATTCCAGGCTTTTCGCCCTGGCCCTCTCCAGCGCAATCATCGCTTCGGTGATAAACGACATTGCCGGAATGCTTTCCGGTTCCATCCCCATTGCAGGGGTGATCCTGGCGGTGCTCGTTCTCGCGGGAGGTCATCTCTTCAACCTTGCCATGGCGGTGCTCAGCGGATTCATACACACAGCAAGGCTTCAGTTCGTTGAGTTCTTCGGCAAGTTCTACGACGGCACTGGGGTGCCCTTCACCCCCCTTAGATATGAACCGAAGTTCGTAAGGATAGAAAGACAGTAACCACAACAAGGAGGATATGAAGTGAGCGTATATCTGGTAGCCTATCTCGGCGTGGCACTTGCCTGCGCACTGGCTGGTATAGGAAGTGCAGTTGGGGTCGGGATAGCAGCCCAGGCCAGCACCGGAGTCATGAGCGTCGATCCCAAGAAGTTCGGAAAGCTCCTTCTGCTTTCGGCCCTTCCGGGTACACAGGGCATCTACGGTTTCGTTATCGCCTTCCTTCTCATTGGAAAGATCGGCGCCGTGGACGAACTCACCATGATGACAGCATGGAAGATCTTCGCAGCCGGTCTTCCCATCGCCCTGGCCGGCCTCATGTCGGGCATACATCAGGGAAAGGTCTGCGCCGGTGGCGCCATGATGACCGCCAAGCAGCCCGATGACAGCGCGAAAGCCCTCATCCTCGCTGTTTTCGTTGAGTTCTACGCGATCCTGGGTTTCCTGGTTTCGTTCCTCATGCTCGGTCAGATAGGTTAAACCCATGTCACTGGAGGCCATACTGGCGAAAATCGAGAACGACGCCCGGGAGAAGGCCGACGGAATAGTAGCCGAAGCCGAAGAGGAAAAGAACGAGGCCCTTCACAAGGTGCGTTCGGCGATCAAGGATCGCCATCATACCGATCTTGAGCGGATCAGGCAGAGGGTAGAGCTTCGCTCCCGAAGGATGAAACACCATCTCCACCGGGAGATGGAAAAAGCCCTCCTCAGCCACAGAAGGCGCATCGTTGACCGGGCGATCGAACAGGCTGTCAGGGATATCGCCGGGGACAGCGACTACATGCGCCTCATAGAAGCTCTCCTCAGCGGATGTGACCTTTCGGGGGAGGTTGAGGTGATAACCGCCGAGGCGGACGCAGGAAGGATAACCGAAGAGTTCCTGAAGAAAGCCTCCACCGGCGGCACCAAATTCGTTCTTTCCTCGGAGCATCACGGCGACAGCGGCGGGGTCATAATGCGATCCGGTGAGATAAGCCTTAACGCAACGCTCTCAATGCTCGCCGAGCTCAACCATGACTCCATGGTGATGGAGCTGTCGCGGCTTCTGCCGCTGGAGGGACAGGGGGACTGAAAGTGTCAGACAGTTCCTATGCCTACGCCAGCGGCAGAGTGAGCGGGCTGGAGGATTCCCTTGTTTCCAGGAGGGTCTGGCATCAGCTCCTGGCCGCGGAAGACCGCGCCGACGTTCTCAGGATACTGGGAGAAACCTGGTACGCTTCCCTCCTTCAGGGTGACGGCAGCCTGGAAAAGGCCTTTAGAACCGCCGTGGCAAAAGCTGAAGACGAGCTCAGGGACCTTTCCCGAAGCGAGGCTTTCACCAGGGGAATACTTCAGAGGCGTGACGTGAGGAACGCCAGGTATGTGTGGAAGAACCTGTCCGCTGGAGGAGCGGGGGAGGTGGAGACCGAACCTGCTGGAACCATACCCGTGGAGGACCTTATCCGGTCCTGGGGAGACTCTTCCGAAGCGGAAGGCCTTCCAGAGAGCTTCAGGCACTGTCTTGAGAGGATACACGAGATGTCCAGACCATCCGCCGCCGAACTTGACGGAGAGCTGGACAGGCTGGCTGCACATGTCGAATCACGGAACCTTGGCGGAATGGAAGAGCCCCTGGGAAGCCTTCCCGGGGTAAAGATAGAACTGAGGAACTTCCTCACCGCTGCCAGGTCCAGGGACGAGGGGATTTCCCCCTCGGTTCTCGAGGGAATGATCCTGGAAGGCGGGTTTCACTCCCCTGCTGATGTGAGCGAAGCATTCAGGTCCAGGAAGCTTCCGGAGGTGCTGGCGGAAACCGCAGGTTTTCAGGAGGCCTCGAAGGCCCTGGAAGAGGGTATCGAGGGCGGATCTTTCCTGGGTTACCAGAGGGAATCCGACATCTTGATAATGGACATCCTTGAACGAGCCTCGTCCAACATGTTCAGCCCTGGTCCCCTGGCGGCGTACGTTCTGCACAGGGAGCTGGAGGTATCCCACCTGAAACTCATCACCGCCGGCAAGTCAGCCGGCATGGATTCCAGGCGCCTCAGGGCCAGGATTCCCAGGGGATAGGAGGAGCATGACGGAAAAGGGCAGAACCGCCTTCATTGGTGATGCGGACTCGGTCCTGGGTTTCCGCGCCCTGGGTGTTGAAACATACACCCCGGAGAACTCCGGCGAAGCCGTGGAAACGTTCAGGAAACTCGTTAGGGAAAAAGCAGCGGTAATAATGATAACCGAGGATATGCTGGATCACCTCCAGAGCGAGGTCGATCAGGTCGTGAGCCTTCCTGTTCCGGCCATCGTGGTCCTACCCGGGGTACAGGGCTCGAAGCACAGGGGCGAAGACACCATCAGGAACCTGATCATCAGGGCCGTGGGAGTTGACCTCATGGCGGAGGATGAACAGTGAGTCGGAGGAAGCAATGCTAAAGGGCAGGATAGACAAGATCGCCGGACCCCTGGTGGTGGCCACCGGGATGAAGGAAGCGAAGATGTACGACGTGGTCTTCGTTTCCGACTACAGGCTTCT
>Ga0116162_10001026_pt1 | contig 18863 bp, 14 predicted proteins | sample AD_UKC105_MetaG_FD_89875 | JGI IMG/M metagenome (GOLD analysis project Ga0116162, IMG submission 89875) | Active sludge microbial communities of municipal wastewater-treating anaerobic digesters from Hong Kong - AD_UKC105_MetaG | ecosystem: Engineered > Bioreactor > Anaerobic > Digestate... | reverse complement strand
TAAATCATATTTGCTTAAATTTTCAAGTTCTTTATCAAGATTTTTATAATTCAGAGAAGTATCTTTAAGATTAACATTAAGAATAAAATTTTTGTTTTTTGAAGATATAATAGTGCCTTCCGAATTTATTACAGAAGAAAAAATACTATTGCTCAGACTTACTTCTTCCGCTTTCCCGAAAAGTGTATCGGAATAAATAACACTTGATATTATACCGGTTAATTTATTTCCGTCATAAACCGGATTGGAAACAACAAAAACGGGTTTCTGCATCGAGCGTGAATTTATAACTTCACTAACAATATTATAAACACCTGATTTTGCTTCCGTAAAATAACTCCTGTCACCTATATAACCGTTAAATCCATGTGTGCCGTAATAATTGCCTTCGGGGTCAATCCACATTATGAAGGCATATTTATTTTCAGAATTATTTGCTACAGAAACAAGATAATTTTTCATATAATCCCATTCTCCGCTTTTTACTTCTGAAGAAAGAGATAATATATAATTTTCTTTTTTTGCAGAATCAACCCATGCTTCTATAAGCTTTTTTCCGGAATTAAGATCTTTTAAATTTTCTTCAATAATTTTGGATTTTGAAATTTCCGTGAGACTTAAATAGTTAACAGTCAGGGAAATTACAAAAAAAAGTGTAAGAAAAATAATAGGATTCAGCATAATGTACCTTTTAATGGATTTCATAAAGCCCCCCGAAAAATAACAGATAATTTTATTGTATAGGTTATAAATTTCTTAAGAGTCCAAAATATTTTCCGAAATAAATGAATTAATTTTTTCAAGTTCGGAAATAGTTGAATTCATGGAAATTTTAAAATAATTATAAATTTTTTCTGTTTCGGGATCTTTGCTTTTTGCCATATTTTCTGTTTTCACAAGAAGTTTATATCCCGAATTTTTGTTAAGATAACCAAGAGCAGATTTAAGATAATGACACTTTTTTTCAACAGTAGTATAGTCCTTATTTATAAGAGCTGAATCGATTTCCGGTAAGGTTTCGTTGTATGAATTAATGAAATCCATTATAATATCTTTAAGAATTTCTTCTGTTATACCGAGATCATCTTTTAATGAAATTATTTTCTCTGAGACAGTATCTGAATTTCTGTTTAAGACCTCAAACAGATCTTTCTTTGTAAAAGGCTTTCCGAGATAATCATCAAAAAGATAAATATCATCATTTACGTCTGAATCAGCTCCTGTAAAAGCTATCACAGGAAGTGATTTTCTGAATCCTGATTTAATAATTTTCACGGTTTCAGCACCGTCAAGAACAGGCATATTTACATCAAGAAATACCATATCATAATCGTCTGATTCAAGCAGATTAAGTACTTCTTTTCCGTTTGAACACAAATCAAGTTTTATATTTTCATATTTTTCAAGCATTGATTTAAAAATATTTCTGTTTACCGAATTATCATCCGCAACTATTATACTTATATCAGTATTTTTAGGATGTATAGCTTCTGATTCCGCAATTGGTATATTATTGTAAGATGTTTCAAAGGTTACTATAAAAGATGTACCGGAATTTTCTTCACTTTCTGTTTCTATAGTACCTTTTAAAAGATTTATAAGCTCTTTTGTTATTGAAAGACCCAAACCTGTACCTTCATAATTTGATGTTATTTCTGATTTTAACTGTTCGTAAGGAGTAAAAAGTTTTTTTACATTTTCACTGGAAATACCTATACCTGTATCTTTAACTATTATTTTTATTTTTACATTGGTATCATTTATATAATTAGCCTGAAAATCGACGGTAACTCCGCCTTCTTTTGTAAATTTAAGAGCGTTACTGAGCAGGTTGTTTATTATCTGTTTCACTCTTGTTTTGTCAGAATAAATATTAAGGGGAAAATTAGACTGTTTTGAAAAATTAAGATAAAGGGAATTTTTAGCTGCAATCGGAGTAAAAAGATTTTTAAGTTCGTTTATAAGATCCTGAATACTGAAATATTCAAAGTTAAGTCTGAATTTTTTGGATTCAAGTTTTGTAATATCTAAAATATCATTAACTATATTTTTTAATGTTTCCGATGAATCGGCAATTGTTCTTACGTATTCAGTCTGTTTTTCACTTAAATCAGTGTCTTTAAGAAGCTCGGTTATACCAATTATTCCGTTAAGCGGAGTTCTTAACTCATGACTTAGATTTGCAAAAAAAGAAGTTTTCTGTTCGGCCAGTTTTGTTGCAAGATCCTTAGTTTCCTTAAGATCTTTCATAGTAAGCATGAGCTTTTCCTCATACTCTTTGTTTTCTGTAATGTCTATTATTATACATACATAATAAACAGTATTTCCGAATTTAACCGGAGAAATATAAGTATTTCCCCAAAATGTTTTTTTGCTGAAGTTTATATATTTGTTCTGAAAACTTAGTGTTTTGGAAGCACTGAAAAAATTTTCACCTGTAATATCTTTATGGTCGTATAAAAGTGATAAAAAGTTTTTTTCTGTATTACCGAAAAATTCTACCCATTTTTTGTTTTTATCGGTGATAGTTCCGTCTTTGTTGAGAAGTGATATACTTGCACCTGAATAATTAAATATAGCCTCAAAAAGATTTTTCCTTTTTTCAATATTTTTAAGCATATTATTATTTTCTATAAATATTGCAACCTGTGATGATATTATAGAAAGAAGCTCAGTGTTTAACTGTGTAAATGCATCCGGGCTTTCCGAAACAATTGAAAGTACCCCTACAACTGAACTTTTTGCAGTTAAAGGAACACATACTATAGAGTTAATATTTTCTGATATTGCTGAAAAATATTTATCTTTTTTTGTATTGTTCGAAATGTACGGAATTTGATTTTTAAAAGTATATCCGAAAACACCGCTGTCTTTATCTGTAATTTTATTTACGACTGAGTTTTTGAAATTTATATTTTCAGAATTCATCAGAAATTCTTTTGATTCATCATCTATATAATAAAGGAAAAAATTATCGTACTGCATGCAGCTTTTAAGACTGTCGGAAAGATATACAAATAATTCATCTGTATTTTTACTTTCATTGATATTAAGAGCTATTATATACATAATATCTTTTATTGAAGATAGATCACGTATGGTTTCCTGCTGTATGTAAAGCTGTGAAATATCGGAAAAAGAAACTATATACCCTTTGAATTTTTTCTCTTCTATGAGCTGAGTTGCAGTATAAAAAATTTTTTTTCTTTTTCCCGATTTATCTTTAAAATCAAAAGTTTTTTCTATAGTTTCTCCGTTTTCTATACGTTTTAAAAATTCCGGGACATTTTCCGTAAAAAAGTTTTTATAGTCAAAAATATTTTTGTTTTTAAGATCTTTTTCCGAAAAACCTGTTATACTGGAGGCTTTTTCATTCATATAAACGAGACGGTATTTTAAATCAATTATAATAAGACCTGTTCCGACAGATCTCGCAAGAGAATGTGAGAACGTAAAAGGTTTATACAGATCAGTTTTAATTTTAAGATTATTTCTTACAGAATCACCGATTATTCCGAAAAAAGCACCTGAAAGTCCGAAAAACACAGTTCCTATAACTGCATTCAGAACTTCCTGCTGTCTTGTATATTTAAGAAAAACAGCCTGGAATACTGTAAAAGTGATTGTACATGAAAGTGAATAAATAAAAGACTTTTTAAATCCGTAAAAATATGAGGCAAGCGCAACAAATATGACGACTATATTCATAAGGTCGAGATTTCCTCTGAAATATGAAAAAATTGATGTTATAATTAATGAAGAAATAAAAAGAAAATTTATTATAAAAGATTTTTTTGTAATAGACATAAGCTACCCCCAAGTATAATTAATAGTCTCTATAATTTTAACTTATTAATATTATACCTCATTTTATTTCCTGTAGTATTTTAGTTAACTAAAAACTACAAAAATATTACAAAAAAATATTTTGTAACGCTATTTTTACATTAGAAAGTATAAAATTATAAACAGAGAATAAAAATATATAATTTTTTTGCAATAAAATTTTGTTCATTTGGTATAATTCATATATAAGGGAAACAGGGGGGAGATAAATGAATGAAAATGAATACATAAAAAAAATCAAAGAAGTTATAAATCCTGAAGATATTCTTATTTTTATTAATAAAAAAGATAAAAATATATTTAATATTGATGAAAAAAGTTATGAAAACGGTATTAGCTTTACTACAGAAGAAGGAAAAACGGTTTTTGCAGAATTTGAAATTGATAACAGTACGGAAAAAAATATAAGATCAGCTGAAAACTATCTGAAAATAATGCTTAATACAAAACAGGTACCGGAATATTTTATTTTTTATCTTGGAAAAGGAATACCGCTTAAAATAATACTTACAGATAATTTTAAATTTAATCCGGAATATATAGTAATAAATCAGTATGTTGCCGGTGAAATATTCAGTTATATAAAAAAAAGCGGTATAAACAGTTTAGCTCTTATATCAATGCCTCTTATGAGAGATTATGATGAAAGTTTAATGAATGAACATATAGATTTTGTATGTACAGATAAAAGAATAAAAAAACGTACGGAAATTCTTAAATTAATTCTGATAATGATTTATTTTAATTTTGGCGAAGAATTTTATCTTTCGTTGAAAGTGAGGATAAAAAATATGTTTAAAATTGATATTTTTGAAGATGAAAGAAAAAATATTTTTGATGAAATAAAAGAAAAACAGGATTCTTTTATTGAAGAAGGAATAAAAATAGGTGAGGAAAAAATACTGAGGGAAAAAATAAATGTACTTTTTCTTAAAAAATTCGGAACAGACTACGATGAAGAAATAAGGTCGCTTATAAAAATGAGTGATAAAGATAAAATAGATTATATTTTCGACAATATTTTTGATTTGGAAATAAACGAAATAAAAGAATATCTGAGGTGAAAAATGAAAAATGAAAATCTTCTGAAAAAAATGAAAGAAAACAATCTTGATTATGTTATTATAAGTTCAAAATACACACTTTATTATTTTACCGGATTATGGATAGAACCCGGAGAAAGATTTATGGCACTTATTGCTGACAGAGACGGAAATTTTCATATGATTCTTAACAGACTTTTTGCAGTTAATACAAAAATTAATTTTGTTTATTATTCTGATACCGATAAGCCTATAGATATTCTCTCGGGACAGATTATGAAAAATGCCAGAATCGGTGTAGAAAAAACATGGCAGGCAAAATTTCTTCTCGAACTTATTGAAAAAAGAAATGATTTAAAAATAATTAATTTTTCCGATAAAATTGATACGATAAGAATGATAAAAGATACTGAAGAAATCCGTAAAATGGCAGAAGCTTCAGAACTCAATGATATTGCCATGGCTAAAATGATAGAACTCATTAAAAATGATGTAAGGGAAAAAGATATTGTAAAAAAAATACCGGATATATATGAATCGGTAGGAGCAGAAGGAATATCCTTTGATCCTCTTATAGCTTTCGGTAAAAATGCCGCTGAACCTCATCATGAATCTGATAATACAGTTATTAAAACAGGAGATTCGGTAATTATAGATGTGGGATGCGTTAAAAACAGATATTGTTCCGATATGACAAGAACAGTTTTTTTTAATGATGTTGATGACTTCGGAATGAAAATATATAAAACTGTATACGAAGCTAATCTTAGGGCAATAGAAAAAGTAAAACCCGGTTTGAGACTTTCCGAAATAGATTATGCTGCAAGAGGATATATAGAAGATAAAGGTTTCGGTGAATATTTTACACACAGAACGGGACATAATATAGGAATTGAAGTCCACGAATATCCTGATGTAAGCGCTGTTTCTGAAATTATAGCGGAACCCGGTATGGTTTTTTCAATTGAACCGGGAATATATGTACCCGGAAAGACAGGGGTAAGAATAGAAGATCTTGTTGTTGTTACGGAAAAAGGCTGTAAGGTTCTTAATTCATATACTAAAGATCTTATAATAGTTTAAAATGACACTTTAAAGTGTCATTTTTTTGTTATTATTCTGTAAAAATAAGCTATTATAATTTGTAAGAAAAATACAAAAAGTATAACTTGTATAACTTGTATAATTTATAGAACTTTTAAGGAGGTCGGAAAATGTCAGAAAAATATCCTGACGGAAAATTCATGAGTACAGTAAAAGTCGGTGAAAAAGGTCAGATAGTCATACCTAAGGGAGTAAGGGAAATATTTGACATAAAACCCGGAGACATACTTTTAGTTCTTGCTGATGAAAAACAGGGAATAGCCATAGTAAAAAATGAAGTTTTTAAAGAATTTGCGGAAAATATATTTAAAGTTCAGGAAAACCCTGAGGAGGCAGAGTAATGAAAGCAATAGAAACATTAAATCTTTCAAAAGCTTTTAAAAAAAGGAAAGCTGTTGATGGTTTAACACTCAGTATAGAGAAAGGAGAGTTTTTTGCACTTCTTGGTCAGAACGGAGCAGGTAAAACAACAACTATAAAGATATTGTGCGGACTTTCAAAACCTACGGAAGGAAAAGCTTTTGTTCTCGGAAAAGATGTTTCATCAGATGATTCTTTTAAAGAAAAAATAAATGTATCTCCGCAGGAAACAGCTGTCGCACCTAATTTATCAGTTTATGAAAATCTTAAATTCATAGCGGAAATATACGGAAACAAAAGAAATGCAGCATCTGAAAAAGCTGAAAATATGATTAAATATTTTAGTCTTAGTGAAAGAAGAAATGATAAAGCTAAAACGCTGTCCGGAGGAATGCAGAGAAAATTAAGTATTGCAATGGCACTGATAACAGATCCTGAAGTATTATTTCTTGATGAGCCGACTTTGGGACTTGATGTAAGAGCAAGAAGGGAATTATGGGAAAAAATAAAAACGCTTAAAGGAAAGGTTACTATAATTCTCACCACGCATTATCTTGAAGAGGCTGAGGCTCTTGCTGACAGAATCTGTATAATGAACCGCGGAAGAATATCCGAAATAGGAACTGTTCAGGAATTAAAAGAAAAAACAGGTAAAGATAATTTTGAGGATGTTTTTTTAATGCTTACCGAACAGGAGGATGAATTATGAATATTTCGGTTTTTTCTTCAAGAAACAGCAAAGAAATAATAAGAGATCCTTTAAGTATAGCTTTCGGAATAGGATTACCTTTGATTTTACAGATATTCGTTTCTGCTCTGCAGAATAAAATAGGTGTTGATATATTTAAAATAGAATATTTTACATCCGGAATAGCCGTTTTCAGTTTTTCTTTTGTATCTCTTTTTTCCGGAATGCTTATAAGTAAAGACAGAACAAGTTCTTTTCTTAATAAACTTTTTTCTTCGCCGCTTTCGGCTTTTGAATATATTTTAGGTTATACATTTCCTATGCTTTTTATAGCCATTATACAGTCTGTATGCTGCTTTGCACTTTCAATTGCGCTTGGTATGCAGTTTAATGCTAATATAATTTATGCTGTTATAGTACTTATTCCGGTGTCTTTGCTTTTTATAGCAATAGGTATATTACTCGGGTCTTTGTTTAACGACAAACAGGTAGGAGGAATATTTGCAGGATTTGCACAAGTAGTAGCACTTTCCAGCGGAATGTGGTTTGACCTGAATTTAATAGGCGGAGTAATGAAAAGTATATGTTACGCATTGCCTTTTGCACATGCTGTTGATCTGGTAAAAGGTGTTGTGATCGGTAATTATTCAGGACTTTTTATACATTTTATATGGATTGCTGTTTATACAGTTGTTATTTATATACTTGCAGTAAAAGTTTTTAAGAAAAATATGAAGAATTAAAAAAACAGCAGAAACTAAAAGTTTCTGCTGTTTTTATTTATAAAGGTTTATTTTTTTCGAGAGTAAAGAAAAATTCAGAACCGGAATTAATCTTTGATTTTACCCATATTTTTTCTCCGTGAAGATTCATAATATGTTTTACTATACTTAGTCCCAGTCCTAAGCCTTCTTCTGCTGAATATTCAAGCTGTTCGAATTCTTTAAAAATAATATCAAGTTTGTCTCCGGGTATACCTATTCCTGAATCAGAAACACATATTATTATTTTATCATCCGAAATAGCTGCTGAAAGTTTCACATAACCGGAAGAAGTAAATTTAAGAGAATTTGATATAAGATTATTAATAACCTGATAAATTCTGTTTTCGTCGGCATATACAAAAGTATTTTCAGGTATTTCGTTTATAATTTCAATTTTTTCATTTTTAACCGTAGGAATTAATGATGATGTAATAAATTTTGCAAGTACACCTATATCAAAAAGATCTTTGGATAAGTTTATTTTATTTCTTCTGAATCTTGAAAATTCAAGAAGTTCATCAACAAGAGATCTTATTTTTAATGAGTTAGAAGTAATATTATTTATAATTTCGTTCTGTCGGTCTTCCGGAAGTTTATCAGAGCTGAGAAGTTTGGCCATACTGAGTATAGAGGATACCGGACTGTTTATTTCATGGGAAATTTTAGTTATCGACATATCTTTTTCCTCAGATAGTTCTTCGAGTAAAAGATTTTTATCCTTTAATTCCTGAGATATTTTTTCCGAAGATTTTTTTTCATTATAAAAACTTTTTGCAATAATAATTACAAGATTTACTATAAAAAAAAGAAATCCGAAGGGCATAACAGGTTTTGACCATGCTACAAGTCTCATATCAGCAAGCACTTCGTAAACACCGGTAAGTGTAAGAACTGTAATTCCGAGAAAATAAAAAAAAGAAAGGTCTATTTTTCTGAAAGCATTTATCAGTGAATCTGTTATAAGAAAAACAGCCTGAATCACAAAAGCTATATAATAGTAGCCTTTTAATCTGAATATTATAAGAAAATCATTTTTAAGCAAAAATGTATTTATTATATCAAAAGAAGATACAAAGATAAAATAAAGTATATTCAATATAAAAAGAAACTTCATAATTTTTAAAAATCCGCGTTTAAAATACATTGTATAAAATCCTATGCTAAATATTACAATGAGAGGAATTGAATATTCGAGAAGAATTTCATAAAGATTTGCATTTGTAAAATTTATAAATGCATAATTCGGATGAGCGAGTATCCAGAAAGAAACTGTTATCATAAGAAAAGATAAATATACAATACCTTTCTGCAATCTGAAAGAAAAAATACCACTAAATAAAAGAATTATTCCGAAGATTAATAGAAAAGCACCTATAAAAATATAAGGCCGTAAATTTAAATATGAAAATTTTCTCAGCTGATTACCGTCACCCATGTAAATATTGTTTATGAAACCTATATCATTTCTGTCTGTCTGCATTCGGAAATAAATATAATTACCGTAATAAGAATCTTTTATTTCTATAATATCAGATGGAAATCCTTTAAAATAATTTTTTTTCAGTGTATTCAGATCTATTATGCTGTAAATCATATTTCCGGTATAATCATAAATTTCCATCCAGTTTATTATACCTTCGTAATAAAGTGCATTTATTTCGGTATTTTCAGGTATTTTTATTCTGAACCATGCAAAATCCGAGTCCGGAGCTTTGTAAACAGTTTTTCTTTGGGAATCCAGAGAACTCCATAAATAATTATCAGAATCCACAATAAATTCAGGTATATTTTGAAAAAAAGGACTATCGCCCTTAATATATTCTATTTTATTTACTTTTATTATATTTTCAGAAAAAACATTAATAAAAAAAACGTTAACAAATATTAATGATATAATTATTATATAAAATAATTTTTTCATAATTTTCTCCCATAATATAAACATTATAAACATATTATATCATATATTTATTTTTTGAAAAAAAGTTAAAAATGAAATTTTATAAAAAATAGAAATTCATTTTTCATAATACATTTCTATATGATCTATACCGTCTTCTTTATACACTTCAGAAACCTGTACAAATCCGAGCAGATTGTAGAATTTTAAAAGATAAAACTGAGCTGATATACGTATTCTGGTTTCTTTTAAATAAATCTCGGAAAAATTTATTGCTTCTTTTAAAAGATTATAACTGAGCTTTCCCCTTCTGAAATCTTTTTTTGTACATACACGGCCCAGTGAAATTTCATTAAAAGATATATTTTTCGGAATTATTCTGGCATAAGAGACAGGTTCTGAATTATAATTATAAAAAAGATGGTATGAATCATAATCCTTATTATCAAGTTCGGGGTAAGGACAATTCTGTTCCACTACAAAAATATCAGTTCTTAATTTGAGAATTTTGTACAGTTCTGTGTTTGTAAGTTCAGAAAATTTTTTTATTATAATATCCATAGTACACCGCCTTTTTTATTATTATAATATAAAAAAGGACTTTTACAAGTCCTTTTTTTCGAGTCGCATTTCAGCATATTTACTTTTAAAACCCATTTTTTTATACAGAAATTTTGCCGGGTTATCGTATTCAACATGAAGAGCTATGTTGCCTTCACATAGGGAAATAATTTTTTTCAGAAGAATTTTCCCTAAGCCTTTACCCCTGAAGTGTCTGTCTACTGCTATATATACTAAAATATTTTCCGGTATATATTCTTTCATTCCTGTTCTGTTAATAACAGCACCTGCAAGAAATTTTCCTGTTTTTACGGATTTTATACATACTATAAAACCACCTTTTCCCGAAGAATCAGATAATGCATAATCAATAGATTCTTCAATGGAATTTCTGTCATCACCGTATTCTTCAAGTGACTTGTACAGGAAATCCACAAACACTTCACGATTAAAGTTTTCACTTTTTCTGACTGTTTTTATACTGTAATCCTCAGTTTTATTGTTTTTCAAAATCAAACTAAACACCTCCCGGAAAAATTATAACAAAAAAAGTCTTTTTATGTCAAATGAAAAAATTCTTATAAAAAATAATTTCACACAAATTCACATTAGTTTTTTATAATTTTTATGAGGTTTTTATAATATGATTAAGAAAAAGATATTAAAATAAAAGTGAAAATATCATTTACGGAGGTGACGGGTATGAAAAAATTAATAACTTTGGTAATTATTGGTTTAATGGCATTTGGTGTTTTATATGCAGCCGGGGGAGTTAATGTAAATCTTTTGCCGTATGAGGAAATTTCGCAGCAGGAAGAAGAAAGTCTTGTTTTTTTAAGAGAAGAAGAAAAGCTTGCTCATGATGTTTATATTTATCTTTATAATCTCTGGGGCGTAAAAATTTTCAAAAATATATCAGATAGTGAACAGACACATACAGATTCTGTTTTGGAACTTTTGAAAAAATATAATATAGAAGATCCGGTAAAAGAAAATGAAATCGGAGTTTTTCAGAATGAAATTCTTCAGGAAGCATACAATACACTTACAGAAAAAGGTTCCTTATCTGTTATTGAAGCGTTTAAAGTCGGAGCCTATATAGAAGAACTTGATATAAAAGATATAAGAGATCTTTATGAAAAAGTTGATAATGCTGATATAGAGTTAGTTTTTTCTAATCTTGAAAAAGGGTCTGTAAATCATATAAATTCATTTTTAAACCAGTTAATTAAATACGGAGAAACTTATGAACCTCAGATATTAAGTGTTTCTGAATTAAATGCAATAAAAAGATAGGTATACCTATCTTTTTATTCATTTTTTTGATATAATATAATGGTCAATTTTATTAAAGATTTTTTTTAACAATGTGAAATTTTTATTTTATAAACATATTAATTGGGATGGTGAGTTACAATGAGTATTAAAAAAGAGTTTTTCGGGGTTGCTTCCGGCGGTGAGGATGTTTACAAATACACAATGACAAATAAAAACGGTTTTAAAATATCAGTTTTAAACTACGGAGCTATTATACAGAGCATAACTTTTGCCGACGGTGAGGAATTGGTAGCCGGATATAATTCTATAAAAGATTATGAAATAAATTCACCTTTTTTCGGGGCTATAGTAGGAAGAGTAGCCGGAAGAATAAAAAACGGTACTTTTAGAATTAATGATAAAGAATACAAGGTTACTCAAAATTTCGGTAAACATACACTTCATGGTGGGAAAAAAGGTTACGATAAATCTGTGTGGAAAGTTTCTGAATTTACGGGAGAAAAAGAATGTTCAGTTACTCTTGAATATATAAGTCATGATAATGAAGAAGGATTTCCCGGAGAAGTTATAAACACAGTAAAATATATTCTTACCAATGATAATGAAATTATACTTAATATAAAAGCTGTTTCTGACAGGGATACATTTCTTAATCCTGCAAATCATACATATTTTAATCTTTCCGGAAATTTTAAGGAGAATATATTAAGTCATAAACTTTCAGTTAATTCTGATTATGTTTGTGAACTTGACAGTGAAATGCTTCCGAACGGTAACAAGATAAGTTCTGCCGGAAGCGTTTTTGATTTCAGAGAGTTAAAAAAAATATCAGAAGGTATTGATAAAAATGATGAACAGATTTTAAGAGCCGGAGGATATGACCATCCTTTTATTTTAAAGAAAAATGTATCAGGTTCACAGATAACACTTAAACATGAAAAATCAGGAAGGTATCTTGAAATATCAACAAATCAGAATGTTGTGGTTTTTTATACAGGAAACGGACTCGACGCAAGTATGGTTCTTTATGATAAATGGCCGTGTTCAAAATATTCGGCATTATGTCTCGAAACACAGAATTATCCTGATTTACTGAATATTGAAAAATATAAAAACTGTTATTTAAAGGCGAAAGATGAATATTTCAGCTATACAAAATATAAATTCGGAATCAAAAAATAGAAATAATGTTTTTCGGTAAATTTTAAAAATACTCATTTTCCTTTCAGAAAAGGAAAATGAGTATTTTTTTAATCGTTGAAAACAGAATTTTCTATTTTATTTCAGTTTTCTGTCTTTTCTTTTTTTAGTGAAAAGAGAGGAGTAAAAATTATTAAAACTGAAGAAGTTATTATAAGGCTGCTGCCTACTCCGAATTTATCAGCTAAAAATCCCATAAGCGGTGTTATTATTGCTGCAAATAATGTTTTAAACTGAGATTCAACCGATAATGATGAAGCAAGTACATTTTTTTTGATACTTTCACTTAAATATGCAACAGTGGAAGGTTTTCTTATATTTTCATTTAAATATATAAACACATAAAAAATTATAGATACAAACAGCAGATTTATATTATAAAATATTCCTGAAAGAAGTCCGAAAGAAAAACCTATTATAAGAGTTAAATTAAGATATAAAGGCTGATTTTTAAATAATCCTCCTATATTTCCGGCATTTCTTGCACCTATTGCCGTTAAAAGATATATGAAAAAGTAAACAATCCCTATTATAAGAGATGTTCTTTTTTCATTTTCCATAGCCGCAAAAAGCGGAAGTGCCACTGCAAGATTTTTAAGAACAGGCTGAAGAAAATCCTTTGCAGCTTCATAGAATCCGCCGTGTACTGAACTGTTTATAACAGTTTTTATCATTTTCGGATTTCTGAGAGTCAGTATGAAATCACCCGTAACATCTCCGAAAGATTTGAATATATCACTAAAATTTCTTTTTACTATATCACCGTCGAGTTCTTTAGGGTAAGTTATCATAAGAACAAGATCGAGAATATAAGGTATTGCCGAAAAAAGAAAAATATATCTGTATGATCCGCTGTAAAAAACTATTGAAGCGGCTATAAGTGATGAAACAGCTGAACCTATCTGAGATGATGAACGTGTGTGACCGTAATAATCTACTTTATATTTATCCCAGCCTTTTAATCTAAGATATTCGTAAATCATTGCTTTATGTGTTCCGGTACGGAAAGCTTCACCGAAAGCATAAAAAATCATTGAAATAATAAATATTCCGTAATTTTTTGATATAAAAAATATAAAGAAAGAAATAATATATGAAATAAAGGAAAATATCATGGTTTTACGTCTTCCGAGTGTATCGGCAAGTATACCCGTAGGTATTTCGAGTATGTTTGTTGCAATTTCTCTTATTGAGTATAAAAAACCTATCTGTAGAAAACTCATGCCTTTCTCAAGAAAAAAGAGCATTAAAAAAGGTTCAAAAAACCTGAGATTTTTGAGAAAACCGTATGAACAAAATTTATAGTACTGCAAATCTTTCTGAAACCCTGCCATAATATCACCTTTTCTTAATAAAAATATATTTAAAATATGATAAACTATAAATATTATACTACTCAGAGGTGTAAATATGGCAAGAAAGTATATTTTTGGGCAGACATGGTGGGGAAACCTATGGATAAAATCGCTTGAAAATATAGACAGATACACCAACCGTCTTCCGAGAGGAAAAAGTTATGCCGGAGGCGGAAAGGTTTTAAAAATAGAAATTAAGGATGGATTTCTGCTGTCGCAGGTTTCGGGAACTTATGTTTATGATCAGAAATTTAATCTTGTTTCTTTTTCGGAAAAAGAAATGAACATGATAGAAAGTATTCTCAGAACAAGAAGTGATCTTTCCTCACAGCTTCTTATGGGTAATTTTCCTGTTGAACTGAAAGAAATCTTTGATAATCTTGAGATTAATTTTTTCCCTGAAAAGTGGTCTGATATTAATTCTTCCTGTACATGTCCTGATAAAGCTAATCCGTGTAAACACCTTGCATCTGTTTTTTATGTAATAGCTAACGAAATAGATAAGGACCCGCTTCTTCTTTTTGAACTTAAAGGAATGAAAAGAGAAAGAGTCCTTGAAATACTTGATTATAAAGAAACAAGTCATGATATAAAACTGCATAATGATATTCAGCAGTACGGTAAAGTTATATCTGAGCCGGAACTTTATACGGAAAAATATAATATATGCAGATTTATAGATATGCTTCCGAAAAATGATTTCTTTTATGAAGGCAGCTTTGGAAGCCTTCTTAAGGATTTTTATAATTGTTTTTATGATATAAATTTTGAATCTTCCGAAGAAAACTATATGCATTTTGAAAATACTTCAGTAAATTGCAGATTTTATGACGGAAAGTTTAAATTTTATATAGAAGATAAATATCTGAATGAAAATGATGAAAAATTAAAAAAAGAAATTACCCCGAAAGAATTTTTCGGAATTATGGAGAATCAGAGTTTTTATAATTTTGACCGTGACGGGAAATATACTTATTTTATAAAAAAACTTATGATTTTTGTAATTAATATATTAATGTCTAATTCATTTATACCGTATCCTCAGAAAATAAACGAAAAAGATTTTATAATAAAATACAAAATTATATTTCATAATGAAAGTATAAAAAACTATTACAAATATTTATGTTCGTTATATCCCGGAGGATTTGTATCATGGCGGAATAAATATCCCGCTGTTGAAGATTCTGTAGATATTCTTACGGATATTATAATAAAATATTTTACGGAAAAATATTTTAAAGTAAGTGAAGGAAGAATTGAAAATGTTTTTTTCAGAAACAAAGTTTTTACAGTTGACGGATTTCAGGATAATCAGGTTTATACAAATATAAAAAATTATTTTGAGCCGCTATGTCTCAGAGAAGGAAAATTCAGAATAACTGTGAAAATAGGAGAACATTCAAACACTATATGTTCGGTTGAACTTTTTGCCGAAGATAAAACGGATGGTAAATCCTATCAGCTTAAGGATTATACGGGAGAAAACAACGACGGAAATGAAAATATACTTAAACAGATTTCTGTAATTTCATCAAACTCAGTTATTTTTTCTGATATTTTTTCAAAAAATAAAAAATTTATTAAATTTTCTGAAATAGGGGATTTCATATTTGAAATAAAAAGTGTTATGAACCTTCTTGACGGAAAAATAATACTTCCGCAGAAAATTTCAGACATGAAAACGCCTGAACTGTATATAAAAATGAGCGCTTCCAATTCCGAAGAAATAAAAACAAATAATCTTTCGGAATGTATAAAAATAAAATATTATATAAAAATAGACAGAGAAGAAATAGAGCCGCAGAAATTAATAAGAAAAGTTGAGGAAAACAGAGGACTTGTAAATCTTAACAATAATTATATACTTATAAGTTCAGCAGAAATAAATAAAATATCAAAAGCAATGTATGATACCGATAATCTGAACAATACAGAAATAATGAAAATACTACTTTCCGGAGAGTACATGGGTATAAAAGTAATAACAGATAACAATATAAAAATTTTTGTAGATAATCTCACAAGAATAGAAAGTGTAAAATTGCCCCAGAACTTAAAAGGAGAACTAAGAAATTATCAGAAAAAAGGTTTCAGATGGATATGGACAAATCTTTCAAAAGGCTTTAACGTATGTATAGCTGATGATATGGGATTAGGAAAAACTGTTCAGGTAATAGCCGTTATTACGAAAATGAAAGAAAAAAAGATGCTTGAAAATAAAGCCCTTGTAATATGTCCTACAACGCTTATGGGAAACTGGGTTAAAGAAATAAAAAAATTTTCTCCGGGACTTTCTTTTTCTGTATATCACGGAACTGAAAGACAGATGGAAAATACTGACGTGATAATAACAAGTTACGGTGTAATAAGAAGGGACATATCAGATCTTGAAAAAGAAGAATTTTCGGTTGTAATAATAGATGAAGCTCAGAATATAAAAAATCCGGTAACTTCACAGTCCATTGCTGTAAAAAAACTTAAATCCGGCAAAAAAATTGCTATGACAGGAACACCTGTTGAAAACAGACTTATAGAATTATGGAGTATATATGATTTTCTTATGCCGGGGTATCTCGGTAAGAAAGAACATTTTACCGATAATTTTGCTTTTAAAATAGAAAAAATGGGTGACAGGAAAGTTCTCGGAAATCTTAAAAATTCTCTTAAACCTTTTCTCATAAGAAGACTTAAAACAGATAAAACAATTATAAAAGATCTTCCGGAAAAAATTGTTTTTGATGAATATGTTTATCTTGAGGAATTTCAGAAAAATCTATATAAAAGTATTCTTAAGGAATTCGATGAAAGTATAGGAAAATATACAGGAATAAAAAAACAGGGAAACATTCTGAAAGTAATAACTGCATTAAAGCAAATATGTAATCATCCGGCTAATTACCTCAAAGACGGTAAAACAGAAATGAAAGATTCAGGAAAATCTTTAAAATTGAAACAACTTGTTGCAAATATTACCGAAATGGATGAAAAAATGCTTATATTTACTCAGTACAGAGAAATGGGATACATTCTTGAAAAAATGTTTGAAAAAGAAATGAATATAAAATCTCTTTTTTTCCACGGAGGTCTGAATGTTTCGGAAAGAGAAAAAATGATAAATACATTTCAGGAAAATCCTTATTATCCTATCATGATAATCTCTTTAAAAGCCGGAGGAACAGGATTAAACTTAACTGCGGCAAATCATGTTATTCATTATGATTTATGGTGGAATCCTGCGGTAGAAAACCAGGCAACCGACAGAGCTTTCAGAATAGGACAGCATAAAAATGTAATAGTACACAGATTTATAACTATGAATACATTTGAAGAAAAAATAAATGATATAATAAATCAGAAAAGAGAACTTGCGGATAACATAATAACAGCAGGAGAAAACTGGATAACAAAACTTTCCGACGAAGAATTAAAAAAATTATTTTCTCTTGATGAATAAAGGTGCAGATAAAATTAATTTTATCTGCACCTGATTATTTAATCACCTGATATATTACGGGAAGGGGATTTAGATTCCATAGGCCATTCAGAATCAGCATAACCTCCGTTATCATCTTTAAAACAGTAAAACTTTCTGCCTGCTAAAAGGTATAAATTACCTGTTTTATCCATGATAAATTCAGATATCTCTCCCGTAACATACATCTGTATATTCATATCTTTGTCAAGAGAACAAAAATGACCTGCATCACTTCTTAAGAAAAAATATACTGTTTTATCGGAACTTATACCCACTACATAAATAAAAGGAACTCTCCCTATTAAGGGTATATCTTTAAACCATAAAATATTACCTTCGGGAGATATACAGTATATTCTGCTCGGACCACCAAACTCTTTCCATGAAGATACATATAGATTATGATCTTCATCCAGTACAGTTTCTGTATTCCCGCCGTAAGTTTCCGTTTCCCATTTTATAGTTCCGTCCGCGTTAAGTGCATATACTTTACTCGGTATTACATCAAAATTAGTCATTCCGTGTTTTTGTGTAACAGCATAATAAAGGGTGTTTAATTTTTTGTCTGTAACAGGATAAGTAAAATATGTATATCCGTCAAGTTCTGTATGTCTGGAAAGTGTACCGTCTTTTTCGTATATGAATATATCTCCTGAATGCTGACTTGCAATGGGAGCATTGCTTGAAAATATTCTGTTACCGAATTCTACGGGTAATGTGTAAATATAATCTTCATAAACATCAAAAAGAGTATTTAGGTTTTCATCGAGGTAATAGAGAATATTTCCTCCTGCAATAATTATATTTCCGTTTTCTGTTATACTGAAATCTTTTTCAGTTGCGCCATCCTCAAATTTTCTGCTTTTTATAATATTACCTTTTTTGTCTAAAACATAGAAATAATCATACTCATTTGCACTGGTATTCAAATAAAGATAAATATTATCTCTGAAAAATAAACAGTTTTGTAAAAAAATACTGAAATTATCTCTGAATTCAATTTTTTTATTATATAAAATATTGCCGGTCTGTGTGTTTAAAACATACATAGTACCTGTTTTGTTAAAAAGATACATTTCATTATTTTTTTCATCCATACACATGGTATCGAAATTTTTTTGAATAATATAATTAACTTCAAAAGAAAAAGCTGAAAATGAAAATAAAACTGTTATTAAAATTAAAAATATTTTTTTCATAGTTCACCTCATTTATATAATTAATTCGGTATTTGATGCTAAAATTTATTTGCAAGTGTTTTTAATTATTTTGATTATACACTTTTG
>Ga0116162_10001017_pt1 | contig 18911 bp, 22 predicted proteins | sample AD_UKC105_MetaG_FD_89875 | JGI IMG/M metagenome (GOLD analysis project Ga0116162, IMG submission 89875) | Active sludge microbial communities of municipal wastewater-treating anaerobic digesters from Hong Kong - AD_UKC105_MetaG | ecosystem: Engineered > Bioreactor > Anaerobic > Digestate... | reverse complement strand
ACTCTACAAGAGGATCGCCGCCTTGCAGAATGACCTGGCCGAAGAGCTCTCCCATGTCATGGCGGGAGAGAGTGAAAAAGAGAGGAGAGGCCATGAGTACACAATTTAAAGAGACGACTTATTCCCGGCAGCTGGACATCGCCCTGTGGAAGAAGCTTCTGATCTACCTTAAGCCTTATAAAAAGCAGTGCCTTCTTCTGGGCTTCTTTATGATCCTCTGTGCCGGGGCGGATGCTCTGTACCCTCAGTTCAACCGTGTGGTCATCGACCGTTTCGTCGCCCGCGGAACCTTTGAAGGGCTCGGATGGGTGGCTGTAACCTATGTTGCCGTTGTCTCTCTTCAGGCTCTGGCTGTATGGGCCTTTATCAGGACAGCAGGCCGTATAGAGATGGGCCTCAGTTATGATATCCGGAAACGGGCTTTCCGGCGCCTGCAGGAACTCTCCTATGATTATTATGACACGACTCCTGTGGGGTGGGTCATGGCGCGGATGACATCGGATGTGACCCGGCTGGGAGAGATCATCTCCTGGGGGATGGTGGATGTAGCCTGGGCGGTGACCATCATGGCCGCCATGCTCGCCTTCATGGCTGTGCTGAACATCAAGCTCACCCTCATGGCTCTCTCTGTGGTTCCTCTGCTGGGGATCATAAGCTATTATTTTCAGCGCAGGATCCTGAACAGCTACCGTGAAGTGCGTAAGACAAACTCCCGTATTACAGGGGCGTTCAATGAGGGGATCACCGGGGCGAAGACCACAAAGACACTGGTTCTGGAGGAGAAAAACCTCAAGGAGTTCAGGCACCTTACAGGAAAGATGTACCGTTCCTCTGTGCGGGCTGCCGTCGTATCTTCGCTTTTTCTCCCTGTCGTGATGACCCTGGGAAGCTTCGGAACGGCTCTTGCCCTCTACTACGGAGGAGCCAGAGTCCTGGAGGGTGTCCTGAGCTACGGCACTCTCTTCATGTTTATTTCCTATACGGTCCAGTTTTTCGACCCTGTCATGGCTCTGGCCGGGATATTTGCAGAGATGCAGAACGCCCAGGCTGCCGCTGAACGTGTCCTCGGACTCATCGATACAGAGCCCTCGTTAAAGGATGACCCTGAAGTCGCTGCCCTTTACGGAGATAATTTTGATCCCCGGAAGGAGAACTGGGTTCCCGTCAGGGGAGCTATCGAGTTCAGGAATGTAGCCTTCAAGTATAAAGAAGGGGAGTATGTTCTGAAGGGCTTCAACCTCAAGGTGTCCGCCGGGGAGTCGGTGGCCCTGGTCGGAGAGACGGGATCCGGGAAGAGTACCATCGTGAACCTGGCCTGCCGCTTTTACGAACCGACTTCGGGCTCCGTCCTCATCGACGGGACGGATTACCGGGAGAGGTCACTCCTGTGGCTCCATTCGAACCTCGGCTATGTCCTTCAGACGCCCCATCTCTTCAGCGGGACCATTGCTGAAAATATCCGTTATGGAAGGCTGGACGCCACAGATGACGAGGTGAGGCAGGCCGCCCGCCTGGTCAACGCCGATGATTTCATCATGCGGTTTGAAAAGGGGTATGAAACCGAAGTGGGGGAAGGCGGAGGGAGGCTCTCTACCGGAGAGAAGCAACTGATCTCCTTTGCCCGGGCCATCCTGGCTGATCCGGCTATCTTTGTTTTGGATGAAGCGACGTCGTCTGTAGACACGGAAACTGAGGCCCTGATCCAAAAGGCCATCACGACTGTCCTGAAAGGGAGGACCAGCTTTATCATCGCCCACAGGCTCTCGACGATTAAAAACGCCGACAGGATCCTGGTCGTTCGGAAAGGGGTCGTGACGGAATCGGGCACCCACGAGGAGCTTCTCCTGAAGAAGGGATACTATTACCGCCTCTACACAAATCAGTTCATGGAGGAGCATGAAGAGGCCCTCCTCGATTGATGTTTCGTATTACGTAGGAAAATTTCTTGCAATCTCCTTTTCTCCCGGTACAATGGGAGAAAAGGAGGTCGATATGGACCAGAAAATGCGATGGGATTTGACACCCCTCTACACATCTTTTGAATCCGAATCTTTTCATAGAGACATGGAGGAGCTGGACCGGCTTATCGGGGATATGGCGCGATGGACGGAGTTCCGTGATCCCGGACTCTCTCCTGTGGAGGTCATGGAAGGATATCTTGTCCGTTCCAATACCCTCAGAGACCATCTTTCCCGTCTTCTCTCATTTGCTTCGCTGACCCTCAGCGTGGAGACGAAGAATGAAACAGCTCAGGCTGTCATGGACCGTATTATGAAAAAGGCTGTGGAGCTCCGTGTCCCTGAAGTCCGTTTTCAGCGATGGTTGAAAGAGGCCGGAGACCTGGACGGAATTATCTCTGAAAGTGAACTTCTTAAAGAGCATGCCTTTATCCTCGAAGAGATGAAGGCCAAAGCTGCCAGGATCCTGGAAGACAGGGAAGAGTATCTGGCTGCTAAACTCTCCAACACCGGAGGACGGGCCTGGAGTACATTGCAGAACCTTCTTACAGCCAATCTCATGGTGGATGTCGAGGGCCCGGGCGGAACTTTGCGGGTTCCTCTGACAGTGGCCCGGAACATGGCCCACTCCCGGGACAGGAAAGAGAGAAAGGCCGCCTTCCTGGGGGAGATGCAGGCCTACGGCAAAATCGAAGATGCATCGGCAGCGGCGTTAAACGCCATCAAGGGGGAGATCCTCACTCTTTCAGAGATACGGGGCTATACCTCTCCGCTTGAGATGACTCTGGAGGATTCACGCATGGACAGGGAGTCTCTCGAGGCCATGCTCAGAGCCGTCGAAGAAGCCCTGCCCCGTTTCCGGGCCTATTTCAGGGCAAAAGCAAAAGCTCTGGGATATGAAGGAGGCTTACAGTTTTACGACCTTTTCGCCCCGGTAGGGGAAAGCGACAAGGATATCTCCTTCGATGAGGCTAAAGAGCTGATTGTCGAAAAATTCAGCTCCTTCAGCTCCGCTCTGAGCGATTTTGCCCGGCGGGCCTTTGAAGAGAACTGGATCGATGCCGAGCCGCGGGAGGGGAAAAGGGGCGGAGCCTTCTGTTCCAATCTCCATCCCATCGGCCAGAGCCGTATTATGGCTAACTTCAGTAACAGCCTGAAAAATGTCATCACCCTGGCCCATGAACTCGGGCACGCTTATCACGGCCACTGTTTGAAAGATGAAAAAGCTCTTAACGCCGGCTATCCCATGCCCCTGGCGGAGACAGCATCCATCTTCAGCGAGACCGTCGTGAAGAATGCTCTTCTCAAAGGATTGGGCTCCGAGGAGAAGAAGACGATCCTGGAAAGTGCGGTCACCGGTTACGGACAGATCGTAGTGGATATCTACAGCAGGTATCTCTTTGAGACGGAACTCTTCAAACGCAGGGAAGAAGCGTCCCTCTCTGTGAGAGAGTTGAAGGAGATCATGGCAGAGGCCCAGAAGAAAGCCTACGGCGAGGGGCTCGACCCCGATTCCCTCCATCCCTATATGTGGGTCAACAAACCCCATTACTATATGCCCGGGAGACACTTCTACAACTTCCCCTATACCTTCGGGCTTCTTTTTGCCAAAGGGCTCTACGCGGAATATCAGAGACAGGGCGAAGCTTTTGTCCCCCGTTACGATGAACTGCTCAGGGCTACGGGACGGATGAGTGTCCGTGATGTGGCGGCTCTGGTGGGAATCGAGACAAGGGATGAAGCCTTCTGGCGCTCTTCACTCGCTCTCATAGGAGAAGAGATCGATACGCTTCTCACTCTTATGTAGAGTTCAAAAACGGATCGATTTACCGAGCAGGGATTCGGCAAGGATCCCTGCTCCTCTTTTAAAGATGTTGATGCGGGCCTTTGTGTAGTAGGCTTTTCCTTTCAGATCAGTGTAAAAACGGTGATCAGCGGGGAAGACCTCTGCTGCCCGGGGGCGGGTGAAGATCATCCGCTGCATATGAAACTGCGTCACATGTCCCAGGGGAGGTACCGGGCCTTCCCCGTTGATGGCCAGGATCTCTTTTATTTTTCCTCAGTAGCGGTAATGGTCCGGTTTGAAGGGGCCGTTGACGGGGACCCCGATATAACGGGCCTGTTCTTCGGTAAGCCTGGTCAGGGTAGCCCCCAGATGTCCCAGATGGAGGCGGGCCACTTCTTCGTCCAGGCTCTTTGGAAGCATGTAGACCTGTCCCTTTTGGTAGCTGCCGCTTTCAGTGAAAAGGGAGAGCTGGGCCAGGACCTGATTGGTAAAAGAAGCGCTCATGACAAATGAGGGATGTCCCGTTGCATTCCCGAGATTGACAAGACGCCCTTCAGAGAGAAGTATGACCGATTTTCCCCCGGGGAGGAAAAACTGGTCTACCAGAGGTTTGATCTTGTTTCGTTTGATGTCGGGCCGGTTGAAAAGGGGTGCCACCTCGATCTCATGGTCAAAGTGGCCGATGTTACAGACGATGGCCCGGTCTTTCATCCCGAGCATGTGATCGTAACGGATGACATTGACGTTTCCTGTGGCCGTGACAAAGATATCCCCTTCCCCGGCTTCAAGGATCTTTTCCAGGGTAGTGACCTCATATCCTTCCATGGCAGCCTGAAGGGCGCAGATGGGGTCTGTCTCTGTGATAAGGACCCGGGCGCCGAATCCCCGCATGGATTGGGCACAACCTTTCCCCACTTCACCGTACCCGCACACGACCACGGTCTTTCCGGCGATCATGATGTCTGTAGCCCGTTTGATCCCGTCAGCCAGGGATTCCCGGCAGCCGTAGGTATTGTCGAATTTGGATTTGGTGACCGAGTCGTTGACATTGATCGCCCTGGTCTTCAGGCGTCCTTCCCGTGCCATCTGGTAAAGCCTGTGGACCCCTGTGGTCGTCTCTTCACTGACGCCGATGATCCCTTCCAGGAGGGCGGGATGTTTTTCGTGGACAAAGGCCGTAAGATCGCCGCCGTCGTCGATAAGCAGGTTCGGCCCTTTTCCGTCAGGCCATAAAAGCGTCTGCTCCATAGCCCACCAATACTCTTCTTCCGTCTCCCCTTTCCAGGCAAAGACAGGGACTCCCGCTTGAGCCATGGCTGCGGCGGCGTGGTCCTGGGTGGAAAAGACGTTGCATGAAGCCCAGCGGATCTCCGCTCCGAGGCAGATAAGTGTTTCCATGAGGACGGCGGTCTGGACCGTCATATGAAGGGATCCCGCGATACGGGCTCCTTCAAGGGGCCTCTTCGGGCCGTATTTCTCTCTCAGGGCCATAAGCCCGGGCATCTCTTGTTCTGCCAGGGCGATTTCTTTACGGCCCCAGTCGGCCAGCCCCATATCCTTGACTTTATATTGTTTCATAAGAACCTCCTTCGGGTTCAGGATAATAAGAAGAGGAAGAAGATGCAACCTATTTATCAGAGGATTCCGGGGAAGAGAGCCTCTTCCCTTCTATGATGAGCCGCCCTTCTTTGCTGACCCAGGCGTAGACATAGTGGCAGCGGCGGCAATAGAGGTAGGGTGTCCGGGCAGGGACAAAGGAGTTCTCCGTCCCGCAGCGGGGACAAACAGCCTTCACAGGGATATTGAGGTCATGAGAAAGGGAAGCGTCATCTTTCATGGATAAATATAAATCCCGTCATGAGAAAAGACAAGGAAGTGTCTTGACTTTTTCCAGCGGCCAGCCCAGGAGGCTGCGGTGATGGGTGTCAGATCCTCCTGTGGCCAGAAGCCCGTATTTGGAAGCGAGGGAGAGAAGAAACGAGTGAAAGGATTGTTCCTCTACCCGGCCGGGGAACTGCGCAGGGGCTCTCCTCCGGTAGGGGTAGTAGACTTCCAGGCCGTCGAGCCCCAGAGGCCTCAGAGCTCGGAGAAGTCTTTCCGGAGACGAAGGGTAAAGGCCGGGATGGGCCAGGACAGCGACTCCCCCTGCGCCATGAAGGACTTGAATGGCTTTTCCCGCCGTGACTTTATTCAGGGGGCTTCTTTTCCCTCTCCTGTGCACAGACTCCCGTATCAGCTCTTTCTGTGTCAGGGACTTCCCCTTGAACAGAAGGGCATGGGAGGCATGTGGAAAGGCAGAGCGCGCCCATTCCTCCCTGGCTTTCCGCTGATGCAGGAGGAGAGTCTCCAGCCTCTTGTCGGAGGGGTCGAAACAGTACCCCAGAATATGGACCGTCTCCTGCTGGATCCGTGCGGTGATCTCCACCCCCGGTATGATCCGGGGGCGACGGACATCCAGGTGAAGCCCTCCTGAATAGGCTTCTATCGTATCATGGTCGGTGATGGAGATGACGTCTATCCCCTCTGTCAGTGCCAGGTCTGCCAGAGACCCCGGAGAGAGAGAACCGTCAGAGTAGGATGAGTGGATATGAAGGTCGTACCGGCCGAAATACAAAAAATACTCCTTTTGCTCATGATAACAGCTTTCGCCTCGTTGACAACAGCCCTTTTTAGGGAAATTATATTGACAATGGTATTCTCGACTTCTATACTTGAGAAGATAAAGGGAGGTTCCTATGTTGCAAGATGGACTGATCATGTATGAAGACAGCTTCGAAAAAATAAATCTCATCCTTGACGAATTAATGAAGAATTCCAAATCAGAATGTGTCTTTTTAGTGGATAAAAGCGGGCAGCTTATCACCATGCGTGGTAATATGGAACAGTTCGACTCCACGGCATTCGCTTCGCTTTCCGCCGGGAATTTCGCCGCGACCAGTGAATTGGCCAAGCTTATAGGGGAGACGGAGTTTTCAGTCCTCTTCCATGAAGGGGTCAAAGACAGCATTCATATCTCCATAGTCGCCGGGTCGATTATCATGGTCGTTGTTTTTCGTGTGGTCAAGACTTCCCTGGGCCTGGTCCGGCTTGAGGTCAAGAAAAGTGTCGAGCATCTGGCCCATGTCCTGAAGGATATGGTGGAGCGGAGCAAGAGAGACGGCCAGATCAAAAAACTTGACGAATCTTTTACTCAGGCCATCGAGAATGAGATCGACAGTTTATTTAAAGACTGAGTGAGGAGGATGCATGTCATTAATCAATTATGCTTCACGGGAAATAAACTGCAAGATCGTCTACTACGGCCCCGGCCTCGGCGGGAAGACGACAAATATCAAATATGTCTATAAACAGATCGATCCTTCGGCCCGAGGCAAACTGGTCTCTCTGGCCACAGAAGCGGACCGGACACTCTTTTTTGACTTTCTTCCCCTGGATCTGGGACAGGTCCAGGGCTTCAAGACACGTTTTCACCTCTATACAGTCCCGGGGCAAGTCCACTATGACGCCAGCCGGAGGCTCATTCTGAAAGGGGCCGACGGAGTCGTCTTTGTCGCTGATGCCCAGCGGGAACGGCTGGAACAGAATATTGAAAGCCTGGAAAACCTCAGGGTCAACCTCATCAGCCAGAACCTGGATCCCGAGACCATCCCCTTTGTCATGCAGTACAACAAGATGGACCTGGCCAACGTCATGAGTTCAGAAGAGCTGGAACAGCAGCTGAACCCCAAAGGGTACCTCTCCTTCGAAGCCATCGCCGTGGAGGGGATCGGTGTCTTTGATACGTTGAAAGCAATAAGTAAACTGGTTCTAAAAGCAATAAGTGAGGGTCGATAAAAATGAAAATCGGAAACGAACAGGTGGAACAATTAGAAGAAGTCCTTTCGGAACTGATCTGGAAGACTTCCTCGAAAAGCGTATTCCTGGTTGATATCAACGGAGAGCTCATCGCCGTTGCCGGATATACCGGAAATATCAACGCTGTGGCGCTGGCTTCCTTGTCGGCGAGTCATTTCGCCGCGACAGTCGCTCTGGCCAGGATGCTCAGCGAGAAGCAGTTCACCGTCCTTTTCCATAAAGGTCTTTCGGAAAATATTGATATCAACCGCGTAGGCAATAAGTTGCTGCTCATTACCATATTCGGGCAAAAGACAGTATTGGGTATCCTGAGAGAAGAGACGGAGAAGACGATTCAGAAGATCAATGATATCGTCAGCCAGATCCCCGGGGTCGAAGAAAAGCCCATCAAAAAAGTGAACAATACCCTGCGTGACGAGATCAACAATCTCTTGAAAGATATGTAGGAAGGGGGGTTCATGTCGTTACAGGGGACATTAGCGGATTTTTCCATCGCCGACCTTTTCCAGCTTCTGGGGCTTGGCCAGCGGACAGGCTGTCTTAAGCTGGAGCATAATGCCGAACAGGGGGAGATCTATTTTAAAAACGGAATGATCGTCGCTGCCAAAGGAGGCAAGTTCGAAGCCGAAGAGGCGGTCTATCACTGTTTTGGCTGGAGCAATGGCCGGTTTGTCTTCGAGAACGACAAAGCACCGCTCCGTGAGAATATGATGATCGACTGGCAGAACCTTATCCTGGAAGCAGCCAGGAGAAATGATGAACTCTCCGAAGTCAAAAAGACGATCCCCGACGGGAATGCTATTTTGACTCTTATCGATGAAGGACAGCGGGATATCGATACGATCAAATTGAATAACGAAGACCTGAAAGTCCTTTCGCTGATCAACGGGAAACGGACGGTGGATGAAGTCATCGCCAAAAGCAGTCTTGACAATGTGGAAGCCAGCAAGACTCTGGCTTCTCTGATAAAAGCAAATCTTGTGGACATCAGGATGACCGAAGAGGAGCATCAGCGGCGGATGGAAGAGAAGCTTAAAAAGAGCGGTGTGGATGTGGAAAAAAACAAAAGCATGCTCACCTCGATCTTCAAACGGAAACGCAAAAGAAAATATGAGATCGTGAACAGTGCCGCGGGGCTTATCATCGATGCCATCAACCGCTATCTGGATTCACTTCTTCTGGATTCGCCTATCATCCAGGTCCCTATGAAAGAGATCACCGATAAATTCGAGGAGTTGAAGATGATCTATCCGGATATGGAAGGGGTCGTCTTTTCCAAAGTGACGGAGCGTTTTAATTCTGATCAGCTTGATTGGGATGAGACAGCGGAGACACCGGAGGCTGTTCTCAAAGGGCTTTCCGAGATCCTCGAATATATCTTTGAATTGGCCAGGCAGGAGGCGGGAGAAGCACCTGCTTTGGATAAGTTCAGGGAGGTCCGTGAAGACGTGGTGAAAGACGCCAGCAAGATGGACCGTCCGGCCGAAGCAGTTCTGGGAATCAAGTATCTTCCGAAAAAATAAGAACGGGGAAAAGCGGGAAGGACTCCTTCCCGCCACTGGGAAGCCCTATTTCAGGGAATTTACGTAGCGGGCGAGTTTAGACTTGTCACGGGATGCTTTGTTCTTGTGCAAGATCCCTTTTTGAGCTACGGTGTCGGCGACTTTATAGAAACTTTCAAGGGCTTTGAGAGCTTCTTCCCTGTTTTCAGCCCCCAGGACTTTCTTCTTAGCAGTCTTGACCTGGGATTTGTAAGCCCGGTTGCGCAGACGTAGCTGTATGTCTTTTTTCATTCTTTTTTTCTGTTGTTTGGTGTGCGGCATAAATCCTCCTTCTTTATTTATTCGCTGAGGAAAACTAACAGAAAAGGCGTCGGGTGTCAAGATAAAAGGCTACAATTGATGTTGACAGGCTCCGTTTTTTAACTATCATAGAGCCGGAGGTGAGACATGAAGACATTGGGAGTTTTCATGATGGCTGCCCTGATCCTGGCCGCGTGTGCCGGAGGAGAGGGAGCTGCCGCGGAGACAGAACGATATTTTACAACCTATGAGAAGATCGTCCGCTTTACCTATGACAATATAGAGAAAGAGGAAGGTGTCGTCAAAGAGGGCGTGGACAGGATCCTGAATGAGGCCGGCTATACCATGGAGAGTTACCAGGAAACCGGGAAAAGGCTTCTGGACCGCGACAAAGAGACCTTTATCAGGAAGATTGATGAAATAAACAGGCAGTTCGCCCGGCAGAAGTAACGAGGCGTCTGTCTCCCTGTTCTGCGCGGTGCGCAGGACTTTAAGCCGAAGGGAGGTGTAGAGATGAGAATCTATGAAGGTGTTTTTCTGACACGTTCTTCATTGGACAGCGAACAGAGGGATTCTCTCATTCAGAAACTGGAAGGGATCGTTACCGGAAAAGAAGGTAAGATCCTGAAAAAGGATGAATGGGGCAAGAAGAGGCTGGCCTATTTGATCGACAAAGAATCAGAAGCGCATTACACCTATATGGAATTCATGGCCGATGTCGATATCTTAGACGAGATGGCCAGGATTATGCGTATTGATGAAAACTTTTTACGTCACATGTTCGTAAAGAAGGAAGATTGATATGGCTGTTTCTGTGAATAAAGTCTTTATCGCAGGGAATATCACCCGGGATCCTGAGATCCGGTATACCGGATCGGGAAAAGCTGTCACGACGCTCACTGTGGCCGTTAACGACTATTTTTCCCAGGAAGCCTCGTTTTTCCGGGTCGTCGTCTGGGAGCGCCAGGCGGAGAATTGCCAGAAATATCTATCCAAGGGAAGCCCCGTTCTTGTAGAAGGACGTCTGCAGAGCCGCAATTATGAAGTGAACGGGGAGAAACGCAACGTCGTGGAGATCGTGGCTCAAAACGTCCAGTTCCTCTCCTCGGGAAGCGGCAGCGAGGGCGGCGGGTACCGGAAAGCCGGCTCATCCGACGACCGTCCTGAAGAAGAGATCCGCCGCAAAGTGGAGGAGACAGTGGAGAACAACGAAGGGGAATTCTTTGAAGAGAGCGGCGAAGATGATATCCCCTTTTAAACAAAGTCAGAGGAGGAAAAATGGCTGAGCGTAGTAGTGGAAGACGTTTTTTCAGAAAGAAAAAGTACTGCAAATTATGCTCGGGTGAAATTAAAGAGAAGGACATTACCTATAAAAATGTTGATATCTTGAAAAATTTTATTACCGAGCGGGGAAAGATCTCATCCAGGACACGGTCCGGCTTGTGCGCCAAACATCAGAGGCTGGACACAGGGGAGATCAAACGGGCCCGTATGATCGCATTGCTGCCCTTTAAGGTCGAGTATTACAGAAGCAGCAGAAAGTCATAGGCGGTGATCGAGATGAAAGTCGTATTGAAAGTGAATGTTCCGAAATTGGGAGAAGTGGGACAGATCGTCAAAGTCCGTGACGGATACGCCCGGAATTTCCTGGTTCCCCTGGGAATGGCTGTCCCCTATACCGAGAAGACCAAAAAAGCCGTGGATCATATGATGAAACAGCAGAAGGGAAAGGTCGCCCGGAAAGAACAGCAGTATCAGGCCCTTCTGGAACAGGTCAAGGGCATCACCCTCGCCTTCACAAAAAAGGCCGGGGAAAACGGGAAGCTTTTCGGTTCAGTCACTCCTGCCGAGATCATTGATGCTTTGAAGGAACAGAATATCGATGTCGATAAAAAGTACCTGGTCATCACAGACCATATCAATAAAATCGGAGAGTATGATATTCTTCTGAAATTCTCGCAGGGTTTTGAAGCTCCCTTCAAAGTCGTTGTGGAAGCGGAAGAAACCCAGTGACCGGGAGCCGGTTTCATGGACCGCAACCCACGGCTCTCTGATAAGACTGTATTTCAAGAGATCTGTGACCTTGATGCAGAGAGCGCCCTTCTGGGCGCTCTTCTGCTGGATAATACAATCATCCCCCATGTCCTGGACGAATTGGGGGAGAATATCGATATCTTCTATTCACGTTCCCATCAGTTGATCTATTATGCTATTCTGGATCTTTTCCGCAGAGATGTAAACTCAAGGATCGACCCTGTTGTCCTGAAGAATTACCTCAGCGAAAGAAAAAATACACCCGAGGGACTTCCCCTGAATCAGAAAGGGTCTCTTCTGGAAGAGGCCGGGGGATTTGAATATCTCAGCGCTTTATGGGAAAAGAGTTCCGCTTACATCAACTATGACGGATATATGGATATTATCCGTCATAAATATATCCTCCGCCGCCTGAGAAGCGCTCTGGTCTCTACCTCCAATGATATCGAGAATCTGCCTTATGATGTGGACAGGATCCTGGAGACAGCCGAAGCCCGTATATTTGATATCGTGCAGGAGCGGAAGATCAAGAAGTCGTTTTCCACCCTGGAAGAGCTGGTCGCTCATCAGATCAGTTATATCGAAGATATTAAAGATAAAAAGATTACCAAAAGTGATATCGAGACCGGCTATCTCCTCGTGGATGAGATCACCGGCGGGTTTAAACCCGGGCAGCTGATTATTGTAGCGGGACGCCCGGGGATGGGTAAGACGGCTTTTGCCCTCAACGTTGCGCTGAATGTCGCCGAAACTGGCGACAAAGGCGTCGTCGTCTTCAGCCTGGAGATGTCAGAAGAGGAGATCGCCCGGCGGTTCATCTTTATGCACTCGAAGATCCGGGGCCATGAGGCCATGAAAGGGTATATCACAAAAGATGATCTCAAAAAACTTCACGCCACCGGGTCTCAGCTTTCCCGGCTCCCCATCTACGTGGATGACTCTGCGGGGCTTACCCCTCTCCAGTTGAAAGCTAAACTCCGCCGCCTCTTTACCCAGAAGGAGTATCATCTGGTCATCGTGGACTACCTGCAGCTTATGAATACTGTGGAGAACTATGAGAGCATGAATGCCAAGATCACCATGATCTCCCGGCATCTGAAGGAGATCGCTAAAGAGTTCAAAGTCCCGGTCATCGCCCTTTCTCAGCTTTCCCGGAGCGTGGAAAAAAGAGACAGGAAACGCCCCATGCTCTCGGATCTGAGGGAGTCCGGGTCTATCGAGCAGGATGCGGACATCGTCATGTTCCTCTACCGGGAGGACTACTATCAGGACCGTGAAGACGGAGGAGAAGACAAATCGGTGGAGATCAATGTGGCCAAAAACAGAAACGGGCCCATCGGAACCAAAAAACTGACCTTCCTTAAGGAATTCGGTAGGTTTGAGAACTATTCCGGGCGGGATGACTACCCCGGGGAGGCTTGATGTTCTGCCGCAGTATACCCTACAAAGCAGTTGTCCGGGCTGCCGGGAACCTGATCCGGGAAGCTTCTTTTTATCTTCCCGAAGGAGTCCGCAAAAGCCTTGAAGAGGCTGATCCCGGAGGGGAGGGCCCCGGGAGAGAAGCCCTGGAACTGATCAAAAAGAATATCGAAGCCGCAGGAGAAGGGAAAGTCCCCCTTTGCCAGGATACCGGGCTGGCGTTTTTCTATGTCAGGGCCGGTTCATCTGTGGTCATAGAAGGAGGGACATTGGAAGAGGCCCTGAATGAGGCCACTGCCGCCATGTATACTTCTCTCTATCTGAGAAAATCTGTTGTGGAGAGCCCGCTCAGGCGAGTCAATACGGGCCGGAATACTCCGGCAGTGATCCATTATGAGATCGTAGAAGGAGATGAATTGGAGATCAGATTTATGGCCAAGGGAGGCGGCAGTGAGAATAAAAGCCGCATGGCCATGCTGACGCCGCATGCCGGAAAAGAGGACGTCCTTCGATTTGTCCTGGAAACGGTTCAGGCCGCAGGGCCGGATCCCTGCCCCCCTCTCTTTTTGGGCGTCGGGCTGGGGGGAAGTTTCGATACAGCTCCCTGGCTGGCTAAAAAGGCTCTCTTCCGCCGTCCCGGAGAACGCCATCCCGATGCGGCGCTGGCTGATCTGGAAGAGGAAATAACCCATATAGTAAACCTCAAGTCCGGCGTTGGGATCCAGGGATTCGGACAGGGGGTGACTGTCCTGGATACCTTCATCGAAGAGGCTCCCTGTCATATAGCCAGTTTTCCCGTGGCTGTGAATATCAACTGTCATTCTGCCCGGTATGCAGGGGTGGTACTGTGATCTCCATCCGGTTGGGAAAAGACGACCAAAAGCTTTTATCCCTGAGAGCGGGGACATCCCTTGCTCTTTCGGGAGTGGTCTATACAGCCCGGGATGCTGCCCACAAGCGCCTCTCCTCTATGATCCGAAATGGAGAGCCTCTCCCGTTTCCCCTGAAGGGTGCGCTCCTGTTTTATGCCGGCCCCGCCCCGGCTCCTCCGGGCCTGGATTGCGGGGCTATCGGCCCTACGACCAGCAGCCGTATGGATCCCTTTACTCCGCTTCTCCTGGAACAGGGGATCCTGGGAGCACTGGGGAAGGGGAGGAGAAGTCCGGCCGTCAAAGAGGCTTTCCTGCGCCGGGGAGCCGTTTATCTTGTGGCTGTAGGGGGAGCTGCGGCCCTCTTGTCACGTTTTGTGACAAAAATTGATCCGGTCGCCTTCGAGGACCTTGGGCCGGAAGCAGTCTATAGCGTGGAATTGAACGGATTTCCCTGTTTTGTCGGACTGGATACACAGGGAGGAGATATCTATACTATGAGGGAGGACACAAGATGAAGCTTTTGGAATATCAGGCAAAACATCTGTTGAAGGAGTATCATGTCCCCATTCCCGAAGGGTTTGTGGTGAAAGGCTTGTCGGAGCTGAACAGAGTCGTCCAGCAGCTGGGGGGAAGATGCGTAGTCAAGGCGCAGATCCTCGCAGGAGGGCGGGGGAAGGCCGGAGGAGTCCGGCTGGCGGGAACACTGCGCGAAGCGGCCGCTGCTGCAGAAGACCTCCTCGGCAAACCCCTGGAGACCTACCAGACGGCAGGACAGGGAGAGATGGTCAATGCCCTTCTCATCGAAGAGCAGCTCTCCTTCCTCAAAGAACTCTATTTCAGCGTGACTTACGACAGGGAGACACAGACTCCCGTTATGATGCTCTCTGCTGAAGGGGGCGTCGAGATCGAAGAGATCGCTGTAAAAAAGCCCGACAGTATCAGAAAAGTCCACGTGAATCCCCTGACAGGGATACAGGAGCATCATATCAGAGAGCTCTATCTCTCCCTGGGGCGGGGCAAAGAGGGGTACAGGGCTTTTACTGAACTTGTGCGAAATATCTACAGACTCTACATGGAGAGGGACGCAGCCATGGTGGAGATCAACCCCCTGGTCCTTCTCCCGGACGAGACTTTTCTGGCCCTTGATGCTAAGATGATCATCGACGATAATGCCCTTTTCCGGCACGGGGACCTGGTAGAGATCCGGAAAGTCCCCGATGATGAGCAGCAGGAAGTGGAAGCCAGGGAAAAAGGCCTCAGTTTCGTCAAACTGGATGGCGATGTGGCCTGTATGGTGAACGGAGCCGGGCTGGCCATGGCCACCATGGATATGATCAAGCACCATGGGATGGAGCCTGCTAACTTTCTGGATATCGGCGGTTCCTCCAATCCCCAGAAGGTGATCGAAGCTCTTGATATCATTATGAAGAACCCCAGAGTCAAAGTGATCTTTATCAATGTCTTCGGCGGGATCACCAGGTGTGATGATGTGGCCAACGGGTTTAAAAAAGCCCTTTCCCGGCGTTCCCTGGAGATCCCCATGGTGATGCGGCTCACCGGGACAAATGAAAAAGAAGGGCGCCGTATTTTGGAAGAGATCGGGTATGAGGCCTTTACAGACCTTAAAGAGGCCGTCGCCAGGCTGAAAGAGGTCCGCAACGGGATAAGGGAGGGAGACTGATGGCTATTTTTGTGAACAGAGAGACAAAAGTCATTGTGCAGGGGATCACCGGCCGGGACGGGTCCTTCCACACCGGGAAGATGCTGGAATACGGGACTAAGATAGTAGGCGGGGTCACCCCCTTCAAAGGGGGCCTGGAGGTCGAGGGGGTCCCTGTCTTCAATACCGTTGCAGAAGCTGTTTCCCGGACAGGGGCGGATACTTCCATTATCTATATTCCCCCGGCCTTTGCAGCCGGGTCTGTCATCGAAGCGGTGGAAGCCGGGATCAAAAACATCGTCTGCATCACAGAAGGTATTCCGGTCACTGACATGATGACCGTGGCTCATTATGTCCGATCTAAAGGGGCCCGCCTTTTCGGCCCTAACTGCCCCGGTATCATCACACCCGGGGAGACGAAGATCGGGATCATGCCGGGGCATATCTTTTCCCGCGGCCCTGTGGGGGTGATCTCCCGCAGCGGGACCCTGACCTACGAAGTCGTCCACAACCTGACAAGTGCCGGACTCGGCCAGTCGACGGTCATCGGGATCGGAGGGGACCCCATCATCGGGACGAAGTTTGTCGATTGCCTGGAGGCCTTTGAAGAAGATCCCGAAACAAAAGCAGTGGTCCTGATCGGTGAGATCGGGGGAAGTGACGAAGAGATGGCCGCTGACTATATCAAAAAGCACTTCAGTAAACCTGTGGCCGTCTTTATTGCAGGGAAAACAGCCCCCAAAGGAAAAAGGATGGGGCATGCCGGTGCGATCATCCATGCCGGAAAAGGGACCGCCGAAAGCAAAGTAGCTCTCTTTCGGGAGGCCGGAGCTGTCGTCGTGGACCTACCGGTGGACATTGCCGCGGCTGTCAAAGCTTTTTTCTAAAATGTCCTTTACTTATTACCTTCGCTGATTATAATGGCGGCAGGTGACCTGGGAATGACAAGGAGGATATCGTGGCCGGCAAAAAAGAATTTCTGATCAAGATCAATCTGGATTTCTGTAAAGCCTGCGGACTATGTTACAGTTATTGCCCGACAAAGGCCATCGGCCCTGATCATGAGTTTCGGGCCTCAGTAAAGGATGTAGCCAAGTGTATCGGATGTCTGCAATGTGAAAATTACTGTCCTGATTTCGCTATAGAAATTGAAGAAAAAAAGTAAGAGGGGGAGATCATGGGAGAGATCAAATTTTTACAGGGAAACGAAGCTTGTGCCCTGGGAGCTGTCCGGGCAGGCCTTCGTTTTTTCGGAGGGTATCCGATTACCCCGTCTTCAGAGATCGCGGAACAGTGTGCCAGATTATTGCCCCGTGTGGGAGGGCGTTTTATTCAAATGGAAGATGAGATCGCTTCCATCGCCTCTATCATCGGCGGGTCTCTGGCCGGAACAAAAAGCATGACAGCGACATCAGGCCCGGGTTTTTCTCTGATGCAGGAAGCCCTGGGGTATGGGATCATGGCCGAGGTCCCCTTTGTGGTGGTCAATGTCATGAGGGGCGGCCCGTCGACGGGACATCCCACAGGACCTTCTCAGGGAGACATCATGCAGGCACGTTGGGGTACACACGGTGACCACCCTGTCATCGCACTCTATCCGGAATCTGTCCCCGAGACCTATTACGAGATCATCCGGGCATTTAACCTTGCAGAACGCTTCAGACAGCCTGTTGTCTTTTTGATGGATGAGATCCTGGGGAAGATGAACGAATCGGTGGAGATCCGTGATGATATCGAGATCATCCCCCGCCGGAAAATCGCAGGCGACCCCTCCCGGTATGCGCCCTACGCCATGAAAGAGGATATCCCTCAGACTGCCAATTACGGAGAAGGACTCCGTTTTCATGTGACAGGACTTTTTCATGACGAGACCGGCTTCCCTGATGTGAGCGGGGACAATATTCAAAGAAGTATCGACCGTATGTTCCGTAAAATAGAGGAGCACGAGGATGTCATCGTTAAATGGGAAGAGACCGGAACCGATGATCCCGATATCCTTCTGGTCTCTGTAGGAACCCAGGCCAGGAGCGCGAAAATGGCTTGCAAAGAACTTAACAGGGAGGGTATATCCGCAGGAGTCTTCAGGCCGGTCACAGTCTGGCCCTTCCCGGAGAAGCGCCTGGCCGAGTTATCCCGGAAAGCAAAGAAGGTCCTGATCATCGAGATGAACAAGGGACAGCTGGCTGATGAATGCCGGAAATTTATAGACGGGGATAAGATCATCGCCCTGAATCAGCTCAACAGTGAAATGATCTCGCCCCGGGAGATCATATCGACGGCCAAGGGGGTGCTCTGATGTTTGATTACTCGAAATACTTAAGAATGGATAAACTGCCCCATATCTGGTGTTACGGGTGCGGAAACGGGATCATCCTCAAAGGGGCGATCCGGGCTATCGATAAGATGGGATGGGACAAGGATTCGGTAATGGCTGTGTCCGGGATCGGTTGTTCCAGCAGGGCTACAGGTTATGTAGACTTTAATTCACTCCATACTCTTCACGGACGGGCCATTCCCTTTGCCACAGGGATCAAAATGTCCAGGCCGGATCTGAACGTCATCATCTTTACGGGTGACGGGGATGCGACTGCCATAGGGGGGAACCATTTCATCCATGCGGCCCGGAGGAACATCGATTTGACGGTGGTTCTTTTCAATAATAATATTTACGGGATGACCGGAGGGCAGTACTCGCCCACCACACCCCAGGGCTATTTTGCCTCAACGGCTCCCTACGGCCATATCGACCCTTCTTTTGATATTGTCCAGTTGGCCATGGGATCGGGAGCGACCTTTGTCGCCCGTTCAACGGTGGCTAACCCCAGGGAGATGGAAAAGTTCATCCATGAAGGCCTGAAGAATAAAGGATTTTCCCTCATCGAGGTTGTGAGCAATTGTCATGAGCGCTTCGGCAAGAGAAACAAGATGAAATCCCCTTACGAAATGATCGAATGGATCAGAAGCCGTGCGGTATCCAAAGTGAAGGCTGAGACCATGGAGTCCGAAGAGCTGGAAGGAAAGATCATTACAGGGATCTTCCGCCAGGAGACCCGGCCTGAATATGTGGAGGCCTATGACAGCTTTGTCATGCAGAAAGCCGGAGGAGGAAACTGATATGCGCTATGAGATCATTTTTAGCGGCATCGGAGGACAGGGAATGATCCTTTGCGGGAAAATCGCAGCTGAAGCAGCCTCTTTATATGAGAAAAAGCATAGCGTACAGACCGTCTATTACGGCCCCGAATCCCGGGGCGGCATAGCCGAATCATATGTGATCATCTCCGATGAGCCCGTGGATTATCCGAAGATCACGAAAGCCGACGCCCTGGTGGCTATGAGCCAGTCCGGGCTTGAAAGACATATGGAGCATCTTCATGAGAATGCTGTGGTCGTCGTTGACAAAGGCAAGGTCAGCGCTGAAAGCCTTCCTGAGACTTTTTCTCTCTCCTCTGCCCCCTTCACGGAAGAGTCCATCCGAATCATGGCCCGCCCCATGGCAGCCAATATCGTCGCTTTGGGATTTTT
>Ga0116162_10001016_pt1 | contig 18915 bp, 16 predicted proteins | sample AD_UKC105_MetaG_FD_89875 | JGI IMG/M metagenome (GOLD analysis project Ga0116162, IMG submission 89875) | Active sludge microbial communities of municipal wastewater-treating anaerobic digesters from Hong Kong - AD_UKC105_MetaG | ecosystem: Engineered > Bioreactor > Anaerobic > Digestate... | reverse complement strand
CCATGTGTTTGCTGCAACAAATTGCGCTACAAGATATGGTATAGCTGATATATTTGCATTTTTAGTGAAATAGCATATGAAGGGAGTGAAGGTAAGAATTATTATGTCATTAGAAGTGAATATAGTAAGTACAGAAACAGTAAGATATAAATAAGTAAAAAGCATGAATTGGCTGGATTCTGCTTTTTTAAGTGTAGCATTTGCAAGATAATGAAAGAACCCTGCCTCATCAAGAAATATAGATAATATAGTCATGGACAAGAATAAGACAAGTATTTTTATAGGATTTATCGCAGTATCTGCAGTAAGCCCCAAAACTGCTTCTTTAAAACTGATTGACTTAAAAATAACTAAAAGAAAAGCTCCAATCATTGCAATAGGCCAGTATGTATCAATAAATATCCTTCTTATTTTAACCTGCGGTTTAAATAAAACCGCAAGTATCATAGTAATGCATGTTACTGACCCTATATCGATTGCTGTCGACACTAATTACCTCCATAAAAAATTGCAGCTGTAAGCCGCATTTTACGATAATAGTAGCACTTTTTCTTAGTAAGTCAATATTTATTTTTATTTCCTGATTTTCCTGTTTCTGATGAGTGATTAATAACAAATATATAAAAAAAATATAAATGTATAAAACGCTAAGTTCCAATACAAAAAGTCTTATCAGTCTTTACAATATATCATTATTGCCTCAGACATGAACTTTGCTGTACCCTCTCCATATTTATCTAGATTAGCTTTAAATCTTTCATCTTCTGTATACATAACAGCTAAACTTGAAAGAATTTGCTTTGTGCAGTCATATGAATATTTTGTTATATAATCCTGCCATCTCTTAACCAGGTTTTGAACTTTTTCATCTTTCGGATCAAGATTTCTGCTCTGTGCAAAAGACTTGAATATTTCTTCTGATTCTTTCATCATTTTTATTTTGTCCTGACTGTTGTATGAATCGTGTTTCTTTAAAGATTGATTATATGCATCAGTCTTTCCCCATTTCTGTTTTGCTTCATTTGCATATTGTTCTTTTATTTTTTCGTATTGCTGAATTTTTTCTGCATCCTTTTCCATTACCTTTCCCTCCATAGCTTGTTCAGTAAGCATAATCAGTCTGCTTATATGTTCTTTTTTCAGTATAAGCAGCTGCTTATGTTTTTTTAAAGCTTCATTTTTGTCATAATCAGGATTTGACATCATATCTGATATATCCTTTAAAGAAAATCCTAATTCTTTGAAAAATAATATCTGCATCAGCCTGTTTATTTCTTCATCATCATACAGCCTGTATCCTGATGTTGATATATCTGATGGCTTTAACAATCCTATTTCATCATAATAGTGCAGTGTCCTTATACTTATGTCTGCAAGTGCAGCAGTTTTTTTAACAGTAAGCTTCATACTCTTCATCCTCTTTCATAGTATAAAGCATTACGTAGCGTCAGTGTCAATAGTAAATTATGTATATTAAACTAACCTGTTTATTATATCTAACTAAATACAGGAATATATTACCCTCATTTTTTTTGTCAAAATAAGTGTTGCCAATCAAGCAATACCCTTCTATTTGAACAAATAGTAAGTAAGTTATTAATTTAATACATTATTATGCGTATATTTAGCACTATATAATCATATTTTCAAAATATATTTATTTATATTATTGTCTCAACGCATAAACTGTGATAACCTATATTATGATTAGTATCAAAATATTAAAATAATTTTATTCAATTAAAATATTTGAGGATGGCATATGGATAGTTTAGAAAAAAAAGGCATGAATTCTAGTTTACTAAACAACAGAAAAATATTTTACGCGCTTTTAATTCTTGTATTCATTATCGGTTCCTTTCTAACTTGGAAAACTCAAACAAATGCTATAGAAACACAGAAGCAAGAAACTATTATGTTAGCAAAGAGCGCTTCATCATTAATACCAAAATCATACCTTCTTACACTGACAGCATCAGAGCTAGACCTGGAAAAAGAGGAATATAAAATAATTAAGCAAAACCTAATCAGATTTGTTGAAAACAATGAACTAATACATTTTGCTTATATATTCATGTTAAAAGATGACGATATATACTTTGCTGTAGATTCAGAACCTGAAAATTCATCAGACTATTCCCCACCGGGAGAGATTTATTATGAAGCTGAAGAATGGGATTATATACCCTTTATTCAGAAAATTCCTACTGTGTCTGAACCCTTTGAAGATAGTTGGGGAAAATGGGTAAGTGTATTAGTCCCTATTACTGATTACGAAAACAATGAAATACTAGGAGTGTTCGGTTTGGACTACCCTGTCAGCACATGGTATATGAATACTCTTCGTAATACTATTCAGGTTGGGATAATGACCTTATGTGTGTTAGCCATAATTATTGTTCTTCAAATGATAATTTCTATGAATTTCGAACTTAAAAAAGAAAAGCAATTAATTTTTGAGACTGATAATCGGTTAAGAGACAGTATGGCGTTATATAAAGCAGTATTTGATCAGACTACAATAGGAATCGCTATTGCTGACAACTTTAAATATCTAGTGGAAACACAGACAGGTATTCCAAGCATAAATCCTGCTTTTGAAAAAATACTAGGAAGACCAAAAGAGCAAATTGCTGATGTAACATGGTCAGAGATAACAAATCCTAACGACCTGGGTGTTGACCTGGAATACTTCAAACAATTCAAAGCAGGGATTATTGAAGGTTACGAGATGGATAAAAGGTACATAAGACCAGATGGCAAGGAAGTCTGGGTTCATATGATAATATCACCTTTGCACTTTGAGAATCCACATAACAAGTATCACCTTTGCATAATTGAAGATATAACTTCAAGAAAGATTATTGAAAAGAATCTTAAAGAATCAGAAAACAGCAAATCCATTCTTTTGGATAATTTACCAGGAATGATTTACAGATGTAAATTTGATAAGGACTGGACCATGCTTTTTACCTCACAAGGATGCAAAGAATTAACGGGATACGATTCAGATAGTCTTATTAATAATGCTGAAGTATCTTACAATGATATTATTGCTCCAAAATATCGTCAATATATTTGGGATAAATGGATAACAGTTCTTAATAATAAGCAGAAATTTATTTATGAGTATGAAATAGTCACTGCTGATGGACAGACAAAATGGGTTTATGAGCAGGGCCAGGGCATATATGATGAATTTGACAATGTTATTGAACTTGAAGGACTCATAATAGATATATCTGACAGAAAAAACAGTGAAGACAGAATAAGATATGTTAATGAGCATGACGCTCTTTCTGGATTGTATAACCAAAAATCATTAGTTGAGCATTTCAATAATGATATTGAGAATGAAGAAAACATAAGTAAGGCTGTAATTATTATTCACATAAAAAGATATAATCTTATGATAACCGCATATGGATACTCATACTGTGAATCCATTACATTAGATTTAGTTAATAACCTGTCTTCTTTAACAGATGAAACTCATATGCTATATCAGCTTTCCATGGATAGGTTCGCTTTATATGTTAAAAACTTCAAAAACATAAAAGAGTTGACCCAAGTTGCAGAAAAGATAGTTAATATTTTAAGTTATAATGTAGCATTAAGATCATATGGTGCATGGGTTGGATTAGATATTTATGATAAATCAATTCCTGATATTCACACTACGCTCAAAAATGCCACTATGGCTGCGAATTTCGTAAAAGGGATAGAGCCTTTTGGATACAGTATTTATAATACTCAGATGGAAGAATCAATACGAAGACAAGAAGATGTAAAAGATGTAATAGCCAGTATATGTAATGATAGTAAAAGGGAAGTGTTCCATCTTGTATATCAGCCGATTTTAGATAAAAAGGGAGATATATGCTTCTTTGAGGCATTAGCCCGTATAGATGACGACAAATTAGGTAGCGTAAGTCCTTCAGAGTTCATACCTATCGCTGAAAAACGTCATTTAATAGTTGACTTAGGTAGAATTATACTTGATGAAGCTTGCAAGTTCATAAAACTTCTGGAGAATAACGGACAAAAAGATATTTCTGTGTCGGTAAATATATCAGCTATTCAGATATTAAGAGATGATTTTCTATCTGATTTGAGATATATAATTAACAAAAATAGAATTCCTACTCACATGCTAATACTAGAAATAACAGAATCAGTTTTTGCAGAAAATCTTGAATTCATCAACTCCCAGCTGGCTAAAGCTCAGGTTATGGGTATACGTTCTGCAATAGATGATTTTGGAACAGGATACTCGTCTTTGTCAAGAGAAAGAGAATTAGCAGCTGATATTATAAAAATTGATAAATTCTTCATTGACCAGATACTAGTTAAAGATGAAAAAGAACTTATTACCTCGGATATAATCCATCTTGCCCATAAGCTTGGTCAGAAGACTGTTTCTGAAGGAATAGAAACAAATTTACAGAAAGAGTATCTTAAAAGAAATGATTGTGATTATTATCAGGGATTTCTTTTCTCTAAGCCTTTATCTGCAAAAGATGCAATTAGTTTTTTAAAAAAAGACTGATATTAACTTATTTATATTTATGCAATAAATCCATCATAAGCATGAAATTTCTTATTGGTGTTGTTGGAGATACAAGATTGGAGCAGCCTACAATTGCTCCTGATAATTCCTTCGCAGCATCAATAGCTTCCATAACCTCTTTTTCAACCTCTTGCTCGTTTGCTTTATCAAGTGTTGAAGCAGCTATTCCGCCTATAACTGTTACATTTGGATATTTAGTCCTTAAAGAACGTATATCCATTCCACAGGAACAATCAGCTTCATAATGTGCGTCAATACCTGAATCAATATACAAATCATCAGCTACATCCCAGAAATATCCATCTGAACCAAAAGCATGAAATATACCATATTCATGACACTTGTCTGATATTCTTTTCAATCTAGGCACAATAAGATTTCGAAAAATTTCATTTGAATATATAAGACCTCGATTACAAGCGCAGTCTCCGCCGCCATTTACTATTTTCGCTCCTATAGAAGCAATTAACGGAATATTCATAAGAGCTCTTTCCATTAAGGCATCAAGATATCTTTCTACAAGATCAGGACGCAAGATCACTGCTTCATACCAGATTGGTCTTGTATTCGGTATCGCCAAACCAATTCCACCTGTATATGAAGCCTTTTTGTAATTAAAATATTCCATAGCATCAAGATACTCTTTATGCATAGATTCTTTTGGCATATATCTTTTGTTGTATTCTTCCTGAATGATTACTTCCTCTTCCAAATCGTCTACATCATCAATCTGCTTTTTTGTATCCTCTATACAGTCAAACAGTTCATACTTCTCAAAATATCTCATTATCCAGTGCGTATTGTCTTCCCTCTCGTATTGAAAAGTAAACTCGTCCAGCATCTTTGAAGGAGTGTATGGATATCTCCAGTAAGAAGGCCGGACATAGTCCAGCCCCATTTTATCAGTCCAGTCATATGCATCCTGTCTGGATTTTTCCACAAATTCTTTGTGTGCCTGTTCTCCTTGAAATCTGGCTAAACTCTCTCTGTACTGCTGTATGCCTCCTCCGACATACATAGTATAACCCATTACTTCTGATGCAACTGAAGAGGATACCGAACCGCAGTAAATGGGTACATGGTCAACTTTGTTCTTCATAAATGCAGCAATTACACGTTCGTATGAATTCATATTATCTTAACCTTATTTGTATATATCCAGATTTATTTTACCATCCTTAATTTCTATTATCCTGTCTGCTTTTTCCGCAATTTTCCTGTCATGAGTTATAACTATGAATGTCGTCTTGTATTCTTCGTTTATACTCCTTAAAAGTTCATATATTGTTTCTGTAGAATCAGAATCAAGATTTCCTGTTGGCTCATCTGCTAATATCATTTTAGGATCATTCATTAAAGCTCTTGCAATCGCAGTCCTCTGCTGCTGGCCTCCTGACATTTTGGTTGAAGGATTGTTCATTACCTTTTCCAATCCAACAAGCTTCAGTCTTTCTTTAGCCTTATCAATGACTTCTTTAGTTACAGGCTTGTTCTGAATATTGTATGGTATAAGAACATTTTCCAGAGCTGTGAATTCAGGAAGAAGATAGTGAAATTGAAACACAAATCCTATCGTCTTATTTCTGTAGTCAGCCAGTTCATTTGCAGACATATCTGTTATGTTGTTACCGTCAATCAGCACTTGTCCTGATGTAGCTGTGTCTAGAGTTCCTATAATATTCAACAAAGTGCTTTTCCCGCTTCCCGACTGTCCTATGATAGAATTGAATGAACCAGTATCGAAAGCTAAATTTATGTCATACAGTACCTGAGTCTTTATATCTGTGCCATATATTTTATTTACATTTCTTAATTCAAGTATCTTTTTCATAATGTTCTCCATTAGTTATTTCTAATTATATCTATTGCATTGAGTTTTGATGAACGTATTGCAGGCATCAACGCTGCCAGTATAGATGCTGCTACTGCTATAAATCCAGATAGGATGATAAATGAGTAACTGATATACAAATCAACTACCGGTGTTCCATCAGCATTGATAGCAAATTTAGTAAAAGCAAAAGACAATCCTACACCTAATAATATTCCCGCTAAAGCCCCGAAGAATCCAAGTATGAGCCCTTCAAACAGGAATATGTAGCTTGTAGTGGAATTTCTTATTCCCATTGCTTTTAAAATTCCAATCTGTCTGGATTTCTGTATTACTGTAATTGCCAGTATGCTTGCTATACTTATAACAACCGATATTATTACGAATACCTGTATCATTAAACTGGAAATACTCTGACCCTCCAGCCCGCTTAACAAAGATTCATTCTGCTCTTTCCAGTTTACTGCTTTGTATTTGTCACTTCCGATAGTGTTTAAAACATTTAGAGCAATTTCATCTGTTATAAATATTGAATCCTCATTAACCTGCATTTCAATAGATGATATCTTTTCTTCATTTTCAAACATTGTCTGTGCATTTTTAAGTGTCGTTATTCCCCAGTTGCTATTGAGTGTAGATACTTTCAAATCAAAAAATCCTACAACTGTACTCTTAATAGATTTTCTGTCAACAGTAAGAATGCTGATTTCATCATCTATACTTATCCCATATTCGTCTTTAAGATTAATACCAAGCAATATTTCATTTTCAGCTGTTGGCAGTTTTCCTTCAACAATTCGATTAGATATATCATATATTCCATCTGCTTTATCCATATCAAACCCTCTTACTAATAAAGACTGGGAATTATCCTCATATGATAAAAATGCCTGATTATCTAAAACCGGAGATATCTTAGTAATATTGTCATCTGATAAGGATATTTTATCTATCAGTTGATCATAATCAGTAATATACCTATCTTCTAAATTAGAATTAATAGTGATCTGCGATGAATTGCCTATCGTCTTATCTACCAATCCTTTTTGTAAACCCTGTATCAAAGAGCCGATAAAAATCTGAACCGATACTCCTATTGCTATTCCTAAAATTATGAGTATGGTTTGTCCTTTATTTGATGTTAGGAACCTTAATGCTATCTTTAACCCTAATTTCATAAAGCCACCTCTTCACTGTCTATATTCAGGATATCCTCATAACTTTTAGCAAAGTAATCTGCTCCTACCTGCTTAATCTTATTTTCTTCATCTCCTGCAAATGCATATCCCCCGACAACTATTTTCAACTTTCCATTTACAGTTTTCTTAAGGTCCTCTACCATTCTTTTTGCAGCAACAAGATGATAGTAGTTACTTACGCTAATAGCAACTATATCAGGTTTTATGTAATCAACTGCATTATAGAAATCACGATATGGCGTGTTGCTTCCTACAAATATCGTGTTATACCCGCTAATAGTAAAGAAATCAGCTACCATACGAGCTCCAAGATCATGATATTCTTCTGGTGGGCATAAAACAGCTGCTGTGCCTTTTTTCTTTTTATTAAGACTATCTCTCATCTCAATCACATATGGATATGCGCACTCGACTATTGTTCTGACAATTCCGGTTTTTACATGCTCTTTCCATATACATATTTTTTTATCATCAAGATCGCATTGAAGATTGTTCAACAAGGGAGTAAGTATCTTGCTGTACAGCGTTATAACATCAATCTGCTTGGATTCAAGTTTTTCCATAATATATTTTACGGCTTTTTCTTTGTTTTCTTCATCGAAAAACACTTTGAACTCTTTCAGGATTTTTTCCATGCTTTTCTCCTTTTTTTCATTTATATTCATTTCCTATTTCTAACTTATATTATTATATCAATTAAATAAAGGAAATAGTACTTAAAACTCTTACATATATCAATAAACATATTAAACCTTAATTAATATAAAATATCGTTAACTTAATCACCAAAAAACTGATAGGATATATAGTCCTGTCAGTTTATATAGTTTATACAAATTTATTTTTATAATTACCAATTCTACACTTAATTAATAAAGTGTTCTATTCGGCTTCTACACTTAATTAGTAAATTGTTCTATTCGGCTTTTTTGTAAAACTCCCACTTGTCATTACTTACCTTAATATAAGTACCCGCACCATATGTTAAATACTGCTGTTTAAAAGAGTCATTCCCTACTACATTATCCATTATTTCAACACCATCTGAGATAGTTATGCTGGTAAGCTTGTTGCATTTTATAAAAGCTCCTTGTCCTAAGGAATTAAGCCTTGGCGGTAATGTAATACTCTTCATATTTCTACAATCTTCAAAAGCATAATTATCAATTCTTATTACTGTATCAGGTAAAAAGACATTTTCCAGTAAACAATGGGCAAAAGCTTTTTCTTCAATAATCATTGTTCCAGTAGGCACATAGAACTCCACTCGTTCATAACCTGTGGGAAAATATTTAAGATATGTATAACTCGAATTGAATAACACTCCGTTAAAGGAACTTAGTATCTGGTTATCAAAATGAACATTTATTTTCGCAAGATCAGGGCAGTTCAGGAATGCTTCTGGTTCAATAAATCCTACAGTTTCTGATAAATCTATTTCTCTTAATTTATCACAGTTAAAGAATGCTTCTTTCATAATATGTGTTACGCCATCAGGAAGCTTTACATTAAGCAAAGAAGAGTTATTGGAAAAAGCTCTGTTGCCAATTTTAGTAATTTGCTGTCCTTCAATAAACGAAGGAACACTAAGACTGGTTGCATTTGTCTCACAGGATAACAAGACACCCTCTTCTACAACATAATCTGCTTTTATTTCCTTAGTCATAATTACATATAACACAACGGCTGCTGCTATAACTAAAACTATTAATGCAATGGGTTTAAGATATTTCATTTCTGACCTCATCTTTTCTTAAGTCTTTACGATTATACCACATTTATTTGTTTTTAATAGATAAAAAACAGGATAAGCCATTGATGGTCTTATCCTTGTTTAGTTATTCTTTTAGTGTGTCCTCATACTGTCAGACTTATTCTGAAGCTTCTTCTTTTGCTTTTTCGTCTTCAGCTGTATCACCTACTAAAGCAACTTCATCTGCTGCAGTTTCTGTTTCTTCTGTTTCTTCTACGTGTTTCTTAGGCATTGTAACTGTAACAACAACAGTATCAAGAGCATTTTGCACTTCAACACTCTTATTCTTAACAAATTCAAGATCTGCAACAGTTATAACATCTCCTAATACGAGTTTCTCAACATTTACTTCGATACGGTCAACTATATCCATAGGCAATGCGATATATGAAATTTCATCCAGAATCTGCATAACAAGCCCTTCTTTGACCTTCTCTTTACCCGACAAAATGACTTTTGCCACGCTCTTAACTTTTTCACCAGCTTTCAAAGCCTGAAAACTAAGATGCTCCAGTTTGTTAACTCCTGGGGTGTATGTAGCTTCTTTCAATATGGCTAAATGTTTCTTCTTGCCAATTTCCAATTCAACTTTTGAACCGATAAAATTAGTACGAAGAAATTTCTGAGCTTCTTGTACAGGCAGCTGTAATGAAACAGATTCTTCAAGATGCTTGCCATAAAGTACTGCAGGTATAATTCCCTGCCTTCTAAGTTGTCTTCCTTTTGAGTCATTTTCACGTTTTTCTACTTTTAATGTGAACATGATATCTCCTTTCAGGGTTAGTTTTTTACTCTATACCGTCTGATTACCATGTGTCTATATCTTTATTTGCAAAACATTCTTTAAAAGAGTGAATCACAACGGTAAAAAAGCATATTTACACCGAAAATCTGCATAAATTGCATTTGCGGCCTATTCGCTATTTTACCACAAGAAAATCATAAAGGCAAATTTCATATCCTCTATTTAATTTTTCTTCAAGCAAAATGGCTTTATCATATATTTTTACGTAGTTATCTGTATTATTTTTTAGTTTACATATATCTATAAGTATATTTTCATATAAATCACCTAAACCACCATTCAGACTTTTACTAGCATCTGAAGTGAATTTTGCATATACCATCGCTGCAGCTGCAGTTAACTGGGAAATTGTACAGTCAAATGAATGCTTTTGCATGAGAATCATAGGCATAATAATTCTTTCATCTGACATCAGTTTTTTCAAAGGATTTCTAGCATTTCTCTCAACTGTGTCATATATAGACTTATCGCAGAATTTTTGTTTGGACAGACTTGCGAATTCTTCCTGCAAAGCAATATCACATCCATATTCTTTACATATAGATTGGTTGATGTGTATATAGAACATATCCAGAATTTTACTGATTTCTCTATCATTTGCAGCTTGCGAATATACACTATACCCCTTTAACCAGCCCAAATATGCAATAATACTGCTTGCAGCGTTATATGTATAGAGTTTTCTTTTCATAAGAACACTAAAATCATCTATATACTTAATAGAAGGAATTTTTAGATTATATCCTTTTAGTAATTTCGCATTTACCTCAAGATTTGGATAATCTTCTGACAAAATATCCAGTTTCTCATCTTCTACAGTGGTACAGAAAACCGCTGCTTCAGAAATAGTTACATTTTTCATATTAATAGAGTTATTTAATATTTTTGCAGTCGAGGTGGAATTTTCACACCCGATAATATAATACTGCTTTTTTTTATTAAGTACTTTACAAAGCCTTTCTCCTACATCATTCAAATTACCTGCTCCGACAGATATAAATATATGCTCAATATCTGATATGTCTGCATTCTGCCATGTGTAAGCTTTGAAGTTTTCTATTTCAACTTTTTTTGCTTCGTTATTAAAAAAATGCACACAGTATTTAGAACTAATATTAAGTTTATTAATTAATACCTCATCTATATCCACAAAAACTATTTCAATCCCCTGTTGAGCTAATAGTCTTGCAATGAATCCTCTGCCTGTCTTACCTGCACCAATTATAACTGCTCTATTCATTTATCCATCCTTTTAGTTTCAACAGTTCTATTTTACACTTAATCAGTTTGCCAAGAATTCCATTAGTATCAATTTTGCATACTCTGTCTAGCACTGTGTCTACACCTTGAATTTCTCTCATTTTCTTAAGTGTATTTGATGATTCATCTTCTGCATTTTCATAATATATGGCAGCAGCAATAGCTATACACAAATTACATGGCAGTATATCATATTCAATAGCCATTCTTGCAGGACCAATCAGTCTGTCATCACAACTTAGTTTTCTTATGGGGTCTCTGGCATTTCTTTCTATGTAATCAGTTATTGTTTCATCCTGAAGTTTCATTTTAGAACCTTTGACAAATTCCTTCTGTTCTTCATTTGAAAACCCATATTTTTTACATAATGCTGATGATGTCTCAGAATATACTCCATCAAGCACTTTTATAACCCTCTCATCCTTTGCTGCTTTCGATAAAACCTTGTATCCTAACAAAGCTCCCAAATATGAAACAGTTGCATTAGCTGCATTATATGTATAAAACTTCTTTTCCAAAAAACCTTCAAATGATGAAATTGCTCTAACTCCTAAAATGTTTGGAAATCCAGATACCATATCAGATGCGTTAACTGGTAATTCCCAGAAGTTTTGAACATTCACTAAAAGAGGATCTTCAATGAGACTATTCTTATCCGGTTCAATGGCGGAGCGCATTACAACAGCTTCAGTTATCCCAATATATAAATCAAATTCCTTCAAATAATTATCAGAAAGATATTTGAGTATTTCATTTTTAAGACATAACGCAGGCTGTTTCCAGTTCTCACATGTAATAATGTTCAGCTTTTCTTTTTTATCAATTTTTTTACATATTCCCTTAGCAATTATTGAAGCTGTATCTATTAAATTCTTACCTCCGACAGCCGTAAATATAGCATCACTATCCAAGATTAATTCAACAATTTCATTTTCCTGGATATAACCAAGAGCAGATACATTATCAATACATATATTTTTATCGGAATTACCCATAACATTTATACAGTATCTTTTCTTTTGATTAATCAATTCTACCAATGCTTGATTTTTTTCAACAAAGACAAATCTTATCCCACTTAAATAAAGAAGATGAGCAATAAACCCTCTGGCAATTTTCCCCGCTCCGAATATTACACAGGTCATTTAATACCTCTGAACTTTCCGAATGTATCCTTAAGCAACGGATACATACTTTCATATATCTCATATCTTTGCATAAAAAGATTACTAAACTGCCCATCATGTTTAATTATCTTCTTTTTAATACAATTAATCTTCACCGCCTCATCAAGACTTGTATAAATACCTATCCCGACTGCAGCTATCATATATGCACCAAAAGCAGAACTCTGATTCTGTTCAAGTAATAATACATCCGATGAAAATATTTCAGCTTTCAGTTTGTTCAGAACTTCATTATTTGCCGCACCTCCTCCAACAGTTACAGTAACAGGCTTAAATGAAGGAATTGTTTTTAATATACTGAATATACTGAACACCACACCCTCAAATACAGAATAAGACAATAGTTCTTTATCAGTTTTGTCAGTTAACCCAAAAAATACACCAGATGCATTACAGTCCCATACAGGTGCTCGTTCGCCATTTAGATAAGGAAGAAATATCGGAGGATTTTTTGTTATACACGAATGGATATCAATGTCTTTTTCACCAAAATTAATTTTATTGAAATTAAGTGAAGCACCAGAAGAAGCTGTTACTCCATAATGAACAAATTTATCAAGATACGGACTGCATACAAGAGCATTCTCACTATTCATGCCTTTTACAATTACACCTGCATGCTCACTGGTTCCAGTTAAATCAAACACCTGATTTTCTTTTGTGATTCCCATACCTATAAGCGCTGAGTAAAAATCATTACATCCAATAAAAACTGGTACACCTTCTGTCAGTCCTGTTTCAACTGAAGCTGAACGCGTTACAAATCCGCCTTTTTCCTCCATGTTAACAATTTTAGGCAGGATTTCTTCTTTTATACCTATGTAGTCCATAAAAAGGTTGCTGTATTTTTTTTCTTTAAAATTATATAAACCACGCCATGAACAATTATCTGATATACAGTTACCAGTAAGTTTTTGAACTATGTACTCTTTTGGCATCATTATACTTTCAAGAAAGTTGTATTTACTTGAGATATACATAAGTCTGGGTATTGGAAAGGATATTAGTCTTGGGTGATTCATTTGTATCTCTTTTAAGAACTGCTCTTTATTAAATTTATCCATAATTTCATCAAGCTGTTCTTTGCCATACGAATCACTCCAGTGTATAACATCTTCTTTGTTGATTATATATGTACCAATCTGACCTGTCAGTCCTAAAGCAATTACATTTTTTAAATCAAAATTGAGTAGCACCTTTTTAAAAGCAGTCCACCATCCAAAAACCGAACATGATTCGTATGATTCAATTGCAACATTAACTTCTGATTCAATGCTTTTACATATAGCTTTTACCGATGAAGTTCCAATATCTATTCCTAATACATATTTCTTCATAACACAAATACCGCCTTTACAAAACCAAAAGGTCTTGTTCTTGCAAGTTCCAGTCCGTATTTATACTGATGCAACTGAATTCTTTCGGTTATAAGCATGGAAATATCTACTGCATGCGATTCCATAAGAGCAACTGCTTTTTTATGAACATTCCAGTTATTACCCGCTCCTATGACTTTTATATTATTAACATGAATATCATCAATTCTAATGTTCATGCTTTTTCCTCTTGAATATCCTGCAAGTAACAATCTTCCACCTTTTCTTGTAAGCTTAATACCATTAACTATACATTCTTCCATACCTGTTGCATCGCAGACAATATCCGTTCCATCTGGATGTATTTTTTTCATTTCTTCAATTATATTCGTATCATTTGATGCTATAGTCCTGAATGCTCCCATTTTTTTAGCAATATCCAGTCTGTTCTGAGACGAAGCGCAAACTGTTATCTTATTCAGACCCATTGCTTTTGCAACTGCCAGTATGCAAAGACCGATAGAACCTGCACCGAATATCAATAAAGTTTCTCCAAGTCTTGCCTGTGCTTTTTCAAGAACGCCGATAGCCACTGCTAAAGGTTCGCTTAATGCAGCTTCTTCAAAAGAGATACCCTCTGGTATCTCAACCAGATTGTGAACAGGTACTGTTAAATATTCCGCATATGCTCCATTTCTTCTAAACCCAATCTCCTCAAAGCTTTTACAGTATCTTATATTACCTCTTTTACATTCATCACATGTCAGACAACTTATATCATTACTACCCGTAACAGGTTTTTCGAGCCAGTCACTGTATGAATCATCTGAAACTGCATCAACTACACCACTCCATTCATGGCCGGGAATTATGGGGTAATTCGCAGGTATATTACCGCCAATTAGCTCTAAATCAGTTGCACATATCGCACAAGCTGAAACCTTTATTCTTGCATAACCCTTATCAGGGTTTGGAATAGGTACTTCTTTAAGTATTACTTTATTCGCTTTTTCCACTACAATTGCTTTCACATTATCACCTTTTCCTATAAATCCAATACATAAGCTGATTTTTCAATTGCTATAAGAGCTGCACCATATGCTGCATTTTTCACATCGGTTATTGCTATCTCTTCTAAGTTTCCGTTTAATCCTTTTTTTATTGCATCACTAAGTTCTTCACAGAATAAATCCTTGTACTCCATCATATTTCCGCATAATATTACTTTTTTAACATTGAACAAAATACTCATGTTAATTATAGCTATACTAAGGTGCTTGTTCATTTCTTTAAAAATCTTGCAAGCGTAAAAAACATTTGACTTTGCCTCATCAGCAATCTGTTTAAATGGCTTCATATATGCTCTCTCTATACCATTCTGTGTTACTACATCCTCCAGATTTAAATCAGAACTGACTACCATTTTCCCGATTTCCAGCATACCTTTACCCCTTATCATTGCACCTTGAGACATCACTGCCATTCCAATGCTTCTGTCAAGCCTTATAAGCAAAGCACTGCTTAAATCTTTTTCAATATGTTCTGCATACAGTATGCAGTCTGGATCATGTTCAATAAATACCGGCATTTGAAATCTGTCACTGATAATGTTAAGAAGCGGCACATTCTCCCATCCCTTACACTGCTTAACATTTATAGACATGCCTTTATTGGTATCTATTTCACCCTGCATAGCTATCCCCATACCTAGAATATGGCTTTTTGCATATCCAGTCATAATTTTATCTATAAAAACTAGTATTGATTTTAAAAATGTATCTTTATCTGTATAATCAGGCATTTCATTCCATGTAGCCTTAATATCATTTTCTAAATTAACAAGAACAGCTTTTAAGCCAGATATGTTAATATCCAATCCAATAAAAAAGAAGTCATTCGGATTAATCATTAGTTCTTTTGGTATCCTTCCTGCTTTACTTTTCGAGGGCTGTTTCTTTTCTATTACATACCCTTTATTCACAAGTTCACCGGTAATATTGGACACCGCTCCCCAGCTCAAACCAGTCAGCTCTTCTATTTGTTTACGAGTAAGCTGCTTATTATTCTTAATTAAGAAAAATATATCTGTGCTGTTAGCTCTCTTCATGCTTTTGTGATTAATATATTTCATTTCATCTCCGCATGTTGTAATTATATCATTAAGTGATATAATTACAATAGGTACAATAATATGAAAAACAAGATTACAAATACAAGATTATCAAATGACCAAATAGGCATATTCTATATAGGGCAAGCAGGGTTTTTATTCAAGTATAACAACATATATGTACTTATTGATCCTTATCTTTCCGATTATGTAGACAGATATTGCAGTACTGAAAAAATCAAATGGAAAAGAAAGTATGCACCGCCTGTAGAACCCCAAGAATTGAATTTTGTTGATTATGTCGTTTGTACACATGCACACCTTGACCATATGGATCCGGATACCATATCAAAAATATATCAAAACAGAACAAATAGTAAAATGAAGTTCATTATTCCTGCTCCTGCTTTAAATGATTTAATGAATATAGGGGTAAATGAGGATGATATTATAAAAGCCTATGCTGACCAGACAATCAATATTGACGGTATATCCGTAACTGCTCTGCCTGCAGCGCATGAAACGATAAATAGGGATATTTACGGTAACTGCATTGAGCTTGGATTTATATTTCGTTTTGGAAATAAAACGGTATACCATAGCGGAGACTCTTGCGTATACGAAGGCCTTGCGAAGTCAGTTAAGAATATTGATGTTGCAATTCTTCCGATAAATGGAAGAGATAGCTATAGATTTTCTAATAATATACTTGGGAATATGAATATTTATGAAGCAGCTGATCTTGCTTATGCATCAAATATTAAACTTTTAATACCAATGCACTTTGATCTGTATGATATAAATGGAGCTGACCCTGCACTTTTCACTAACTACATTGATTCAGAATATCCTTCTTTAAGATATATGGTTATAAAACCCAAAGACAGCCTCATAATCATCTAGCAAAAAAATATTGACTTGTTTATCCTTAATAATTATAATGTGATTAAACTAACATATAGTGTAATAATTAGTTACACTAAAAAATTTTCAAGGAGTAAAAAATGAAAAACAATAGAATAATCTTTTGCTTTATTCTTATCTTTATTATGTCAATTACTGCAAATTATTCAGGTATAGCTAAAGAAATTGGAAGCATGACAAGTGTTAATGAAGACATATCAATACGTGTTATCGATTAAGGATAATATTAATATATTATCCTTCCTGAATTAGTTAAATTTATAATGTAATATAAATGAAAGGATATTAAATTATGAATAAAAGACTTATAATTATTTTTATTTCATTTGTAATTTTATTGTTAAGCGGTTGTAATAAAAATGTTCAAGAAGGCTCTTTTAGCAATAACTCAACTACACCTTCAATTACCGATAATACAGAAGAAGCTGATATTATTGAAGATAATGATTCAAGTATCAAGTATAAAACTGCTGCTGTTTACACCTTAATTGACGTATTGAATATATACTATAAAGATAAATTATTGCAACCTTTTGAAAATATTATGGTTGTAGCACCACCTTTTAAGAAAATAGTGCATGATTATGAGTATTGCTCAATGAATAACGATGGAGTAACAAAATCAGTTAATAAATTCATCCAAGGAATAATTGAAGAGGAGAACAATATAGTAAATATAAGTATAATTGAGGATAATACATTCGATAATGGAGGGTATATATTTTCTAATACAAACAATTTTTCTTTTGATTATTTTGATTCATATAATAATGATAACTATACCCTATCGGTTTATAAATATAAAATGTGCTATATAATTTTTGAATTTTATAACATGAGCATGGAACCAATGGACAAGAAAGCTTTTATTGCGGAATTTGCTGAGTTATTAGAAGAGAATTATTCTGAGCGAGATAAATTAGTATATAATGAAGATGATGATAATTACATTACCAAATTATATCCGTCCAGTTATTTCGAAGACTTGCAAGATGGGTTCAATGCATATTATAAAAATAATATTACAAGTTACTTCCAGAGATATACAAAATCTGAAATACCTCTATTTGAAATAACTGATAGATATACTTTAGATGAGATAAGTGAAGAAGATAACAGTATTTTAGCGGTAACAAAATATCTACAAGGAAGTATTGAAGATAATAGTATAAAAATTTCGTTTATCGAAGATAAAACATTTGATAATAATGGATTTATATTTACTACTGAGCAAGCAGATAGTAATCCGATGATCTATATATATAGATATAACAATATTTATATTATTCTTGAGTTTTACAATGCTGAAATTTCTAATGACTTTATGAATGATTTAAGTTTAGTTATTACTAATGTCTCGAAAATGATTATTAGCTTATTAGATTTATAATTCCATTATGAGAATGATAATGAAAATTTTCATTGTTGCTACATAATGCTTTTTAAGAATATAAACTTTGAACAAGAAAGATTGAATAGATATTTAATGTTCTTGTGAATAAATTTACCTTTTTGATCTGTTTCTTATACTATCCGTGCCTTATCACTTGTATCATTAATAGCAGATGGAATATAATCTAGATATAAAGTAAAGGTTGGTGTATATATGTTAGAGCTTAGGAAAAAATATCTAATAAAACCCGATTTCAGCATAGATCTTGAATGGTCAATTAATAAGGCGCAGGAAGCGCTTAACCAACATCCTCTTTCCATCACAGATGTAATATCACCAATGGGAAAAGTTCATATTAATGAATATTATTCCAATGGGGATTACTGGTGGCCAGATCCTGATAAAAAAGACGGGTTTCCATATATAAGGCGTGACGGAGAAAGCAATCCTGATGCATTTATGTATCATAGATTTGCTATTAGAAAGACAAGAACAGCAATTTCTCATCTTACAAGAGCATATATGCATACCAAAGATGAGATTTATGCTGAGAAAGCAGTAGAACTT
>Ga0116162_10001015_pt1 | contig 18920 bp, 17 predicted proteins | sample AD_UKC105_MetaG_FD_89875 | JGI IMG/M metagenome (GOLD analysis project Ga0116162, IMG submission 89875) | Active sludge microbial communities of municipal wastewater-treating anaerobic digesters from Hong Kong - AD_UKC105_MetaG | ecosystem: Engineered > Bioreactor > Anaerobic > Digestate... | reverse complement strand
GATAGCCGGGCGCTCTGCGCCCATGTTATACGAAGCGGGTTGGGTAGTAGACTCTTAATGAACGCAGAGCGTTCAGGTCTGCATTCCAACGCGGAGCATTGGAACGAGATAAAACCGAGATCCATCACTGAGTTCTGGGTGACAAATCTCTATGATACATTTTTTCAAAAGACTCGAAGGCGGGAGTCCACTCGATAGTATGCCGTTCAACAACTATTCACAACATGGCTGTATATGCCACACAAGAAGATACTGCCTGCAGCATACAACAAATCATATTATTTATTACCGGGTACTTAATTCATGGAACAGCGGATATCAGTTGGGGAGTTCACGGCGTTCGATCACATCGGTTTTCATGACATGGAAGAAAACATTGAACGACCCGAACTCGGTGTTGAGAGGAACGACAATGAACTGGCGGTCGCGCGAAAACTGGAGCGGCTTATAGAAATTGATGTTCGAGGAAACATTGGACAGGTAGCCACGCTGAACAAGCCGGCCCTTGGCCTTTTCGGATATTCTTATGGAAAATTCGATAAGCGAGTTCCGGGCCATCTCGTCGAGCTCGATGATCGGCACGCCCAGCAGAAACTGCGAAACGAACTTTTTAGCGATCTCTTCGGGCAATTCGAGAATGACTATTCCTTTAATCGCCCCGTCGATCCGCATGAAGATCAATGCGTCGGCGCTGAAGATATTTATTTTTGTAAGCCTGATGCTTCCCTTGCTTGCAGTCGTGCGACCCATTGATTGCAATGTCTGGTTAAGCGCGCTGAGAAACGGGTTGACGAATTCAACCTGAACTTCTCGCAGATGATCTGCGAACTGTTCTGTAGCTATGCCTGCTTCCACATTTAAAGTATACCTATATCGGTGAATATTTAAACAAAAATAAATTTCATAAAAACAGGATTCTTATAATCCGGCCCGCCGTGCCAGTGAACACCGTGCCGGCACGGGCGGTTCAGGAAAAAGCTTTTTTCGCGGCAGCGATTTTCGAGACAGTTTCAGGAATCATATCCCTGTCCACGCTGCAGAAAGCTATTCGAACACCGTTTATGCCGTTTTCAGGCTCAACGAGAGGTATCAGGCCTACACGTTGGTTGACAAGCAGGTAATCCGCGAAATCGTCCGCCGGAACATCCAGGTTCAGAAAACAGAAAAATCCCGAATTGAAATGGTCGGGCCTCGACCCGCCGAGGTCCGCCGATTCAAGCTCTGATTTCAAAATCCTGTACCGGTCGGCAAGAACCCCGATAACGGTATCGCGTTCCTGAATCCAGGAATCGCCCTGCTCTATTACATCGGCGACAACCTCCTGGAACACATGCACCGAGTTGGAAACCGTTCCTCGGATATATGCGCCGACCTTGTTGTCGAGTTCTTTCTGGATATCCGCCGGATCGCCCCACCCGGGATGCAATCCGAACGTCACCGCCGCAGTCCGCGCGCCGTACATCAGCATCTCCTTGGAAGTCCCGTCGCACTTTATCGGGATGATACCCGGATGGGCGCCGACAAAATGCCCGAACAGCGAAATCTGCGCCGCATCGGCGTCGTATACAAAACCATCGTAAGCATCATCGAAAATCAATATTATTTTCTTCCCGGTTTCTTCGGCAACTTCCACAAGCCCGTCCCTGAGCCTTATACCGTCCTGCACGGAAGGCATGAAGCCCGTGGGATTGTTCGGGAAATTGAGAACCGCCACCGGGTTCTGACTCGAAGCCGTCTCGCGAACAGCTTTTATAAAAGAATCGACATCCAGCCCGGAACCTGAGAAGAGAGGAACCGACCTGACTTTGACGCCCTGAACCGCGCCGAACATCAGGTTGTAATTCTCCCATTTCCTGTCATGGCAGATGATCGTATCGCCGGGAGTCAAAAACAATTGCGAAACATAAGCGAGCCCGGACGACACGCCCGGAACCGCGATCGGCTTCCCGATCAGAGCCGGGTCGAACTCGCAGCAAGCGCCGAGCTTCCGGATTATCCAGCTTCTCCACGCATCCCGGAACCGCGGGACACCCGATATCGGTGCATAAGGCACAAGTTTTTCCGGATCGACCTCACGCAGCGCTTTCATTATCGAAGGAATATAAAAAGTCGAAATTCTGCCATCGCCGTCCGCGAGAAAATCACTTCTTTTCCCTTTAGCGGAACCGATAGTCGCGTTAATATCGGCTTCCTTCTTCGCGCGGCCACTCCAGAAAAAAATCCCCTGCGGAAGAAAAATACCACGTCCGCAATATGACATGGCATCAAGAATTCCGGCATTTTCAAGCGCGGTGAACTCCATTTTACTCTCGCTCCATCAATACTATAAAAATTATTTATCGGTCTTTTTAATAATTTTTGGCTCCGGTGGTTTCAGTTCCAGCTCGACCCTCTTCGCATCGCCCCACATGCTCATCAGGTCATAAAACCCGCGTGTCTCGGCAAGAAACACATGCACAACTATGTCGCCGAAATCGAATATCATCCATCCCGATTCGGGAATCCCGTCCCGGCCATAAATCTCAATTTCGTGTTTAGAGGCAAAATCGAGCATCAGATTCTTGAGCGCGTCAAGATGAATCGTGTTCTTGCCGCACATCATGAGAAAGTAATTAGTATAATCACACTTCCGACCGACATCGATAAGCTCGATATCGAACGCCATCTTTTCGAAAGCTTCCTGGGCCAGCATCCGGGCCGTTCTTTTATTAACCGTCAAAATTTTCACCTGTTTTCCAGTTTGTCTCTGCCCAGCACGACCTCGATGTCCGAAAGAGAATCCGGCTGAAGATCCGATACCAGCTCAGCATTCAGCAGTTTCGCTATCGATTTCGAAAAAGGCGTCTTCTTTCTGATTATAACAAGTGTTCTGTCATGATCAAAATTATCCGCGTTTTCCGTTTTTATTACATCGAACCCGAAATACTTCAGCCTCTGTTTATAAATCTGCGCGAGCATGGGCGACCCACATCCATTTTTAATCGTCAATTTCAAAAGTTTGTTCCTGGGATGATAGCCGCCGTCGAGCAGCGCCTTTATCATGTGCGGAATCTCTTTCTCGTCCGGCAGCACATAACTTATGCCGTCGATTATCTCGGGCAGCCCCGGAACCGTGAACATGTTGATATTCTTTTTAAGCTGCTCGTCATACACCCTTGTCAGGATCACCCCGTCCTTGAACGTTAGGTTCGTGTAAACGAGATCCTGCTTTACCATTTCAAGAATAAGCTTCGGCAGATGTTTCACAATCTCAAGCGATGTCGCTTTGTCGGCGAGCGCACTCAGCAGCTTCTGCTGCCTCTCGATTCTGCCGAGGTCTCCCATGGTGTCGTGACGGAACCGCGCGTACTGAAGACACTGCTCGCCATCCAGATGCTTGTGCCCCTTTTTAAGATTGATGAACAGGCCCTGCGCATTATCGACGTAGTACAGATTCTTCTCGATATCAAGGTCCACGCCGCCCATCGAATCGATTATCGACTTCACCGCGTCCAGCCTCAATATGCAGTAAAAATTTATTTCCGTTCCAAGAAAATCCTCGACGGTTCTGACAAGCAGGTCCACCCCGCCGCGCGCATACGCGCTGTTGATCTTGTCCATGCGATAGCCCGGAATCATGACCCTTGTATCGCGCGGTATGGAAACCACGTTCGCGAACTTATCCGTCAGCGACACGTGCATAACCATTATCGTGTCGCTTCTCTTCGTACCGTCAACCTCGTCGAGGCCGGCGACAAGCAGGTTGAACTCCGTTATCCCCTCGAGCCGCCCCTCCTCCTTGCTCCATATCACGAGAGTCGGCACCCCGGGATTTACTTTCCATATATAAATGACAACGCCCGCCGTCATTATGCACAAAGCGATCAGGAAACTTAATACATATACGTACCATTTCCTGTTTCCGCTCTTCAACTTGCGTTTCTGTAAAGGATATGCGCTCTTGACCATCTACAAAGAAGCCTCGCGAGGTTTTTGATACAGCCTGTGGTTTTCAATATATTGTTCGACAGACTCCGGCAAAAGATATTTTATAGGAAGACCGTTAACGACCCTGTTCCTGATATCAGTCGAAGAAATCGCCAGCGCGGACGCCCTTAGAATTCGCACATTCATCATCAGGTCTGTCCCAAGCCGGTTCTCGAGCTGGCTCACGTCATAACCCGGCCGGGTCGCGGCGATTATCGTGCTAAGTTTCAGAATATCGTCCGGCTCGCTCCATGTCAGAATTTCCATAACCGCGTCCAGGCCCGTTATGAAAAATATCTCCGGGTTCCTGTCTTTGTAATGCTCAATGAAATACCGGATAGTATCAATCGAATACGAAATCCTGTTCCGGTCTATCTCGAACCTCGAAACCCTGAAATGAGGATTCGTGGCAACCGCGAGCACCGTCATAAGATACCTGTGTTCGCGCGGGGCAATATCCATTCCTTCCTTGTGAGGAGGATCCCCGGCGGGAACGAATATGACCCTGTCCATCCCGAACTTGCATCTCGCCTGCTCGGCCGCGAGCAGATGGCCGTAATGGATCGGATTAAACGTTCCGCCCATTATACCAACTCTGAATTTTTCACTGGAATCTTTCTGCGGGATAGATATCTTTTCTCCCGAGTCGGTCCGTTCTTTCTTATTATCCATAATATGCTTAAATGCGCTCCGACCGCTCAATCGCGCTTGAACCGCGACAACCAGCCTCCGCGTTTTGCTTCTTCGGGCTTCTCCGGATACCGCTCTCCCATCTGCCTTATCCTTCCCTTCAGAACCTCGTTCTCCCTCAGCAGCACCTGGTATTTACTCTGAAATAATGTCACGTCTTTAGCCATCGATTCTATTCTATCCGCCAGAGCCTCAAGCTTTTTCTGAAAATCCCCGTTCGTGCTGCTCTTGCCCGTTACTTCGGCAAGATGCTGCATTCCGACATTTATCCGGTCGAACTCTTTTCTCATGCCGCCAGTCAGCTCTTCTATGCCGGCTCCGGCGCTATCATCGCGATTCAGCAACTCGCCGATCACAAGGTCGGTTTTCCTCTCGGCCTCAACAACCCTCTTTGAAAGTACTTCTACTTTCCTGTCTGTCTCCGCTGATATTTTCCGGGATTGCTCGACAGCCCTGGTCATCATCATCAACTGGCTCCCGATAACAGCAACCATGTGCTCGATATAATCAAGGTTAACAGGCGCCACCTGCTGCACTGTCGCCACAACAGCGCTCTGTTCGACTTCAGGCTGCTCCGGCTCCCCGAATTTCTCAGCAAGCACCTGCTTGATCTCCATCCAGTCAAGCTTGCGCTCCTCCCTCAACTCCCTTATCATGCTCAGCACGCCGAGCGCACTCTCTTCAAACTTCTTCCTCTTTCCTTCCCCGCTCATCGGAAGAAAATCCTGGAAGTAATCCTTATACTTGACAATCGTGCTTTTAGGAATGTCGAGCTCGGATGAAATTTCTCTTAAAGAATAATATCTTTTCATTCAGTGTTCCCGGTGTTCATGTTGTTTGGATTCCCGGTCTGCCTTCGCCCTGCCAGAAACCCGCCCTTTCGGCTTCCCCTTCCGGAAGCCATCTCTTCCTCATACGTCCTTACAAAATCCTTAATCTCTCTTATCGTCTCGTCTTTCTGCCTGATTATTTCGTCTTTCTTTACAATCTCCTGCCTCAGCAGTTCCAGCCCTCTCTCGTTAGATGAAATCTTGGCGTTAAGCAGCTCTATCTCTTCTGATTTGCTTTTAAGCAAACTCATATCCTTCGGCCCGGACTGGCTCTGCTCCGAAATCTGCTTTTTCATCCTCTGCATCTCTTCGATCAACTTCTGGTTGTCGAGCTTGAGATATTCGATTTCCTGCTCCTTCTCGATCAGGTCGGGTCGCACTATCTGATTTTCCCGCTCCTGGGAGATCAAAAAAAGTTTTCGGTCGATCTCCTTCATCAATCCCTTGAATTCATCGAACATGCCCCTGAATTCATCTAAGATTTCCGAACTCGGGGCAACTATTGTCTCGGGCGCTTCATCGCTCTTGCCCCTGTCAAGAAGACCATCAAGCTCAACTCTCGGGCAAAACCACACATTGCGAACCTTGCGTGCCCGCAATTTCCCGGATTTTATGTATCTTCGAACCGTCTTGGTGCTCACCGAAAGATACTCTGCGGCACCGTTTATATCAAGAAGATCCTCTTCGGGATATGATTTTTCCTGACCTTCATCTGCCATTTTCTCTAATTACTCCATACTGTCCTATATAGAGTCTACAGCATAATAACAGAATTTGTATCCATTCGCAATAATTACATCCATTGATATACTGGAACTGTTAATAACAGTATTGCAACAGTCCGGGTAAGCTCTGTGATTTCAATAATATTATCATATCAATGCTTAAAATTGTGTCTTTTATCATTTGCACATGAAAATTCTTCATTTCGAAACCAACCAAAAAAACCGCCCGATTGGGGGGCGGTTCTCTAGGGTGTTGAACTTAATCAACATTACTCAACCATTAATAAATATCGACCCGGCCCCCGGAAAACTTTAGCATTTTTATTTAAAGTGACTATTTTTGTACCCAATTGAGGAATGTTAAAATCTGTAGCTCAGTCCCACGCTGTTTATTCGTTTCGTGTATTCGTAATATTCCAGATTTGAATCATTTTTTATCCTGCTCGATGAAATATCCAGCTTCGCGTTTTCGTTCAACAAATACTCGATCCCGACCATCGCGTAATCCATTTCCATCTCAAGTCCCGTACCCGGCATCACCACATCTCCCGAATCAATATACTGCCTCGGATACCCGGTTTCGCTCCTCATGTAATACAGAAATCCCGTCGCCCTGCTGCTCAGACCTCGCAGATAATAGACCGACCAGTTGAAATCATCGTAATCATCGAATCCTTCTGTTATTTTGTACATGTAATCGAAATCCGAGCCATTTCTCTCGTACCAGTCGTAATACTGATTGCTGGTGGACTCATTGTCGGATTTCTCTGAAGACACCATAAGCAGCGACAACGGATACAGGCTGTAGACCTTTGTAACGCTTACGGCAAACGTGGTGTTCCTGTCTCTCCGTGGAGTGTTTGTTGAATTTCCGTCCTCGTCCAGACGATAACTGTTGTGATACTCCACCCGCTCGGTCGTGTAGCTCACCTCGACGCTCGAAAACCCTCCGAGGTCATAAATCACACGGGCACCGTATCCCTTTGCATAAGAGTTATTCTCCTCATTGAAGTCAAGCTCTCCGGATTCGTATGTCTCGCTTTTCCTGAAAATAAAAACCTCGCCGGTGTGCTTTTCGCTCAGCTTTCCGCCATAGGTAAACTCGAACTTCTTCTCCTGCCCCGGCAGCGCTATATACGCATCCCGGTCGCTTTTCGTAAGCCCGAAACCATACTCGATCTCCAGCCACTCTTCAGCAGAGAATATTTTACGGTAATCCAGCTCCAGCCCGAATTCCCTGTAATCCTCGATTGAATTTTCGCGAAAGCTGTTTTCCTCATAGCTGAACTCCGCTGTAAACGTATCACTTTCATTCGTATCACATTCAACAAATCCTTTATAGCCGAAACTTTTTATCGTATCGCCCATGCCGCCGGATTCGAGAGAGTAGAGGTTGTCGTCCTTATCGAATCCGGTGGAAAACGTATGTGAAATTCCGCATCTCGGCTTTTTTACATGGTCGGACGGCAAACCGTCGAGTTCATCAGAACAGGCCGCAGTGGAAAACAACAGCATCGACAAAAAAATTGCACAGGAATAAAAAAGCCGGACACGATCATCCCGGCCTGGATTATATTCGATTTTATGAGTGCGTTTTCTCATTTTGCACAAGACAGATTCATTATCCGGTCAGTTCTTCCGCATCCGAACTCCTGATATACAACTGTCTTCTTGCGCCCGCCACAGTGTACAGCTCAACCTCCAGCAAACGCTTCACAAGCTTAAGAACATTTATATCTTCCGTGGAATATATTCTGTTTTTCTGCCCATTCCTGCGGGGCTTTACAAAATCCTTGAATTCCTTCTCCCAGTACCTCAACGTATGAGCCGGAACATCGAGAATTTCAACGGTTTCGCCTATAGTATAGAAAACATCGTCCTTGATCATTATCATTGCACCACCTCCATGTGATGCCGAATTTTCGCAAAAAAAAGGGGACTACCTGGAAAACTCGGAAACTTTCGGCCCGGTCTTAACAATCTTCCTTGATTTTCCTTAACGAACCTCCGTGTTCGCCGGCCCTGTCCGATACATCCTGGAAATCCCACTGGAACAGAGTCTTTGTTACGTATATAAAGATCGGATAAAAACGAAAATAACTTTAGCGGATTGAAAAAATTCTTCTTGTCAAAAGGTTTTTCACTTAAAGTAAATTCTTAAGCGGCACGCCTGCCGCGCTTCCTGCCCGGGGAATCACACGGCCACGGCCCATTGACCGGCTGCGGCCCTTTATTAATGTAATATCAAAATCCGACGGAGAAAATCAACGATGCGACAGCATCATTCTCATCATCACATCACGCATGTTGCCCGCCTGCCCGGTTTCGCCCTTCAACTTTTCGGACATAATGCGCGTCACGACATCATCTGTCGCCCTTATCCTGTTGATAAGCACATTCAACAACGATTCGAGCATCTTGTTCGCCAGAACGTCTCTCCCGCTGATCAACTCTTTGAAATCACGCCCGTACAGTTCCAGCACCACGGAATTCACAATCGCAACAGCGCTCGCCGTCCTCGGGCTTCCGTCGATCAGCGCAACCTCGCCGAAAAAATCGCCGTGCCGCAGCGATGTTATGTCCCATACGTTCTCCGTATCGAGCTTTTTCACGATCTTCATTTCGCCCGACCCGATTATGAACATGGAATCGCCCCATGCGCCTTCGCGGCATATATAATCACCTTTCCGGTAATGGTGTTCTTCCACTTTTGACGCGACTATGTCGATCTCTTCATCGCTCAGATTTTCAAAAAGTCTGCAATGTTTCAGAATTTCATGAGCCGTCATATCTCTCGATCCCTCTGGGTTTGATTGTTCCTTTTCAAATATTACATGATAGGCTGAAGGCTGTAAAGAATGTTATTTCGTGAAGAATCAAAAAACACATTCCAACTTCATTGAAAATCAAAGATCGAAGGACTATATTAGTTCTGGAATTGGAGATGATTACCGTCATGCCGCACCTGCCTAAAAAGGTGAGAGAGAACTTCTTATATAGAAGTATCGAGAAATTCCTCGGTCATTTCGACCTTCATCTTACAGCACAGGCGATCTCAAATATACTCGCAGTGATCGTGGGCGCGCTCGCCGGGCTGGGCGCGGTGGCATTCAGATATCTGATAAACTTCAATCATTACTTTTTCTTCACCGTCTGCAAAGATATATTTTCATTTCTCGGCGAATACTATGTAGTTGTCGTGCCGGCGCTGGGCGGCCTGCTGGTCGGGCCGATGGTGTACAATTTCGCGCGTGAGGCGAAAGGGCACGGAGTGCCGGAGGTGATGGAAAACGTCGCGCTGAAGGGCGGCAGGATACGCGCGCGCGTGGCGGCCATAAAATCGCTCGCGTCTTCGATCTGCATCGGCTCGGGCGGCTCGGTGGGCCGCGAGGGCCCGATCGTCCAGATCGGCTCATCGCTCGGATCGAGCGTCGGACAGTTGCTCAGGCTCAGGCCCGACCTGATAAAAGGACTCGTCGCATGCGGCGCGGCGGGCGGCATCTCCGCTACTTTCAACGCCCCGCTCGGCGGCGTGATTTTCGCGCTCGAAGTCATTCTCGGCAACTTCTCGGCAAACACGTTCGTCTCTCTCACGCTGGCTTCTTTCAGCGCTCTCGTGGTTGCGCTTCCGTTCTTCGGATCAAGCCCCGCGTTCAAAGTAACCCACTTCACTTTTCAGGGCGCAGAGGAAATCCCGCTCTATATCGCCATGGGAATTTTCGGCGCGGTTATCGCCCATTTCTATGTAAAGGCGCTGTACTTCACAGAAGATTTCTGGGACAGGATCAGGTTCCCCGAACAGTTCAAACCTGTTGTGGGCGGCCTCATCATAGGAAGCCTCGGTTTTTTCTACCCGCACATTTTCGGCGTCGGATACGAAACGATTGAAGGCGCGATGCTCAACCAGCTTCCGCTCGTTCTGCTAATATCTCTGGTGTTCCTTAAAATATTCGCCACCTCGATTACCATCGGCTCGGGCGGCTCGGGCGGCGTGTTCGCGCCAAGCCTCTTCATCGGCGCGATGCTCGGCGGAGCGTTCGGCAAACTGGTGGTCATCTATTTCCCGGATGTCGCAACCCCGGCGGGCGCTTATTCCCTTGTCGGCATGGGAACAATTTTCGCGGCAGCGGCACAGGCCCCCATCACAGCCGTCATCATTCTCTTCGAACTTACCGACGATTACCATCTCATCATGCCGATAATGCTGTCCTGCTCGATAAGTTACCTGCTTTACAGGCAATTCTCGAAAGAATCCATCTACACGATGAAACTCATCAGGCGCGGCGTACACCTGCACGGGGGACGCGACCTGAATGTGCTGCAGGACATCATGGTAAAGGACATTATGGGCAAAAAAGTCGAAATCGTGTCGGAGGAAATGCCGCTGCCCGGCCTGCAGAAACTGATCCAGTCAACCGAACACATGGGGTTCCCGGTGGTAAACGATAAAGGCGAGCTGTCCGGCATGGTGACTTTCGACGATTTTCATTACGTGGAAAACAATGCCGATCTCAATAATATGAAAGTTAAGGACATCTTCAAACACGATCATATAATTGTGACGTATCCGGATGAAACCCTCGACGATGTGGTTCACAAGCTGGGTCTTCGCCATGTGGGCAGGCTGCCGGTTGTGGATCGCAACAACCCCAAACGCCTGCTCGGTCTCATCACCAGAACCGACATAGTGAACGCCTATTCCAAGTACCAGGCTTTCGGAAAATATTCCTGAAAAATAGAGCGGGGCGGTTGATTCATGCACAGAGCAAAGCTTGTGCATGTCACCCGCGCAGCAGGACATGTGTTATCGCGATTTTCCGGATTTCTCTGTGAGAAACCCGGATTAAATCCTATTCCGGGGCGAAATACCCGTTTTCCGAGACATCCCGATTCTCGAACCTACAACAGCCGGACTTTTCATGAAAACGACACTTATAAATGACTCCTGATATTCAACAACAAAAACATTAATACAAAACACAAAGTGAGTAAGCACTTACAAACTTTTCATGTTGTTGCTCTAATATGTGAAAAGTTTTGCACACTACGGAGTTTGGAATTATATTCCAAATATTATTTTTAGTACTGTTTGCGCGAAATTTGCCCTCAAGCTACTAACCAATTGCGTAATGGCACTATTATTGCAACACTTTGATGGGCTTTAGTGTGTAAAATATACTTTATAATGCGATTTATTGAGTTTTTAAAGATGCTCATATAAACATATTATTAAACTTTTGTCTTTTTTTGTTGTTTTTAAGATTTTTTATCACGGCGGTGACTACATGCCGAAAGGCATGCTCCGAGGAGCCGTCGTGGTTACCTCAATTTCGGGCCTGCGGCAATAGCTGCAGGCCTACTCAATTTGGAACTCAGGATTGAATAACCAGCATGTTTTGTTCAATCCGTTTTACCACAAAAAGCATTAGTAAGGGGCCTAATTATCTATAACGGCCCATCTTGTGATCATCTTTTACGGTATATTGAATAATGTGATTAACATGCCCCCCCATAAAAAGCTTTTTGATACCTGCCCGGAAATATTTCTCCCACGACCGTCCTGCTCTCCCTGTATTCCCGATCTCCGAGGCTGATGAAAATCCCCGCTTTGTCATTCTGATGAAGTGCAGCAACCGAAGAATCTCTGTAACAAACTCCAAAAAGCGAGATCCTTCACTGCGTTCATTATGACAAACTAAGCACGATATTTTTTAAACAGCATCCTCTGTGGAAATGACGCCTGATAGTGGTGATAGCATGCGGACTAACAGTCCGCACAGTCGGGATTGCCGCGTCGCTCGCCGGGCGACAGGCCCGGCTCCACTCCTCGCAATGACAGAACAGTTAACACTATAGTGATTCTCAAAAATGAACTTGAATACATGCACAAAGGAAATAGCTTTGTGCATGGCACACTATCTCTGTATCTGTGATTTCTGATCGAGTCGTGAATCTGTTGTTATTATGAGAATTACAATAAAGCGCAGCGCGCATTGTGCAAACGGCCCATCGGGACCGCGTGCTAATAACAGGTTGTTTTCAGGACTTCTTTGCGAGTGTGTTGACTTTCTAAATGACAGGATCGGATTCTTAAAAAAGCACCCCTTGAGCCGCCGTCAGATCAGAGCGGGATATTCCCGTGTCTTTTTCCGGGCCTGTGCTCCCGTTTGTTCCTGGTCATCGCGAACGCGCTTATTACCCGCGCGCGCGTCTCCGACGGCTTTATCAGTTCGTCGATATAGCCTTTCTGCGCCGCGATTTTCGGGCTTGCGAACTTTTCTGTGTACTCCGCGATAAGCTCTTTCCGCTTTTCGGCCTTTTCCTGTTCCGATCCGCAGTCGGAAATCTCTTTGCGGTAAATCACATTGACCGCCCCTTCCGCGCCCATGACGGCGATCTCGGCTGTCGGCCACCCGAACACCATGTCCGCGCCCGCATGCCGCGAGCCCATGACGATATACGCGCCGCCGTAGCCTTTGCGCGTTATGACCGTAATCTTCGGGACCGTCGCCTCGCAGTACGCATAAAGCAGCTTCGCGCCGTGGCGGATTATCCCGCCGTGCTCCTGCGCCGCGCCGGGCAGGAACCCCGGCACATCCGCGAACGTGAGGATCGGTATATTGAATGCGTCGCATGTGCGAACGAACCGCGCCGCTTTCACCGACGAGTTTATATCCAGGCAACCGGCGGAAACTGCGGGCTGGTTCGCAACCACGCCCATGACATGACCGCCCATCCTGCAGAACCCGATAATTATATTTCCGGCGAAATGCCGCTGCACCTCGAAAAAACTGTCGCGGTCCGTGACGCGCGAAATCACCTCGCGCATATCGTAAGCCTTTTTCGGGTCATCGGGCACCAGCGCATCGAGATCGGAGTCCGCCCTTTCCGGGTCATCGCCGGTGTCCGCGAACGGCGCGGTTTCGAGGTTGTTCGACGGCATGTAACCCAGCAGCGCCCTGATGAGATCGAGGCAGTGCCGGTCGTCCTCCGCAGCGAACTGAGCGACACCGCTGATCGAGTTGTGGGTCGCCGCGCCGCCGAGTTCTTCCGCGTCGATTTCCTCGCCCGTCACGGCTTTAATAACCTGCGGGCCTGTGACGAAAAGTTTCCCGGTGTTTTTCACGATCAGCACGAAGTCGTTAATCGCCGCCGAGTACGCCGCGCCGCAGGCGCACGGTCCCATTATCGCCGTTATCATCGGCACGACCCCGGACGTCACCACGCCGCGGAAAAATATGTCGCCGTAGCCGCCGAGCGCCGACACGCCCTCCTGTATCCTCGCGCCGCCCGAATCGTTCAGCCCGATATACGGGCAGCCGGTTTTCACCGCGAGATCCATCACCTTGCATATTTTTTCCGCGTGCCTGTGCCCGAGCGAGCCGCCCAGTACCGTGAAATCCTGCGCCGCGACACACACCCGCCTGCCGCCCACCAGCCCGTAACCGGTCACAACCGCGTCGGTAAGATACTTCTTCTCCTGCATCCCGAGGTCGTGACACTCATGAACCGCCGCCGCGTCGAGTTCGCGGAAACTGCCTTCGTCCACAAGATACTCGATCCGCTCGCGTGCGGTCAGTTTCCCGGCTTCATGCTGACGTTCGATCCCGTTTTCTCCACCGGCGGATTCAATCTCGCGCCGCAGTTCATCGATCCATCCGTTTCTTTTATCGCCGCTCAAAAGATTTACCTCCAGTGTTTTTTTAACCCAGAACACACAGAAGATCGCCCGCCGCCACGCGGTCGCCTACACCGGCAACAACACGTTTCACTTCCGCAGCGCGTGACGCGAGAATTTCGTTCTCCATCTTCATCGCCTCGACCACAAGCAGCACATCGCCGCGCTCGACCCTGTCACCGGCCGACACCCTGACGGCGAGAACCACGCCCGCCATCCCCGCGCGAATCTCACCGGGTTCCGCCGGCGCACTCCCGGGCAGAGATTCCGCGTGCTCAACTGCCGTTATATCGGCGGAACGCGGCAGCGGGTTATGCACTGCCGGTTTTTCAGGCCCGGCAGCCGGTTCGACATCCACGCGATATTCTTTCCCGTCGATGTCGAGCGCAATCCTCCCGCCCGCCTCTTTCGCGTCCACTTCGTATGATGTTCCTTCAACCGTTATCCTGAATCTCAAATCGCCCCCGCCTTCCGGGTTTTATGAACTGCCCCGCCGCAAGCGGACGGGGCATCAAAAATACGTGAGAAAACTTTTGAAAAAGCTTTCTCACACTCTTTCAAAACTTTTTGACGAGAAGCGCGACAAGCACGCTTCTCTCCCCAATATTGCCATATAACACCGACTATCTTTACCCCGGTGCAAGCACCGGTGAATTCCTTCGATTAACATATCCTGCAATACATTATTATTTATCACGATCCCTGAAATTCTCCATGATGCCCGCACCGCCCCACTGCGAAACCGGCTTTTCGAGCAGCCCGGCGTAACCCTTTTCGCCGCGCAGCAACACGGCAGCCGCCGCCGCTATCGCCGCTATGTGATGGCCGGGTATTTCCTGTTCACGCCGGTTCTCCGGCACTTTCTCTTCAATGCTCATCGCCCGCTCCGGCAGATTGACATCCAGATATTACTTTACCAAAAAACAGCAGGGAAAGCTCTTTTATTTCCGTAAATCAAACCGCGAAACGCATTCGATGTGCGCGGTATGCGGGAACATGTCCACAGGCCGCGCGCGCGTCATCTCGTAGCCCGCCGCAATCAGCTCCCCGGCGTCTCGCGCGAGAGTAGACGGGTTGCATGATATGTACAGCACCTGTTTCGGCCTCGCGTCGATCAACGCCCTGAGCGCGTTCTTGTGCAGCCCGGCACGCGGCGGATCGACCGAAACCACGTCCGGCGCGGTGCTCCTGCAAAGCTCTTCCAGCACCTTTTCCACCTCGCCGCAGACAAGCTCCACATTATCTATATTATTTATACCGAGGTTCACCCTGCCGTCGGCGACGGCGCTTTCGTTGCTCTCTATCCCCACGACACTGCCCGCGCGGCGCGACAGCAGCATCGCGATCGGCGCCATGCCCGTGTAAAGATCCATCACCCGCCCGGCTCCGTCCAGCTCGGCGTATTCCAGCAACTGCGTGTAAAGCTTCGCGCACTGCACCGGGTTCGTCTGCATAAACGATTCCGGCGACACCTTCAGCTTCAGACCGAGAAGTTCCTCGGTTATGTGGTCGTCACCGGCGAGCAACCTTTTTTCTCCGCCGAGCGCGACCCCGGCCATGCCGCCGTTTATGTACCAGAACAGGCTTTTCAGTTCCGGGAACGCCGCGGTCATTTCGTCCGCGAACTCATCCGCGCAGGCCCCGAACTCATCGGTGTAAGTGACAATACACGCCATGAGGTCATCGCCCGCGCCGCGGATCACGAAGTTGCGCATCAGCCCTTCATGCCGCCTTATCACGTGTGCGCTGAACCCGCGCGCGCGGCAGAACTCCCGCGCCGCGTTCCGCAGCTCATTGCTCCTTTTATCCTGGAGCCGGCATCCCTCGACGTCAATGATGCGGTCGAACGAACCGGCCTGATGCAGCCCGAGCTTGAGCCTTCCGTCGCTGAACGAGGAAAACGTGTATTCCATCTTGTTCCTGTATTCCCACGGCGTCTCCATCCCGATGATCGGCTCCAGCGGCGGATCGGCGATCCCCGCTATTCTCACGAGATGGTCGCGCACCTGCTGCTCTTTCCATTCAAGCTGTTTCGCGTAGGGATAGTTCTGCCACTTGCAGCCGCCGCACAGCCCGCCGAAGATGCTTCCGAAATGCTCGCACTCCGGCTGCACACGGTCTTCGGACAGAGTCACATGCTCCTCGACCCGCGCTTCGAGGTAGTCGCGTTTCCGCTTCGTAACAACGGCATCCACGACATCGCCCGGAACCGCGCCTCTCACGAACACCACCAGCCCGCCGTCCGTGCGCGCCACTCCCATGCCCCCGAAAGCAAGCCCGTGAACTTCGAGCCTGAGCCTCTCGCCCCTCTTCGGACGCCTTACCTTCTTTTCTTCTTCTGTCATCAACCGCACCTTTTTCGAATAAAAATCAAATTCCACTTCACGCAGCCGCGCTGTGTAAGTATATTATACGAGCTACGTTCTGTTAAGGAGGTCCCCTCAATGTCGAAAGAAAAATTCAGACTCGACGGAAAGAAAGCGATAGTGACGGGCGCAAGCCGCGGAATCGGGCAGGCGCTGGCGATCGCGCTGGCGGAAGCGGGCGCGGACGTGGCTATCTGCGGGCGCAAGGCCGAGGCGCTCGAAGAAACAGCCGGGCAGATCAAAAGCCTGGGCCGCGATGTCATCGCGCTTCCGTGCCACGTCGGGAAATCGGACCAGATAAGAGCTTTTCTCGATCAGATTTATGAAAAATGGGATTTCGTGGACATACTGGTCAACAACGCCGCGACCAACCCGATTTTCGGGCCGACGCTCAATGCCGAGGAATGGGCGTTCGATAAAATCATGGCGACCAACCTGAAGGGCCCGTTCGTGCTGTGTCTCGAAGTCGGCAAAAAAATGCTCAAGGCGAAAAAAGGCAGCATAATCAACGTGTCGTCCGTCGCGGGCATCACTCCCGGGATGGGGCTCGGTGTATATTCGGTAAGCAAGGCCGGCCTGATAATGCTTACGAAAGTGCTCGCCTCCGAGTGGGGTTCAGCCGGGGTCCGCGTCAACTGCGTCGCGCCGGGCGTCATCAAGACAAAATTCAGCCAGGCGATCTGGAGCAACGATGTGTTCCTCGATGAGGTCACGAAAACGACCCCGCTCTGCAGGATCGGCGAGTGCGACGAGATCGGCGGCTCGGTTGTGTTCCTCGCGTCGGACGCCGCTTCGTTTATCACGGGCCAGACGATCGTCATCGACGGCGGCGGAAGGATGTAGGGCCGCCACTGTCCGGCGAATCCGCTCGACATGTCCATGAAACGTATTCCTTCGGCGGGCGCGATCTGCTAAAATGAGCGGAGCATGAGCAAGCCTGAGAAAATACTTCTGCTTAACCTGCCCCGCTGGACCGATTCCGCGCCGGTCGCGCGCGAGGAATGCGCCTACGGGCCGAGTTTCGCGCTGCCGATCCCGAATACGCTGCTCAACATCGGCTCCACGCTCAAAGGCAAAGCGCATGTGCGGCTTCACGATGCCGCGCTGGAGAACACCGGGTTCGACCGTATCGAAACGCTGCTCGACGAATACAGGCCCGACGCCGTTGTAACAACTATCCTTAATTATACGTTGAGCTACGAATCGAGAATCGCGGGCATGTGCGCCTCGCGCGGAATAAAGTGCATCGCCGTCCCCGCGCCCATAGGCTGCCACGAGCAGACCGCCACGGCCGGCCCGTTCTATTTCGTGGTTCACAACGAGCCTGAGAAAACGATTCTCGACTGGGTTGACGGGACGCCGGTCGAGGAGTTGCGCGGCGCGGCGTATCTGTCGAACGGAACAGTGATCACCAATAAGAGACGGGATCCGTATTTCGGAAGCATCCCGGAGACCGACTGGTCATTGATTCCGAAGGTGGCGGACTACGGCTGGCTGCTCTATCAGGTGTCGCGAAACTGCCGGTGGGGCTGCAAGTTCTGCGTGTGGGCGACGGGACAGCCGCAGTTCAAGCGGGTCGATGTCGTGATGCGGGATCTCGAATACCTGAAGCGGAACACGCGCGGCCACATCGGGCTTCTGTCCGCGTCGATCACGCAGGATCGCGAGTGGTTCGACGAGATGATGCTCAGGCTGCCCGCGCTGCGGATCAGGTTCGGAACGGACATCCGCGCAGACGAGGTAACGAGGGATGACCTGAAAGCGTTGAAACGGGCAGGCTGCCGGCGTGTTCTGCTCGGCGTTGAATCACTCAGTCAACAGATACTTGAAGCCGTGAACAAACGCGAAACGGTCGAGCGGAACATCCAGGCGATCCGCTGGTGCAACGAGGTGGGCCTGCCGGTGGACGCAACTCTTATCTTCAATCTCGGCGAGACCGACGAGGACGCGAGAGAATACGCGCGTCTGATCATGAGAGCGAAGCCGACACGTGTTATCCCGCTTGTCTACAAGTTCATACCGGGCACGCGGCGCATAGACGACACGCCGCTGGTCGAAAAACATTTCTGGGGCTCGGACCCCCTGCCGACACGCGAGGGTGTCGCTGACGCGCTGCGCCGCATCGATATGTTCAAGCAACTTGTCATGCCGCTGCGCCGAAGGGTAATACCCTGGTATATCGCGCGGCCATCACTCTGGGGCAGCCTGATCGAAGAAGCGTCGATCCGGTTTCGCTCGAAATATCAAAAAAAATAATTCATTTACGGTGTGATTAGTCTAAACCTGCAATTCTCACCAGTGCAGGTTAAAAATCGTGTTGTAGTGATTCACAAAAATAAACTTGAATGCATGCACAAAGGAAATAGTTTTGTGCATGGCACGCAATCTTTGTATTTGTGATTTCTGATCGAGTTGTGAATCTGTTATTATTATGAGAATTACTATAATGCCTGTAATACAAGGCGTGGTGAGGGAGTGGTGAGGGAGCATACTGTTGCGTATGTGACCGATCCCGAACCGACACAGCAACGCAGCAGGATAGGTGTTATCGCGATTTTCCGGATTTCTCACAGAGAAATCCGGGTTAACCTGCATTTCTCACCAGCGCAGGTTAAAAATCGTGATAAGGCTGATAATACAAGGAACAGCAAGTGAGTGGTGAGGG
>Ga0116162_10001014_pt1 | contig 18965 bp, 12 predicted proteins | sample AD_UKC105_MetaG_FD_89875 | JGI IMG/M metagenome (GOLD analysis project Ga0116162, IMG submission 89875) | Active sludge microbial communities of municipal wastewater-treating anaerobic digesters from Hong Kong - AD_UKC105_MetaG | ecosystem: Engineered > Bioreactor > Anaerobic > Digestate... | reverse complement strand
TATGCCATCTTCTAACATGTGCATATACCGAAGGCAATCTGCTTGGGTATGTTTCTTTCTTGCTTTCTTTTTAATCATAATAAACCCCGAAAGTTTTTTGTCTAACTTTCGGGGTTCATATCAGTTTTGATACACCCTATTTTATAGTAAACTTTTTCAGTTATTATATCTTTAAGCCTTTGGAGTTGTTTTCTTGACCACTTTTTTCGTCCCTGCCTTTGCCGCTGTTGTTTTTTTCTTTTTAGTAGCCGTCTTCTTGCTGACTGTAGCACGTGCAGTAGCCTTACGCTTTCCTGATGGACTGTCTTCCTCTTTTTTGATAAGTTCCATACATTGCTCAAGCGTCAATTCAGCTGGCGACTCAATAGTCTTAGGAATCTTATAATTCACCTTCTGATAGGCAATATATGGCCCCCAACGTCCATTAAGAATCTGCAATTCAGGTTCTTCATCAAAACTTTTAATATGCTTTTCTGAATCAGCCTTCCTTTTCTTTTCAATCAAATCAATACACTCATCCAAAGTCACATCCAAAGGATCAAACTCTTTAGGAATAGAGACATACTTAGCATGATGATAAATATAAGGTCCAAATCGACCAACACCAATTTTCACACCATATCCTTCATATTCACCAACCTCACGAGGCAATTTAAATAATTCTAAAGCCTCCTCAAGAGTAATATCTTGAATAGATTGTCCTTTACGAAGTTGAGCAAACATAGGTTTCTCTTCTTCATCAGGCAATCCCAATTGAGCGACTGGGCCATAACGTCCAATCTTTACAGATATATTACGTCCTGTCTTAGGATCAATGCCCAAAACACGTTCCCCAACACGTTGTTCACTTTTGATAGCTAAAGTTTTGTCTACATTTGGATGAAAATGTTCGTAAAAATCTTTCAATACGACATTCCAAATTTTATCTCCTTCAGCTATTTCATCAAACTCACGTTCAATGTTAGCCGTAAAATTGTAGTCCATGATATTTGGGAAATGCTGCATCAAGAAATCATTCACTACTACCCCAATATCTGTAGGTATAAGACGATTCTTGTTACTCCCATATTTCTCAACTTCCTTACTATGCACCAATTGATCACCAACTAAAGACATCACATGGAAAGAGCGCTCCATACCCTCATCTTCGCCCCTTTCTACATAAGCGCGTTTTTGAATAGTAGAAATAGTTGGTGCATAAGTAGATGGTCGACCGATACCCAATTCCTCCAACTTACGCACTAAACTAGCTTCAGAATAACGAGGAGGCTGCTGAGAGAAACGCTCCGTTGCTATCATTTTCTTATACTCCAAGAATTGTCCTTCTTGCATAGGTGGGAGCAAATTGCTTGACTCATTACCTGCAGGATCCTCACTATCATCGTCAAATGATTCACGATATACTTTCAAAAAGCCATCAAAAGTAATCACTTCCCCAACTGCCACAAAAGCAAGCTCTTGTCCACTTACAGAAATAGTTGCAGTTGTCTTCTCTAATTGAGCTGGAGCCATTTGAGAAGCTAAAGTACGCTTCCAAATAAGTTCATATAAACGTCTTTCTTGAGGAGTTCCTGTACTTAAAGTAGCAACAGACATATCTGTAGGACGAATAGCCTCGTGTGCCTCTTGCGCTCCCTTAGATTTCGTTGTAAACTGACGAGTTTGTACATACTCAGCTCCCATCTTCTCTGTAATCACAGATTTACTGGTATTGATAGCTAGATTAGATAAGTTTACCGAATCGGTACGCATATAAGTAATTTGTCCCGATTCATACAACTTTTGAGCAAGTGACATAGTACGTGCCACAGGCAATCCTAATTTACGAGAAGCTTCCTGCTGCAGAGTAGACGTCGTAAATGGAGCAGCAGGACTCTTTTTTGTTGGTGTCTTTTTGATTTCGTCTATACGAAAAGTCGACTGCGTACAGTGCTCTAAGAATTGTTGAGCTTCCTGAGCTGTCACAAAACGTTTAGATAGCTCAGCTTTCATCTCTACGAGACGTCCTTGACCATCAGGTACTAAGAAAACGGCTACAATACGAAACGAAGCCTCCGCTATAAAATTGTTGATTTCACGCTCACGTTCTACAATCAGACGTACAGCTACAGATTGCACACGTCCAGCCGACAATTGTGGCTTTACTTTCTTCCAAAGCACAGGGGACAACTCAAAACCGACTAAACGATCCAGCAGACGACGTGCCTGTTGCGCATTGACCAAATTGGTATCGATTGTACGCGGTTGTGCGACTGCATCAAGAATAGCAGTCTTAGTAATCTCATGAAAAACAATACGTCTTGTTTTTTCAGGGTCCAACTGCAACACTTCAGATAAATGCCAAGAAATTGCTTCTCCCTCGCGGTCCTCATCGGATGCGAGCCATACGATTTCTGATTTCTTAGCAGCAGCCTTGAGCTCTTTGACGATTGTTGTTTTATCTGTAGGCACTTCATAGTGAGGAATAAAACCATTTTCTATATCAATACCTGCATTCTTTTTATTTAAGTCACGGATATGGCCGTAGCTAGACATCACTTGGAAATCATCTCCCAAGAACTTTTGAATAGTCTTAGCTTTAGCAGGTGACTCGACTATAACGAGGTTCTTTTGCATGCTTATTTGGATTATGAGATTTATCGCTGTCGACAGCTCGACCGCGATTCCAAGTACAAAAGTAGAAAAAAAAGTGTGGCTGACACATTATATATATATGTAATTTTTCTTTCTTAACAGTAAAAGATAGATTTTGAAAGAAAAGTCCTGCTTTTAGGGACTATCATTACATTTTGATGACAAAACATCTTTATTTTGTGTATAAATGATAGGATTAGACAGATATAAAATTCGGGAAACACCCATTAGGTATTCCCCGAACATATTATATATGAGATCTAGTGTCTCTCTTAGAACTTGATAGTCAATCCACCAAAAGCAGTGACTCCCAATACCTGAGAAGTAGAATAATCGAGATATTCTTTATCCAACAAATTGACGACACTTCCCCAGATTTCAATATTGTTTTGAATAGGTACAGTCACACTCAACGATAGGTTAGACACATTATCTAATGGACCGTAAATCTCTTTGAAATCCTCATCATCACGTACTTCATATTGATATCCCAAGCGCATTTTTACCGTATTTAAAATATCATACTCAACACCCAGTTTCATACTATACACAGGAAGCATACTCTGTAATACATCTCCTTCATCAGCATCATTACCATACGCAGCAAATTTCCAATCGATCATTCCCCAATCTGGATCACTATATTGACCATCAAACGTCAAATATGCACGTTTGAAATCTGTAGGCAATAAGATACCATAATATCCATTCAGACTTTCTGATACGCGAATACCAATTGGTGCTTGTAACAAATAATCGTCATACACTTGATAACCGGCACAGAAATTCATCCACAATCCCATCGCAGGACTCATACGCAAACCTACATTAGCATGCAACTGTTCATACGTATCCTCAGCACGAGCGAGCAACAAACTGTATGGAGAGATAGTCTTCATATGACGAAAATCATTAATGATCTTTCCTCCTGTAGCATTAGCATAAAATACAGTGCTTCGTCCCAAGTTGTACTCTGCTCTCACATCTGGAGCCACATGTATTTTACGACCATTATTAAAGCTCAAATCAAAACTTGCCCCCATTCTGATAGTCCATTTATTGGGTGTAAACAAGAAATAAGGACGTAAACTAGCTGTCGTATAATTAGTCATGGCATCTAGGATATTATATTCATGTTGATCATCTTTTGGAATATAATACTCCTGACCATCTAGAGAATACCAAAACGAGTTGATCTCCACATCACCACCTAAACTAAACTGCTGATTTGTTTTTACTTGAGCGCCAGAAATAATTTGCAAACGAGTTTCATTATTTGCATCTTTGGTTGCAGGATGAGCTTCATGGAATGTACTCAAACGTATTTTACTATGAAAAGGTACCGCCCAATCTTTTCCACGAGAATCATAACGCATCATCCAATCGGTAGATGTATGACGTTGATTGACTGCTGGCCAGTAGTTAAACACATGATTATTCACTTCACCACTTGCTTCAAAAATGCGGTCGCTTAAACGGCGTTGATAATTCATACGAGCCGTTGTGGTATAAGTACGTAGATCAGTATCTCCATCATTATACCCATGCAATCCCACATATCCTTGCAACTTATCTATATCTGAAAGTTGAGTCAAAAAGTTCGCGTCAAGTACCGTATAGTTATTGCCGCCATACCCCATATGTAAGCTATTCAATGGAGCTTGAAACAAACCCGTAGAAGCTGGCGTAGATGCCATGACTTCACTAACCACTCGGTCATTATCTTGCACTGATGTATCATACTTACTCGCCTTATTTGTCGCGTCTAGTCGATCCGATTTAGGCGTCAACAAAAGACGGTTAGCTTTACGTTTATTGGGCGTATATTCTTGCTCCACAACGACCGTACGCGCTTTGACCGTATCCTTTTTCACGGTCTGACCAGACATGCTCATAGCCCCCATAAAGGCAAGAGTGGCAGTCAGATAAATCACTTTTTTCATTTCTAATAGTCTTTTTTTGATTTAAATATTATACATTCTTTACACGGACTGTTTTAGCCTGAACAGAGGGCTTATTTTCCCCTTGTACTTGACTGGATGTAGTAGGTGTACTTACTTTCGTTTTTTCTTCTATGACATGCAAGCGACGATCAATCATCTCGGAAATATCATCATGCCCCTGATAATTGTCAACCAGACCTTGAAGATATTGCTTAGCCTCATCCCACTTCTCTTGTTGTATATAAACATCTACTAGCAAGATAAAAGTACGAGCCAACCAATAGGCATGTGGTGTCCCCTTCTGAATATAAGCCTGTGCCTGTTTTTCAGCATTCACAAAATGTTTCTCCGTATAAGCTAACTGAGCAAGCAGATAAGTTGCTTCTGCTCCCTCCTGATATTTTAAATCATTTAATGGACTAAGCACCTTGTTCGCCACATCATATTCCTTCAAAGACAAAGCGGACTTTCCCCATTCCAAACGAAGCTGTCGCGATTGACTAGCTTCTAGTTGAGGCGTCTTAAGAGCTATAGGTGCTGCATTAATTACGCGACGATACTGATTGGCCAAATAGGCACTATGTACTACACGGCAATAAGCATTCCATTGTACTTCCTTGTCATTATGGGCAAAATTGACTACTTGAGACCACGCATTACTAGCCTCATCCCACTGCTGATGCTTTTCAAATTCTTCCGCACGCATCTGCCATGCCACCATCGTATATGAATTTTCTGGCATTTTAATCAGTTGAGATGTATATCGCAACATGTCACGACCATTCTTCTGAGCAAAAGCAATTTTACTCAAATAGTAAAGCGACTGTGCCTTACGACCCGCAACTTTCCCTTTAATCACATAATGTTCCAAACTACTTGTAGCAGACGTATAATCTTTTTCAATATAACGACGCTCAGCTGCCATAAACATAAGAGAATCTTGAACTGCCACCTTTAAAGGAGTCACCCCTGGCAATGTTTTAGCCAATTTAGCAAAATCCTCTACTTGATTTTGTTGAATATAAATAGATTGCAAATCCTCAAAAGCCACTTGTGCTTCTTCTGTACTTGGATAAGCATATATAGTCTTCTTATAAGCAGCGATTGCTTGGTCATAACGCTTTGCTTGATAATGCAAAACTCCTATTTCCAAAGACGACTTACACGCCAACACATGCTTAGGATGTTGCTTGATCAATTGATTAAAACAATCAATAGCCGCCTTTTCTTTATGCTGTTGTACGAGAGCACGCCCCTGTTCATATTGAGCTTGTAAGACATATGTCGACTCTGGATATTTCTGTTGTAATTCTATGGATAACTGTTCCTTCTTTTTATAGTTTTCTTCTACGCCAGCTATCATAGACATCTGATACAAAGCATAATCTCCTCCATCTGGATACATCTTCAAAGCTTCTTGATAGTAATCAACAGCTTTTTTCAAATCACGCTGATAATAAAATGAATCGGCCAAACGATTTAAAGCATCTCCACGTAGCGCCACTTTCTGAGCACCTGGCAAGGATAAGAAATTTTGAAATAATTGAATGGCTTGCTGATATTGCTTTTGATTAAATGCACAATATCCCAAATTATACTGCCCCATTGCATACAACTCACTTTGCTTGTCTGCATATTGCTGCATAAATAGGGTATAATGAGTAGTGGCCTGTTGATACTTCTTCTGTTTTTGTTCCATATCGGCCAACCAATAGTTGGCCCGTATAGCAGTCTGTGGATCATACTGCTTCAGTTTCTGTGCAGACAAAAGATACTGGCGCGCTTCATCAAACTGCTTTTTATCAATCAACCCTTCTGATAACTTGACCAAGACTTGTGCCTTTGCTTGAAGCACTCGATTGTCAGGGTGCTTCATCTTATTGATAACGTCCAATGAAGCAGCATATTTTTGCTGTTTCAAATACCCATCTACTAGATATCCTAATACCTCATCTGAATATTTTGATTTCGGATAAGTCTGTATAAACTGCTCCATAGTGGGTACCCAACTGGGCACCGCTTGCTTATCAGAAGCGCGCAACCCTACTGCGTAATTGTAAGATGCCTGTTCACGTATGTTGACATCGCCATACTTTTCGGCTTCTTTAAAAGCCATCTGCGCTGCTTCAACTTCACCCAATTTTAATCGACAAAAACCGAGTTGCAACCAAGCATGTGCTTTCAGTTCTGCATCATCTTGCGTCATTGTCACAGGCTTAAATGCGGCAACTGCTTGCGCATATTCTCCCACTTTATATCGAGACAACCCCAATATATATAAGGCATCAACACGAGGTTGGCTAGTTCTTGACAGATAATCGGTCAACAACAAGACGGCCTCTTTATTCTTGTTTAATTGATACGCCGCCATTCCTTGAATGCGTTGCATCTCGGCCACTTGCCCTTGAGGATTGCCTTGTAAATAACTCGCTGCAATACTATAAGCATCTTGATAACGCTTCTGAGTCAATGCTATTTCTCCTAAATAATAGGGAGCTAGGTCTTTGAATGCCGACATAGTCTTCACGGACTCAAAACCTTGGATAGCATCATTCAAACGTCCATCAACATAAGCTATATAAGCAGAATAATAAGTGTACTCTCCTCCATAACGTTTTCCCATGTCATGCATGGTATCAAGAGTACTCTGTGCTTCAGTCAACTGCCCCATCTGTAAGTAAGATATGCCCTGTTGCAACATCAGTGTTTGACGCAAATCTTTGGGCAACTTATCCATGCGAGACTGATTAAAACAAGTCAGTGCATTTTGATAATCCCTCCGCTCAAAATAACAAGACCCTTTAAGTGCCTGCACGGTATTACGATATGGTGAATCGGGGAAACGGTTGATATGAGCTTGTAGCAAGTCCAATGCGTCCGTTTCATGAAGATTGTAAGCCTGTAATGCTTCTTGATAACTCTTTTGTGGTGTGACTCTGCCCCAACCCATCTGTGCTACCGCCGAAACAGGGGCTATAGATACGCAAAAAAGGAAGCAAAGAATTTGAACTAATCGATTATATTGTTTCATACTATTCAGTTTTTCTACAAGTTATTTTGACTAACCGAACATCTCTTTCAATTTGGATATGCCTTGTTTGATTGATGTCAATCCAAAATCTTCTACGCGTAATTGATCAAAAGGCATGAAGAAACTTTCGGCCACATCGTCTGCTGCATAAAAGTGTTCATACTGTTTTAGATGACAACGCATAAAAAGATCTGTGGTATGCACATCAAAGCCACAATAAGGATAAATATTGGGAATAGAAAACAAGAATTCAGTCTCTAGCACTTCCAAGCCTGTCTCCTCTTGCACTTCTCGAATCACCGCCATCTCTGCCGATTCATAAGGATCTACAAAACCACCAGGTAGATCTAAAGTTCCTTGTGCTGGTGCTTTTGCTCGGCGAGTGACGAGCAATTCGTTGGCTGCATTGATAATGATTGCGACAGTGGCCGAACAAGGGTTAAAATAATAGACAAAACCACAGTCGGGGCAAGTCTTCGCTTTGGCATTGCGTATTTCAAATTTTGACGAACCACATTTAGGGCAGAAATGAAACTGCTCTAAAGGATGCAAAGAGGATTTAGGTGATTCCATGGGCGGTATTTCCTGTTGATTATCACTAGTTTATCACAAAAGTACTCTTTTTGTGGTATACTGACAATGTATTCAGAAGAAAAGTCGTATTTTTGTACCCTAAAATCGGATTATGTAGATTGATGGGCTTATTACGCCCAAACGAAAAAGATATTGAATAAATAATATATACATTAGAATGGCAAAAGAACTAAAGAACTTGACAAAACGCAGCGAAAGTTATTCGCAGTGGTACAATGATTTGGTAGTCAAGGCCGACCTAGCTGAACAGTCAGCAGTACGCGGATGTATGGTTATCAAACCATATGGCTACGCAATATGGGAAAAGATACAACGCCAACTTGATGACATGTTTAAAGAAACAGGTCACGTCAACGCTTATTTCCCGTTGCTTATCCCAAAGTCTTTCCTTAGTAAGGAAGCAGAACATGTTGAGGGATTTGCCAAAGAATGTGCAGTGGTCACACACCACCGTTTGATGAATGATCCAGAAGGTAATGGTGTCGTTGTTGACCCATCAGCACGCCTAGAAGAGGAGTTGATTATCCGTCCTACGAGTGAAACAATCATTTGGAATACTTACCGCAATTGGATCAAGTCTTACCGCGATCTACCTATTCTTTGTAACCAATGGGCCAATGTAATGCGTTGGGAGATGCGTACTCGTATGTTTCTACGTACTGCTGAGTTTTTGTGGCAAGAAGGGCACACCGCTCATGCGACTCGTGAAGAAGCCGAAGAGGAGACAGTAAAGATGATCAATATATATGGTGAATTTGCTGAAAAGTTCATGGCTGTTCCTGTTATTAAAGGAGTTAAAAGTGCCACAGAACGTTTCGCTGGTGCATTAGACACCTACACCATTGAAGCAATGATGCAAGATGGTAAAGCCCTACAAAGTGGGACATCACACTTCTTGGGACAAAATTTTGCCAAAGCATTCGATGTGCAGTTCTCTAACCAAGACAACAAAATGGAATATGTGTGGGCTACTTCTTGGGGAGTGTCTACTCGCCTAATGGGTGCTTTGATTATGACACACTCTGATGACAACGGTTTGGTACTTCCTCCACACCTTGCTCCTATCCAAGTTGTGATTGTTCCTATTTACAAAGGACAAGAACAACTAGATGCAATCAATGCCAAGGTAGATGGTATCGTGTCTAAGCTTAAGGCTATGGGTGTCTCTGTAAAATATGACAATGCAGATAACAAACGTGCTGGATTTAAGTTTGCCGACTACGAATTGAAAGGGGTGCCAGTACGTCTAGTTATGGGTAACCGTGATCTAGAAAATGGCACTATCGAAGTAATGCGTCGTGATACGCTAGAAAAAGAAACTCGCAGCGTAGAAGGCATAGAAGAATATGTAGCTAACTTGCTTGAAGAAATTCAAGAAAATATCTTCCAAAAGGCTTTGGACAACCGCAAAGAAAAAACATATATCATCGACAGCTATGATGAGTTCAAAGAAAAAATCGAAGATGGTGGATTCTTCCTTTGTCACTGGGATGGTACTCCTGAAACAGAAGAGCGCATCAAGGAAGAGACTAAGGCGACTATCCGTTGTATCCCTTTGGATGGCGACAAGACTCCAGGCACTTGTATGGTTACAGGTAAGCCATCTGCGCAACGTGTTATCTTTGCTCGCGCTTACTAAGTATAATACAAAGATGCAGCATCTTATCGTGATAAACCTACTACACATGTGTAGTAAGATCTACTTATCATGTAAAGCATATCCTACTTATCATGTGTAGGAGGTTCTACTTATCGTGTGTAGGAGATAGCTTTCAATAGATTAAGACATCATTCCTATTATAAGAAATGGGTGTACCAAAAAGTAAATTGGTACACCCATTTTATTATATCTATATGATTTCTAATATACTACAAGCTTTGAAACCAATGTACTATATTGTCGGCTCCTACTTGGTTGACTACATATCTCAACAAGAAGAAAACTGCTAAAATATACATAGTAACAGATAGCTCACGGGAACGTCCTGTCAACAATTTCACAGACACATACGTCAACATACCCAATACAATCCCTTCGGCAATACTATATGCCAATGGCATCATTATGATTGTCATAAAGGCTGGTAATGACTCGGTAATATCGTTATAGTTAATCTTACGGCCTGACTCAAGCATCAAGACACCCACGATAACCAATGCACTAGTAGTCGCTGCACTTGGAATCATCAAGAATAGTGGAGAGAAGAACAATGCCACTAAAAATAAAAGCCCAGTGTACAATGCGGTAAGTCCAGAACGACCACCTGCAGCAATACCTGTTGAACTCTCTACATAGGTAGTCACAGTAGATGTACCCAATATAGCTCCGAAAATAGTACCGATAGAATCGGTCAACAAAGCTGGACGCAAGTGTGGCATTCGGCCATCTTTATCGACCATACCAGCACGATTGGAAGCACCTACAAGAGTGCCCAATGTATCGAATAAGTCCATAAAAATAAGAGAGAACACGACAACAGCAAAATCAAAAGTAAACAACTTACTAAAGTCAAACTTAAAGAAAGTAGGTTCAAGCGAATGAGGAATTGCAATCAAATTAAAATCTTTTGGTAAATGAGTCACCCCCAATGGAATACCAATAATAGTCACAGCAATAATGGTGTAAAAGATAGCTCCTCTTACATGTAGTTTCATCAGTACAGCTGCCAATATAATACCTACGAAGGCAATAATTGATGAGGCATTCCACTCACCCAGTGTCACAAATGTGGCAGGATTTGAAACCACCATACCAGCTCCCTTAAGACCAATAAAAGCAATGAAAAGTCCAATACCAGCAGTGATGGCATGACGAATGGTTTCAGGGATACTATTGACAATAGCTTCGCGCACATTGAACACAGTAAGCACTACAAAAACTATTCCTTCTACTAAAACAGCCGTTAGAGCTTGTTCCCAAGAATAGCCCATACCTAGCACTAGTGAATAAGCAAAAAATGCATTGATACCCATACCTGGTGCCAATGCAAAGGGAACTTTGGCCAATACAGCCATCAAAATCGTAGCAAAAGCAGAAGCAATTGCCGTGGCAGTAAATGCAGCGCCTTTATCCATTCCAGCTGTTTCCATCAAGCCTGGATTTACAGCCAAAATATAAGACATCGTCAGGAAGGTCGTAAGACCTGCGATAAACTCTGTACGAAGAGTCATTGTCTTGGGATTGAACCCAAAAACTCGTTGCAAAATGTTCATTTTGTTTTTATCTTTTTGAAGTTTGAATGAATATGGTTTTTTGGAAAGCGCAAAGGTAGTAATAATTCATGAGTTAACCGACAGAATGTATCTAAATGAACCCTTATTAGCCCGAATAAACTGTTGGATTTTTTATAAGAAATTGTAAATTGACAGGCCTACTCTTACCAATATGCCCTACTTTTTCCTATGCCCATTTGGTAAATTCAAGTTTTTACTGTACGTTTGTGCAAATTACAATAAAACTAAGAGAAGATATGCAAGAAGAACTTCAACTTAAAATAGTCGAGGCCCTTAAAACTGTTTTTGACCCAGAGATCCCCGTAAATGTCTATGATTTGGGCTTGATCTATAGTATTATCATTACTGACGAAGATATAGCAGAGATTGAAATGACTCTCACAGCCCCAAATTGTCCAGCAGCCGATTTCATTATTGAGGATGTTAAGATGCGTGTTGAAGGCATCAAAGGGATTAAAGAATGTCGCGTCAACCTCGTGTTCGAGCCAGAATGGAATCAAGACATGATGACAGAAGAAGCAAAACTTGATCTTGGCTTCTTATAATATCCTATTATTTACTACATAATAAACGTATATACTTTATTCGGCTAGCTTATGACAGAACCTAGAAAACACGTATATTTTCTTTCCGATGCACACCTTGGTTGCTTGGCCATCGAACATCGTCGTACCCAAGAACGTCGTTTGGTGCATTTCTTGGATAGCATCAAAAACAAAGCACGTGCAATTTATTTACTAGGAGATATTTTCGATTTCTGGTATGAATATAAGATGGTCGTGCCCAAAGGATACACGCGTTTTTTCGGTAAGATTGCTGAAATGACTGATATGGGTATAGAAGTGCACTTCTTCCCTGGTAATCATGATTGGTGGTGTGGTGATTATTTTGAAAAGGAATGTGGAATGACCTTGCATTATGGGGCACAAGTACTGGACATTATGGGACAAGAGTTCTATTTAGCTCATGGTGATGGACTTGGCGAAACAGACAAGAAGTTTGTATTCTTACGTAAATTATTTCATAGTTCTTTTCTTCGCTCTTGTTTTAATTGCTTACATCCTCGCTGGGCTATTGATTTTGGACTACAATGGGCTAAAAAAAGTCGGTTGAATCATCAATACGAAGACGGTTCACTTTCAGGCGAGCCATATAAGGGGGAAAAGAATGAGTTTTTAATTATCTTTGCCAAAGACTATTTGAAAGCACATCCAACAATTAATTTCTTCATGTTCGGACATCGCCACTTTATGCTTGACCTAATGCTCACACGTAGTTCGCGCGTATTGGTGCTTGGAGATTGGATTACTCACTATTCTTATGCTGTATGGGATGGAGAGCATATGATGTTGGATCAATATCTCGAAGGAGAGACTCAACCATAATACATACACTAATAACAACGGCGCTATTTACGGGCTAAAGTCTAGATATGGCGCCAATCGCTGAACCATTGGCTTGGTCATGCCATCTACATACTGTAATTCTTGAATATTGTGGATGGCTCCGTATCTAACTCGATATTGCACTATAGCTTTGGCTTGAATATAGGTGCAATAGGGGTGTTTTTTCAAAAGCATCACAGTTGAGTGATTGACTGACAATGTATGCACAAGAGATGGATCTAGTATCACCCACTGGTTCAACAAACTGTCATTGATGTATATATCCCGAACTTGATGCACAGAAACGTATCCACCAAGTTGTTTTCTATATCTTACGAGCCTCTTGGCGATTCGACTCCCTACCCCTGGGATTCGTTTTAATTGACTCGTATCGGCACTATTCAGTTCTACATGCTCACCTGGCACTAATTTAATGACATCAACCTTATGCCCTACTGTATCCCTAGGTATCCACATCTGATTGCTATCTCTTAGAGCCTGTCGCCTCATCTCCCTTTTTTTTCGAACGTATGTGGTATCAATACACACATATGCCGACAAGGAATCATACAGGTTTGTAGACATGCCAAATAGCACACGTAAGTCTTCTGCCTTACCAAATATTTTCCCAGCTTTCCGATATTTGACTAAATTGGAAGCCATCCACTGTGAAAGTCCCATCTGCACAAGAGATGCAGAATCTACTTTATTGGGATCAAAATGGACCAATCGTAGGGGATGTATTCTTTTCTTTGTACTAGATATTTTCTTCCAACTTTGCCTACGCAAACTATCTTGAATGCGAAACTCCGCACGCACACTTTGAAAACGGGCTTCTAGCTTTCGCCTATACCGAACACTATCTTGCTGTTGTTGCTGTGACCATTGAGCAACTGCCTTGTTCAAGGCTTGATCAGTATAGTCACGCGTGTTTCTTTCGGGTATGACCTTCAGTAAAACAAGGACAAAGATGAGCATCGTGAGAATAGCAACAATTTGACGCTTATCTGCTGCATACATCTTATTCCACTGAAAACTAATTACAAACCACCATCTACGCCATGTCGAGTATTTCCTTTCCCATTCATCCCGTAGGAGCATTCTACATTTACGAATGAATCGTCTGAAATACTGAAACATCTTTTTGGTACCTTAAGTTAGATGAAAAAACCCAATTCGTTGAGTAGTATCAGGAAGATGGCCACTGGAGCAACAAACTTCAATAGGATAACTAACGTGCGATATAAGACATTGTGTAAATGCCCATCGCTAGACAATTCGTCGTGAAAAACTCCTCGCTTATCTAAATACCAACCTGCAAAAATAGAAATAAGCATCCCACCTGTTGGCAACATGATTTTGGCTGTGAGGTAATCGAAAAAGTCAAAAATCGACATACCAAAAAATCTCACATGATTAAGAGGGCCAAAAGACAATGCACAGAAGACTCCAATCACAATACAAACACTTGTTACAATCCTTGCTGCTTTCTTTCTACTTAATGCCCAGGTCTCATGCACGTATGCAGTGATCACTTCATGAATAGATATAGTAGATGTCAAAGCAGCCATAGCTAGTAGTACATAAAACAACAAAGAGAATACATACGCTAATACAGGTGCTCCTCCAAATGCTTGTTGAAAAACATTCGGTAAGGTTATAAACACCAGACTGGGTCCAGCATTGGGTTGAATACCCACAGCAAAGGCCGCTGGAAAAATAATAAAACCTGAAAGCAATGCGACAAAAGTATCGATGAGACTCACACTACCAGCAGTACGGGCTAGATTGGTTTTGTCACTAAAATATGAAGCGTAAGTACAAAGACATCCCATACCAAGGCTCATTGAGAAGAATGCTTGTCCCATTGCACTCAATACGACTTTGGGAGTTACTTTACTCCAATCTGGACGAATAAGAAAATCGACTCCTTTTTGAGCACCAGGCAACATCACGGCGAAAACGACCAATACTATAATCAGAATAAATAAGATAGGCATCATAATCTTTGAAGATTGTTCGATGCCTTTTTCAACCCCTCGTACAATAACAAAATGGGTAAACAAAGAAAATAGCACCAACCAAATCAAAGGACGATATCCGCTTGAAAACTCAACAAAATGCTGGGTAAAATATTCCTTGGAGTGACCCGCAAAACTATTGGTTATGGCCTGCATGATATATTCTAAAGTCCATCCTGCGACAACTCCATAATAGCACAAAATAAGAAAGCCTGTTAGCACTCCTAATCGCCCTACCCATTTCCATTGAGTACGTGGAGCTAAGATTTTGTAAGCTTCTGCTGTATTGGCTCGTGAACGTCGGCCAATCATAAATTCGGCAATCATAACGGGCAAACCAAGTAGGGCAACACAGAGCAAGTACACTATAATAAAGGCAGCCCCACCATTGTTGCCTGCCTCAAAAGGGAATCTCCATATATTCCCCAGTCCTACTGCACTTCCTGCTGAGGCCAAAACAACCCCTAGCTTGCTCCCAAAATTTGCTCTTTTTGTCATGTCTTTAAACCTTAATTTGTCGTTACAAGGGCAAAAAACCCGTCGATTCGATGCAAATATAAAGATTTATGCGTATTTTTGCCACAGAAAACTGGTAAAAAGTATAGAATTATGACATTTACGTTACGTAAGTATCCTTGCTCAATAGCCTTGCTACTACTTATCGGATACTTATCTTTCTTTCGCCCTCCATCTCCACCTAAAATAGAGATCATTATCGGAATTGACAAACTCATTCATATGGGCATGTATGCAACATTCTCAGGTATGCTATGGTTGGAATATTTTCTAGCTCATACAAGTGGTTCATCTATGCGCAAAGGATGGTGGCTATGTACTATTTTCCCGATTGCAACTGGAGGAATCATAGAAATAGGCCAGTGGATGATGACCGACTACCGTAGCGGTGATTGGTTGGATTTTTTGGCCAACACGTCTGGAGTCGTATTGGCAACTTTGATAGCTCACGGACTTGTAAGACAATTTTTGATGCCAGTACGTGATCGGTTATGGAAAAAATAAATATATTGAATTATACTATACATAAAAAATGGGCATGTCATATTTCTGTTGACATGCCCATTCTGTTGTATATCCTATATTCTCAACTGATACATTGATGTACAGTCTGATTTCAAAAGACCATACTATCTTCCACCATTACCATATCCGTAATGTTTAGCATACTGTGCTGTCATACGATTCATATGCCCTCCTTTTTCACCATTAGTCAATCCGAATCTACTTCTATCAGCATACATAGAGCCACGTTGGATACCATTTTCTATGATGGCAGCAAATTCTTCTGCTGTCAATATCGTTGGTACATAAGTGACATCAAATTCTTGCAAACGTATATTCAACACACATAAGTGGTTTTGAGTTGCACGCAACATGTTTTCAAGTACAATTTTGATATTTTCATTCGTTGCTACAGCCAATTCATCCCTTAAAGTCACAATACTTTGCTCCATAACTGCCATAAGCACTTGTAGAGTCTCAACATCACCTGTCATAGCAGCAACGACAGCATTATATTTCTCTTGAAGAGCTGTATCTTCAAAGACGCCAACTGCACCTAAGTCAGGGGCTTCAATACCATAAAATTGTAGCATACGAGCCATGGCATCTTGATGAGTTTTATGTGCAGCATACATTCTATACATGAAACTTTGTTCTGAATGTTCCTGTGCCGCAATCATTAAGTCTTGTTGAAATTTTCTTTCGGTGCGTAATTGTAGTAAATAAGCGACCTCTTCGACTGTCAATGTATCGGTAGTTGCCATGACTGCATTCAAGCTATCGCAATTAAAGCTGCTCACTCCGGTAAAAAAACCAGCAAGTTTAGTAGCACTCAATCCATCAACTTGTAAAACGGTTACTTGGCTAGTCGTCGAAGGATCAGGATCTGTAACTGGTGCTATTTCATCAATTGTTCCGTCACTAGAACAAGAACTTAATGCAAAAGCGATCATCGCTGTGCATGCAAAAAGGAGGTAAGTTAATTTTTTCATCTGTCTATCCATTTAAGAGTTAATAATCATACTACACTCTCTAGACCGAAAAACAAAACCAGTACCCTACCAGAAAAACAGATAAATTAAAAAATAATTTTTCCAGAGAACAACCAAGTACGTTTTGTGGCTTGTGTAAACATTAATGATGATGCGCCCTGACTTGGTTGTAAGACGTATGCTTGCGATTGAATATTATCCGAATTGAATACATTCAAGACTGATGCACCTACAGTACAGTTAAGGCCCACACAGGAGAAATTGTAACTGATTCCACTGTCAAAACGGTGATAGGCTCCAGTCAATTCAAAACCATTGCCGTAAATATATTGACTAGACAATGTACAATCCCCCAAATGCCAAGTAGCTGCCGATTTCCACTCATGCCACAATTGACTACTCATAGGGACATCTAGGCAAGAATAGTTCGTCGTAATATAGGCGGTCGGTAATTGTAATTTGGCATAGGTTTCTTCACCCCATACTTCTCCACTTGCATCGACACTTTCGATGGAATTGAAAAAGCGAGTATTTTCATGTTTTTGATAAATCAATCGCTGACCGACTAACAACAAATTACTCAAATAGTACACATGCGCCGACAATTGATTAGAGGCTACCACATGATCTAAATGCCACACTCTTATCCATTCTCCTGTTTGTTGCCTATCTTCATCAATGGCATATAAAAATTGATGGTATCTTGCTCCTGAAAACTGTAATTTCCACCTTGGATGTACTTGATAACTTAGATACAGCTGTGGACTCCAATACATTTTAGAATCAAAATACTGCATATGCCCATCAGCCTGCACAACCATCTGTCCTGATTGATACCTATACTTCAAACCAGTGGAATAAAGTTGTTTTGTTGCTTTTTGAAGCAAATAACGAGTTGAATACTGCGTAAATCCTCCATCAATAAGTAATCTATGGTTGCCCCAATACATGCTGTGTTGTATAATGGTACGGTTCTCGCTGACAGACACATCTTGAGATTCTTTAGATGTGCCAACAGAAAACCTATTGTCTGCCTTAGAATAAGTAGACATCAATGAAGTGATATAACTAGATTTCCACTGATAGCCATAATGTAGCATTCCACTATACTGATGCATCGTTCTATTGCCTTCACCTCCATTAGATGATCGTTTACTATTTACACCACTTGTAATGGTATAATCAAGTGCTTCGCTATTGCTGTACAATTGCATTTTTACATGATGCTGATTACGCTTGCCCCAATTGCCTACGACTCCAGCGTGAAAATCGGAATAGGTATAATCAGGGTGGACAAGAAATGTAACCGAATCATTGTGTTGTTGACCTGCCTGTTGCTGCCATCCTACTCTAGACAAGATAGTTTCAGAATTGGTACTCGCATTTTGAGTGCCGATTTTTGCATTGCGACTTCGTCTTAAATAGGCATCATCGAATAATTCTCGGAAACTATGACGATAAGCAACTGAAAAAGAAATCTTTTTGGTAATAGGTATAGCACTGTATAGGGAGGCTAAATTGTTACTTACTTGACCTTCTATACGTGTTTTTTTGCTCGGTATTCTACTTTTGACTTCAACAATACCGCCAGTATGACTCCCCAATGTTGGATCATGATTAACCTTCTGCACACTAATATGGTCTATTACCATGGGGTTTACAACACCTATTTGTTTACTCATACTATTGGATACAAACAAACGCATTCCATCAAGGTAAATCGCTGATTCATCTCCAGTACTCCCCCATATTATTGGATCGCTGACAGGTTCGCCTGAAGCACGAACGCTTGACATTAAACGCAATGTTTGCCAGCTACTATTATCTACAGTACCAGGCAAATCAAGCATCATATTTTTATGTATCAACGTATGGTCTTGGTAATCACTATACTGCATTAGTAATGAAGAAGCATTAGGACGTACAAGGACTTCTTCTAGCGTATTGTTAGCTAAACGTAGTGACAACTCATGGCTACCATGTAGCAAAATAGTATCTAGAGGTTGATAACCGACAAATTGTAAAGTAATTTTTGCATGAGGTTTGGATGAGGAGAAAGAAAAGGAACCATTTTTATCACAACTGACATAAAGCCCCTTACCATGTATAAT
>Ga0116162_10001007_pt1 | contig 19026 bp, 15 predicted proteins | sample AD_UKC105_MetaG_FD_89875 | JGI IMG/M metagenome (GOLD analysis project Ga0116162, IMG submission 89875) | Active sludge microbial communities of municipal wastewater-treating anaerobic digesters from Hong Kong - AD_UKC105_MetaG | ecosystem: Engineered > Bioreactor > Anaerobic > Digestate... | reverse complement strand
TAGAATGACGATCGAACTCTATCACCAATTGTTGGCGAGGAGCAATCTTAGTTACATTATCTCCCGAAGGGATACGATACATCATCTTGGTACGTTCTGCAACATTCTGCGTGGTTAGTACCGCAGGATTAGTAGCAATATAGCAGCCACGGATATCTACCGTAGCATGAGTCGTATTGTATATCTCAACCCAACCAGGTGTTAATCCAGTTGAATCCTCCACTGAGAGTTGTACCTCATTTATACGGAGCCCCTTTGCGCCCTGTGCAAAGGCAGAGCCATGCACAGTAGCGACAAGGAGAAGACAAATAATCAGAATATTTGTTTTTTTCATGGGAGCTCTTCTTTTGGTTACAATGGAATGTTACCGTGCTTTTTAGCTGGATTGAAGAGCTTCTTAGTCTGTAACTGCTGTAAAGCACGAATGATGCGGAAACGAGTATTACGTGGCTCGATTACATCATCAATATATCCATACTGAGCAGCGTTATAAGGATTAGCAAAGAGTTTAGTGTACTCTGCTTCTTTTTCTGCAATAAATGCTTTAGGATCTTCTTGTGTTTTCGCTTCACGAGCATACAATACAGCAGCTGCACCAGCAGCACCCATAACAGCGATTTCAGCAGTTGGCCATGCATAGTTTACATCACCACGAAGTTGCTTACAAGACATCACGATGTGAGAACCACCATAAGACTTACGAAGCGTGATAGTTACCTTAGGCACAGTAGCTTCACCATATGCGTACATAAGCTTAGCACCGTGAAGGATAACCGCATTGTATTCTTGACCTGTACCTGGAAGGAAACCTGGTACATCAACAAATGTTACCAATGGAATGTTGAAGGCATCACAGAAACGGATGAAACGAGCTGCCTTACGAGATGCGTTACAGTCAAGTACCCCTGCCAAGAACTTAGGTTGATTAGCTACGATACCAACACTTTGACCGTTGAAACGAGCAAAACCAATAATGATATTCTTAGCATAGCTATTTTGTACTTCAAGGAATTCTCCATTATCGACACAAGCACCAATAACTTCGTACATATCGTACGCCATATTTGGATTGTCAGGAATAATTTCATTCAAGCTATCTTCCAAACGATCAATAGGATCAGTACATTCAATTAATGGAGCTTCCTCTAAATTATTTTGAGGGATATAACTAAGTAGTTTACGGATAATAGCAAGTCCTTCTTCACCAGTAGGTGCTGTGAAATGAGTCACACCACTCTTAGATGAGTGTACACTTGCTCCACCTAGTTGTTCTTGTGTAACATCTTCACCAGTTACAGTTTTAACAACTGCAGGACCAGTCAAGAACATATATGAAGTACCTTCAGTCATCAAAGTAAAGTCGGTCAATGCAGGAGAATATACTGCACCACCAGCACAAGGACCAAAGATACCAGAGATTTGTGGAATAACACCAGAAGCCATAATGTTACGTTGGAAAATTTCAGCATAACCAGCCAATGCGTTAATACCTTCTTGAATACGTGCACCACCCGAGTCATTGATACCGATACAAGGTGCCCCCATCTTCATAGCTTGGTCCATCACCTTACAAATCTTCATAGACATTGCTTCAGAAAGAGAACCAGCTGCCACTGTAAAGTCTTGAGCAAAAACGTATACAAGACGTCCTTCAATAGTACCAAAACCAGTGACAACACCATCACCAAGATAGTGTTTCTTTTCCATACCAAAGTTTGTACAGCGGTGCTTTACAAACATATCCATTTCCTCGAAACTACCTTCATCAAGTAGTTGAGCTATACGCTCACGAGCTGTGTACTTTCCCTTTGCGTGTTGTTTCTCGATAGCTTTTTCACCACCACCAAGACGAGCCTGAGCACGCAACTCAATAAGCTCTTTTACTTTCTCCAATTGGTTACTCATAATAAATTTTCTTTTTTCTGATTGAATGGATTACTTCTCGCAAAGTTCAGTTAGGATACCCTGAGTTGACTTTGGGTGAAGGAATGCAATGTTTAGGTTTTCAGCTCCCTTACGTGGTGCTTTGTCAATAAGACGGATTTCGTTAGATTCCATCTCACCAAGCGCATTTTGTACGCCATCAGCTACAGCAAAAGCTAGGTGGTGAATACCTTCACCCTTTTTTTCGATGAACTTAGCGATAGTACTTTCTTCACTTGTTGGTTCCAAAAGTTCTAGCTTTACATCTCCTACTTTCAAAAATGCAGTACGCACTTTTTGGTCTTCTACTGTCTCGATGTTGTAGCATTCTAGTCCTAGTACCTTTTCGTAGTATGGAAGTGCTGCTTCAATACTCTTTACTGCGATACCTAGGTGCTCAATGTGAGAAATTTTCATGACTTATTATTGTTTGAATATTACTATATAGAATTTTATTTGCAAATTCAAGCACAAAGGAACGGATTATCTTTGAATTAGGGAAATAAATCTGCAATTTATTTTCCATACGAACTAAACTTAGACATATTTTACACAGTACCCAAGTGATATTGTCTATTTTTACTTTTAAATAAGATTCTTTCCTACACCATTTCCCTTTATATTAGCCAATCAGCAGTCTCATTACTAGCACATTATCCATAAAATAAAGGGGATCATGTTTCACAACATAGTCCCCCTACTATACTTACACTTAACACAATTTCCTGCACCCAGGAAACCTATATCTAAATTAAAAACGAGTGCAAATTTAGTGACAAGATATTCACAAGTCAGTTTACTTTTTTATGTAAAACGAGGGTCCCATGTCCAATGACACCCTCGTTTTTCACTACCTATTTTTCGACGTCAATAGACGTTCGACACATATTATATTATAGAGCTATTGTCCGGGTTGTACATGTACATCCTTAGTGACAACACGTTTAGCAAATGGAGTATCACATGTCACAGTCATTTCTCCAATCTTTTCAGTACTAGTCAACTTAGTACCATCATTTTCCCATTCAAAGACGCCATTATACAATCCTACATATGGAGTCATATATGGAGGCAATCTATTGAAGAATGGTTCATATGGTGTGTTTGTTGATAGGTATTCAAACATGACTGTTTGATTTGGATTTAAACCATAATCAAAGAAACGTGCACCATTATTAACACCAGCATTGATCAACTCTTGACTATTGATATCTACAGATACGTTAGTACGAAGATTCTGAATATCCTTGTTTGCACTTGCATAATCTGTAAATAGAATATCTGCTACTGTCATTGCCAATGGATTCACAAACATCAAATTATAGTTATGTACATTTATTTCACCATTTGGATAATAAGTAGTAAGCTTCAATAGATATGTACGATCATCTTCCCATAGCTTGTAAGCTGGAGAAATCATATATCTAATGCCTTGTTGATCATTCCATCCAAATATATGGTTGATATTTCGATCACCTACTGGACCTGTATTTGCGTAACGATAGTGAGCAAAACCACCACCAAAGTCGTACATAGTCAAACGTTTATCCTCTGTAGTACTTGAACGTAACATGATTCTATGATCCGTTTCATTAATCAAACCAGGAACCCATGTAGGAGCACCGTTAGTATCTTCACCGAAGAATGAACGATATGAAGTTGCCCCATTGATAGACTTACCTCTATTGAATGCTTCACCAGCATAAGCCTGCATTCTATAGTTACCTGGGAATCCATAATCTGTACCTTGAGTTACAATAGTCTTAGGATCAGCAGATGGATCTAACAAGAATCCAGGAACCATTGGTACCACTAGATCAGGTCTTAGGATTTCATAATGGAATGTAAATGTAACCACTGGATGATGATCACCAGGATCAACTTGTACCTTCACTTCATACTTACCAAACTTAGCAAATGGAGTTACCCCAAGACACATTGCGTATGTATCCACATTTGGAGCAGTAAACCAGTTTTGACTTACCCATGCGAAGATAATTGGATCATTGGCATCAATAGTATATGCACCAGCACCATCCATCATCTTATGAGATACTACTTGATAATTAACCAAATCATATGGCCATGGAGATATATCTCTGTAGTATGTACCCATAAATTCATCATGAGATACACCTAGAGGTTCGTAAACATCGTCGTTGACTGTTGTCCAATCAATACACATCCACTTGTAACTACGTGATGACAATGGATAATTTGGATGTACATTAACCCATTGTGATGGAACTAACCAATCCACAAACAGATCACTATATGGAATTTGACCCAATTCAAATGGAACAATGCTAACAGGAACTGGAGTAATAACAAACTTGATATATGCTACCTTCACAATTCTGTCTTCACTTGGGCAACCATAATCCTTATTTGCATACCATGTTACCTTCACAACTGGTCTACGAGCCAAACTAGAAGCAGTCGTATTCACAGTCAAAATACCAGTTACAGGGTCAATATCAATGAAATATGATTGATCTGTTTCATCATCATATCCTAGATAATCAGTTACCTTAGTAAATTCTAAACGATAGTCACCAGTTACGAAACCATAATTTTCAACGAAATTTAGATCAGCATCTTGCATGATAAGAGGACGAGCAGATGCATCTGCTTCAGCACAAGCAAAAATATGCTTAGTCAAATCAAATGGCACACCAGGATGAATTTCGTAAGTATGAGGAGCACTGATATGAGGAAGTTCGTCGTAAATATTGCTCAACAACAATTTATTTGGATTAGCACCTAGTGGTTCATCCACTTCCATATCTGTTCTAGCAATCACTGGTTCGAAGATAGAAGGCACTGCAACTGCATAATCAGAAATAACAGTTTGTGAATCTTGTGCACCCAATTGTACTGCTTGAACACCCTTAAGAGCAAACGTAACAGCTTCTTGTCCACCTGATAAACCTTCTGGAATTAGATATTGACTAAGATCAACAAATTCTGAATCTTCTTCTCCAAATTGCAATAAGAATGTCAATGCACCAACACCATAGTCTTCACAAGTAGTAATTGGTTCAAAATAATCCATATCACCTGTTGCACGAGTAACCAAAGTACGACCAATAAAGTCCCATTCTACTTCTTCCTTATCGATAGAAGTAGGATTGATACGATAATGTACTTCTTCTGCACTATGCATTGCTGGCATACCCCAACATGGTCTTGCATTTCTAAATGGAATATACTTCACTTCTTGTGCATTGTGTCCATCCATAGTATATTGAGGAATAAACACTAAATCTGAAAGTACAGATTGTCCAATCACAAGTGTTTCATTGTTAGTAGCTTCACCACTCAAAACCAAACTACCATCTGGATTCCACACAGCAGTCAATGGTTCTTCGTTGCCACCCAATGGCACCTTCCAGTCTAGACCTGTATCTGCATCAAGCAGCGTACCGTCAGCACTATATAAATCCCAAGTACCATCAATGTTTGGTTTGTAGTACCCACCAGGAGCACCGTCAGCACCATTTACACCGTCAGCACCATCTTGACCATCGACACCGTCTTCGCCGATAGCTTTAAAATCTTGTTTCACACCATCTTTATACCAATAGCCATCTTCTCCTACAGTCCAAAGCACTGCATCTGTACCATCTACACCATCAGTAATGGTATATTTTTGGCCATTACTCAAGGTTATTTCTAATCCTTCAGTATTCGTGGCAACACCAGTAATTACGCTACCACTAGCAACCAATTGGTTAATAGCAGAAATTGCGTTCTCGTTCTCATTTATGAGCGTTTCCAGACGATTAATATCATCGTCATAATCTTCGCTACAGCCTACAAAACCAGCTGTACCTACTACCATTGCGCTTATCATAAAAAGCGCTTGAAAAATCTTCTTGTTCATAGTAATAGATTTCTAATTAAACAATCAAATTAAAATTATAGGATCTCAATATATTATCATGAATTCATAAAAACTCTATATAGTCAATTAGCTCAGGAGGAAATTTCTTCTTAATTCTATATTTCATCGTATATAAACTGGTTGGTTCTACGTGAAATATTGTGGCAATATCTGCCATACTCATCCCCACAATAAAACAAATCATATATCGCTTATCACTTTCCGTGAGCTTATGTTTTGCCATACTCCCCACTTCTTCAAATCTTTGTTTATCAAAATGAGCCAAAGCATTCAGATACCTCTCTTGTAAACTTACTGGCAACTCGCTACTCTCAACCTGCTTTTTAACTTCTGTCCATTGTTTTATACTAGGCACAATGCGAGAAGCTGCATGTAATATAGAACTGGCATGTGCAGTATATTGTTCTTCAGCCGTTTCATCATCTACCGTCCTAGTTTGTGATTCACCACCTTCGTTAAAAAGTGAAGCATGGTTTTTACCTATTCCTCCACGTTTAACCAGAATAACGACTAGTATTGTAATTAAAATATACGTCAACACAATCAATGCTATAGACACCGTAGATACCCAATCATAACTACTGGCACTAGGTACCACTGGTTGGCTACTAGACAACAGAGTCAAATTATACTCCTGCCAGTTCATATCCATGCCCCTCTGAATCACTTCAAGGTTCAACAACTCCAGAAAGCAAGCTCCTAGAGCCAAACAGAAGGGAAAGATATACAAGCCTATCATCACACATGTTTGTTATTTAATACATTATCACACCACTAGTTCGATATACTAATATTAACTAATCATCAAACTACATGAGAGAGGAAAACTCTACATACATCACATTTAAATAATATAATACATGCTAACACACAAACAGTCTATTTGATTATAGTTTACACAAATCTCTTTTAAAAACCGACCTTGCAAAGATAAACAAGGGATATGAATATACATATAGATAAACCTTGATTTACTTTATTAAACACTTCAAAACTCTTTAAAATAAAGGTTTTTATTTTGCATTTATTTATGTTTTAATGCTTTTTTACAGGGAGGTGTATAGATTTGTATAGATTAACTCAGAAATAAAAGACAGAAAAGTTGGGCAAAATAAAACGATTGTATAGATTTGCAAGTACACATATATAGACATTTCTTATTTATTTGTGTATTCTACATTTTTCATGCGAAAACACGCCATGAAATAATCTCTCATTATATATGCAAAGACTATATGGAGTAAGAAAGTGAGTATTTGCTCAGAATCAAGTTTTTTCGTATATTGCGCTCAATAACAAAAACAATATAGTATATGGATAAAGAGAAAATTATACACCAGTTTACAGACAGCAGTCAATGGACAAATAAAGCCAAGGAACTACTAGAAAACAATAAAGATAAAATTGACGACGTAAAAGAGATATTGCGCAAGACTTGGGAAAAAATTCAAGCCAACAAGCACTTTAAGCAAGTTCTCAAAGAAGCCGAAACGCTTATCAGCTACATATCTGATATTATCCATAATAAATACACCAAACATTCTAAGTGGGCATTAACCGTAGCACTGGCAGCATTAGTGTATGTACTATCTCCTCTAGATATCATTCCTGATTTTATCCCATTTGTAGGACTTTTGGACGATGTAGTGGTCTTAACCTATACATTTTCTCTTCTTCGTGACGAATTGACTCGTTACAAAAACTGGCAAGCAGGTATAGAAGATGGAATCATTATTGAGGAATATTCTCAAGAAGAGGAAACTGAAAAAGAGAAGACTCTCTAAACACTTCTATGTATACAATTCCCCCTCATACAGTATTATATACTTATTAAAAGGCCCTATTGAAAAGACCTCACAATGAAAAGATCAATAAAGATTGCTCTCTGGATTCTTATTCCTATCTGTATACTTGCATCTATAGGAGTAGGCATGACATACTATTACATATTTTCGCCAGCAACCAATGTATCAACAGAAAATACTATATTAATCTACCCCAACGAACCTATTGATAGCACCTATGCTCATCTCAAGCAAAAGACGTTATCGCCCAAAGTATTAAAAGGTCTAAGGTTGCTCACAAGCTATCGAAAAACAGAGCATTTTAAGCCAGGACACTATATCTTAAATGGACAATCTCCAGCTCGATTCGTTTTCATTCAGCTAACTAGAGGATATCAAACTCCCATTGAGCTGACCTTCACTGCCAAAAGAGATATTCATGAAGCTGCCGAGGACATCGCTTCACAACTCATGATCAGCACAGAATCGGTAAACAGTATATTGCAAGATACAACAGCCTTATATTGGTGTTTGGCCAATACCTATGAGGTGTACTGGACTATTACACCGTCTCAACTCAAAGCTAGACTACAAAAAGAATACGATGCTTTTTGGACAAAAAGACGCAAAGATCTAGCAAAGAAACAAGGCTTGACCACACAAGAAGTAACCACTCTTGCCTCCATCGTGCAAGAAGAGAGTAATAATAAAGAAGAACAACCCATCATTGCTGGATTGTATATGAATAGACTACGTATTGGTATGCCACTACAAGCCGATCCTACTATTAAATATGCCGTTGGCGATTGGACAATTAGACGCGTCTTAAACAAGCACTTAGCTTATGATTCTCCATACAATACTTATAAGCATGTGGGATTGCCGCCCAGTCCAATACGTATGGTTTCAACACAAGCGATAGACGCAGTGCTTCACGCCCCAAAACATCCTTATTTATATATGTGTGCCAAAGAAGACTTTTCTGGTACACACCGCTTCGCCAAAACATTAAGCGAACATAATAGGAACGCACGCCTCTATCGCAAAGCACTGAACAGAAGGAAGGTCTACAAATAAGCGACTACCATCTAAAGGAACGTTCGATAACAACTTTATTGCCAGCTTGATCACTTGCAACAAAACGTAAGTGATGAAGTTGGCCTTTTTGTATTCGATGCGCATCTAGTCGACAAATGATTTTTTTGCGAATAGCATTCTCCATTCCAAAAAGAGCAAATTTCCCATCAATTTCTCCTCGATAGAAAGCTGGGATTTCTTTTGCTTTAAAAACGATGCGCCCACTTTTCCCCCAAGTCGATGCACTCACAGGATATACACGAGGAGGTATGGTATCTATGGCGAGCTGTGCAGCTAATATGCTATCTCTAATAGACGGATTATAAAAAGCAGATACAGCATCGACCGACACACTATTCACCCCACCGGCCACTAGAGTCTGCAAAGGCATATCGACCATCCTAGCCCATGGACTCCAAGCGTGCTTGAAATCGTAAGATACTTCTTGTGCCTTACCTATAATTGTCCGTCTATAGGTACGAGTATTTCCATATCTATCTGTCAACTTGATCTTAACCACATACGGACGAGCCTCATCAATGCTTATATATCCGCGCTGCTTATCGGGATGAAGCATACGCATATGCACCTCATCTGGCACGTAACAATGGATGTAATTATCGGGGGCCCATTGAGCAAATTGTGCATTTTCTTCGTGATTGAAGCGATCAATCACATGGGCATATACTTGCTTACCATCGACTTCAACTTGCACTTTATACACGCCATATATATTGCTCGTTTTGTCCATACGATCAAAAGCCTTTAGAGCAATGCCTACTTTACCCCACGCACGTTGCTGATCGTCAACAACACCATAGTTGTACAATGGATCTATGCGCATTTCGATAAGTTCGGGAGCTTTGCTATCCTTTAATCGATCAGCAAAATAAGGGAGTGGATCTATTTGATCGCCTGTTTTATTGTCAAACAGATCAAGGTGTAAATGTGGAGCCCAACTATAGCCAGTATTGCCCGAATAGCCCACAACATCACCTGCGTCCACGGGGTATTGGTGTCTGGAAAAAGGGATACTCACCAGCCAAGTCTCATCTTTATACTGTTGACTACGTATCGTGTCCTGTATTTCTGGAAGAAAACGCGAGAGGTGACGACAAATGCTAGTCAATCCATTATCATAGTGAATTTCTAAGACATATCCCGAACCATGGGTAACACTAGCTCTAGCTATATATCCATGTGCCAACGCACTGATAGGGTGCCCAATAGTTCCTTGTGTTTTAAAATCAATTCCTCCATGGAAATGGTCGGAACGTAATTCTCCAAAGTTCCCACTCAACAACAATGAAAAGTCAAAAGGAGAGGCTAAATGTACTGCCGACATCTCCTCTGTTGTATCTAAAAAATGTTTGGGAAAGGATTCATGTGCATGCGCGGTTGCTAAAAACATGTTGCCCAACATCGCAAGTATAAAAAATGCATTCTTACACATATTATTTTTATTTTTGTTGCTACAAATGTACCCATTTTTTTCTATATTTGAGACGCATAAAGAAGAAACCTAAACCGCTTCTTCAGCTTATCGCAAAATTCTAACCCCTAAACTTACAAACTATGATTGTCGGAATTCCAAAAGAAATCAAAAACAATGAGAACCGAGTAGGTATGACCCCAGCTGGCGTAGCAGCGATGATTGCTGCAGGTCACACTATGTATGTACAAAAATCAGCTGGCGAAGGCAGTGGCTTCACCGATGAAGAGTACGAAGAAGCTGGTGCTACCCTACTACCAACTATTGAAGAGATCTATGGTATCGCAGAAATGATCGTGAAGGTCAAAGAACCTATCGCGCCTGAGTATCCACTCATCCGTAAAGGGCAACTTCTATTTACGTATTTCCACTTTGCTAGTGATGAAACCCTAACACATGCCATGATCAAACAAGGCGGTGTCTGCTTGGCCTATGAAACCGTTCGTCCAGAAGATGGCAGTTTACCTCTATTGATTCCTATGAGTGAAGTAGCAGGTCGCATGGCTATTCAAGAAGGTGCTCGTTTCCTTGAAAAACCTCAAGGTGGACGTGGTATTTTAATTGGTGGTGTTACTGGTGTAAAACCAGCTCGTGTTCTTGTACTAGGTGGAGGTATTGTAGGAACCAATGCTGCACAAATGGCCGCTGGTCTTGGTGCCGACGTAACGATTACTGATATCAATATGAGTCGCCTGCGCTATCTATCAGAAACGCTTCCTGCCAATGTACATACCTTATACTCATCTGTAGGAAATATCAAAGAATTACTTCCAGAGATGGATCTAGTCATTGGTTCTGTGTTGGTACGAGGTGACAAAGCCCCTCACTTGATTACTCGTGAGATGCTTCAAACCATGAAACCTAACAGTGTACTCGTGGATGTAGCGATCGACCAAGGTGGTTGCTTCGAAACATCCCACCCTACAACGCACAGTGATCCTACTTATGTCGTAGATGGTGTACTCCATTATGCTGTGGCTAATATTCCTGGTGCTGTGCCTCGCACATCGACTCTAGCTTTGACCAATGTAACCCTTCCATATGCACTAGCACTTGCCAACAAGGGCTGGAAACAAGCTTGTAAAGACGATAAGGCATTATTCCAAGGACTCAATGTTGTGGAAGGTAAAGTGGTATTCAAACCAGTAGCCGACCTATTCAACCTTCCTTACAAAGAATTAAAACTGTAAGCAAGCATTTATTTTGACGTAAATAAGAATGGTATTTAAATAATGATAAGGGCGTGTCAAGAGTTTTTGGCATGCCCTTTCTCTGTCCTTATATCTTGATTAGTATACGTCAGTTTCGTGAGCTATAAGCCTTTTTTCAGTGGTCTCACTCAACGAGTGGCGAGCTGTCGCAAAGCGACTGAGTGGTTGAAGAAAACTATAATATATTATCTCAATCATCATCCGTAAACCTTATTCTTAGAAGACTTGTACACAGCAAATTACTAACCTTCTAGTCACACCTTTCCGAGAAGTATATAAGAGCGCGCTGTCATATACTTGACAACCTACCTAGCAAGTATATAAGAGCGCGCTCTTATATACTTCCCAGCTCGCTCTTATATATAAGTCAGTGAGACGGGATATATATGTGTACATCTTTCGTGCTTTAGATGTTGAAATCTAAGGCGCAAATCTCGATATGTAAGGCTTAAATTCCAGCATCAAAGGCAGGAAAGTATGCCCTATTTTAGACATCTATTGTATGAAAAATCGCAAGCGCTTGTATAGCAAAACGCAAGCGCTCGCGTTTTGCTACACATCGGGATGCAAACAAAATCGCAAGCGCTTGAGTTTTTAGCGAAATAAAATCGCATTCGGCGCAATAGAATACTTATCTGTTAAAACCGATACGACGCTCCCAAATACACACATCCGTACAATGATCTATCTCTGATTGTAACTTTTTCGTTGTCTATATACAAACCTCGTGTATCATTATAGGGGTCGTAATTGGACAACTGATAGCCTAATATCAAAGAAAATCTATCGCTCACATTTCCATGTAGAGCAAATCGACAGTGATAAAACAGCCAGTCATTGCTCTCATTTTCGTAATAGTGGTATATCACATCTTGACGCACAGACGAATGGACCACAGGGGAGCATTCTACCGCCACTCGATTTCGAGGGGAAGCGAGGGTGAGACCTGGAGATATTTCAAATTGAAAAGTCATATCTTGAAAGTGATTGATATCAAATTCTGGGGTCAGGAATTGCAACTGGGGACGGAAAGCCAAACTCCACTCCAACTCACTCTCGTCAAGAGAATACTCAAAACGCCCATCAAGGCTTTTCTCTGGAATGTGAGGGTTAGAATAACTACGCCAATTTACGCAGACGCCCATGCCGACTCCTAGATACGGTGTAAGCTTATAAGTAAGCACTGGCTCTATCTCCGTGGTAATGTAATTACTAAAACCTAAGAGAAACTGAAAATCCCATCTATGCGCCAGTTGTGCGGATACAGGAGTTAGCAAAGCTCCCAAACAGACCCAAATAAACAAGCTACAAAATCGTTTCATACATTGTTATATCAGAATAAATACCCTATAGATAAAGTACCTCTATTCAAATTCTTATTAAATAAATAATATTCAAATGACACATTAAGATGGTTAAATAGTATAGCCCCCGCTCGCGGCATAGTAGCCACATAATAGTGGGTATTATCTTTAAAGAAACCATCTTCTATGTCAGTATGAGATACACCAACACCTATTTCTCCATACAAATCAAATTTATCTCTATGCAAAATCTCATATCTCAAAGACGGGATTAAACGTAGAGCAGCACTTTTAAAATAGCGATCAAAGAAAATGACTGAAGCGCTTGTATTATTTGGTATAACAAAAACATCTTTCTTAGCTATCGTGTACTGATTATAAACAAGCATCAAATTAAAGACAAGAGGTCTATTATCTAATTTCCAATGAGACTGCACATACAAGCCTGCAGCATCTTCTGAGATATTTCTGTTTTCAAAATTGATAGGGTGGTTCAATCCCAACTCAAAAGTAAAATGTTGTTGCTGTGCATACAAAGATATTGGCGTACAAAATAAAAGCGCTAATAGTATACGTTTAATTAATCTAATCATATTCATATTATTTGAGAACAAAAGTAAGCATTTTAAATCAAAAATAAAAATTACTTTTCAATAGTCATACCTCCCCATTGATTATTATACTTTCCAGCCAATTTCACCTTACCTTTACTAATTTTTGCTATAGTTAAGCTTTTTCGTTGTTGCAAAGCATTGGTCAGTGATGACTGTACTGCATGCTTACTTACTGAGCAAATATTTTCTAAAAAAGTACCAGAAAAATCATTAGATGATATAGTTATCAAAAAATAAAAACAATGTTTAAATACTTTTCTCAAGCTTTTGTGATTATAACTATGAATATCAGCATTAGGAAGATAAAAATAAGTTTTGCTTGGGGTTGTAATACGAGCTCCAACAACCACATCTTCTCCATGGTTATTAAAACTTTTTTGTAGCAATTTTGTAGCTGCCTGTAATGATGGCTTAAGTGCCTTTTTAGCCTCATTATATCCTAAATTATCATTAATAAAAGCATCAATAAACCTAATTTTTTTACCAAAAGCCCGAGTAAATATATTACTATTTATTGTCCATAATTTAACAGAAGGATAATTGTATGGTTTAACACGCAAAATTTGACTATCCAAATATTTCAGCTCAGGTATGATCTCATTATAAGGAAGATGATAATCTAACTCAAACTCTATATCATCATAATTAATGACTAACTCTTGCGCTGTGCAATCTTTGTAGCCATTCCATTTTTTCAGCCATCCTCCTCTCTTTTTCTGCATCTTAACAACAGCACCACTCTCATAATAACACAAATAATTGTAGTCATACAATTTACCTTTGACACGACGTCCTTTCATAAACTTATGATACTTATAATCATTCGAGCCAAACCATTTTGCAAACAATTTTCCTAAATAAGATTCTGGTCCCATTTTAAAAGCAGGAAAGTGACTCCAAGGTATTTCACTCAATACAGTTCGAGTCGTCGGTTCATCAACATTTCTGTCAATCAAAGAAATACAATCTTGTGCTGTAAAAGAATCAAGCCATAATACATTGGAAGAAATATTAGATATATTTTGCTTGTCCAACAGTGTAGAATCTCTTTCTATCAAAGCACATACTCTATCTAATTCTTTGGAATGTTCAATGCTGGTTGCGAATGAACCAAATCGTGTAATTCTGTATATTGAATCACTCACTTGTATCTCACCCTTTGAATTCAACAATGCGGCAAATTTTTCATTAGGTATAATATCCTCATACCCTAATACATCATAATAACGTAACTCTTCATCAAGTACTAATTGCCGCTCTTCTTCGGTAAATTCTTTCATAATTTCATCATCTGCAGAGATTTTATCCAACAAAGAAATAAAACCACTTTCTGACTTAAAATCGTTTGCACTACGAGTTTGGTTTGATTCGTTATTTACAAAATTTGCAAGCACTTCTTTTGAACTTACAGTTATAGATTCATCAACATCTTTAGCACTTACGTTATACCCATCTTTAATAATAGTGGAAATTCCATCAGGTTCTTGTATATCATCACCACATGATACAAATAAGCTACTCCCAATAAATAAAGTAAACAACAACAATTCGCTTTTCATATTCATAAAAATATTAATTAAAATCTTTTAGTTATATAATAATAAGTAGTCAATGCACTAACTAGGCACAAAGATAACTCACTAGGCACAATGAAAAACCAAAATTAATTCGCAAATAATTCGCATTTTACAAACTATAAAATGCGAACTTATTGTCAATACAAATATTTGGAAAAAAAAGATGGAAGGTTATCATGTATCATTATGGTACATTACAGAAACAATTGCACCCTTTAAAACGGTTACAACTAACAAAATAACACATCAAAAACTTTAACATGGCAATTTCAGAGCCATTTAAACTACTATATAAACCACAAGCACTTTAACACATCCATAACACTTACAATTAAATAACAAAAAAATAAAGTTGACAAAAAATACACATTGTGCAAATATTAGCATATAATAACTTTCAAAACAAGTTACTTCAACATAGAAATGATAAATAACTCACTAACACACTCTATTTGATTTGGATAAAATAAATAGATGAAAAACCTACTTTTTACACCAATTTTAAACAACATTGAACACCTTAAAAATCACTCTCCTCCAACAATTTATTTACATCAATCTACAACGATTAAACCAGATGTATCATTATTTGGATCGAAATTAGCCACCTAGTATCCTAATATCAAAGAAAAATCTATCGCTCAAATTACTATGTACAGCAAATCAACAGTGTGTCACGTCCTAACATAGTGTTACACAATATGTTTCAATTATGTTAGATTCAAGCTCGAAAAAGTACGTACGCTGTACAATGAAAGACTATCCAATGTCTTTTAAATTAGCCGAATAGAACGTGGTGAAATTGGTTTTTGTGCTGCTTGTCGCAAATATGGCATACAATCTGAGACTACTTTACGTCGTTGGTTGTCAAAATTTAGTACCTTTGGCCATTATAACAAAACTGGTATCGGTATGAGAAAAACACCTACTCAACGAATAAAAGAATTAGAGGAGAAAGTCCGTGTTCTTAAGCGTCAAAATGACTTCTTGGAATTCGAACTAGAGAAAGCTGAGGACAAAGCTGGTGTTCTTGACAAGTTGATAACTATAATTGATCGCGAACATGACCTAGATTTGCAAAAAAAACAATTCCCCGAGCAATCCAAGAGTACAGCAAAGAAAAAGGCAAACCAATAAGTTTTCTTTGTCGGTTGTTCGGTGTCCGCCGTCAGACGTATTATCGCTCTTTTTGGCTGGTTCGCACTCATCAAGAAATAGCGAGCCTAGTTATCGACATGGTGCTCGGTGTCCGTCACCGCATGCCTCGTGTTGGTGGGCGTAAACTGTACTACTTGTTACAAGATGAACTCTCCAAGCTTCATGTAGGTCGTGACAAACTATTTGCGATATTACGCGCTAATCATTTATTGATACCTATTCTAAAAAGATATTAGGATATCATCTTTCTAAAGACTTAACAGCACAAGAGCCAATTAAGGCTTTAAGGATGGCTGTGAGGTACAGAGAGTACAAGCAGGAACAGCTTATCCATCACTCAGATAGAGGGATACAATATTGTTGTCCTGCCTATCAACGTGAACTTAAGAAGTATCATATAACTTGTTCCATGACAGAATCCTATGACCCTTATGAAAATGCCGTTGCAGAACGCATAAATGGAGTCTTAAAACAGGAGTTTTTAAGAGATAGTTCTGCTCTAGAATTTAAAGACATGCAAAGACTAGTAGCCCAAAGTATCGATATATAATAATGTTAGACCGCATTTATCTTGTCATATGCTCACTCCAAAAGAGATGCATCAACAAAGAAAGATTCCTATTAGAACTTACTCAACGCTGTCTAAAAGCATAGTGTAGAGTTTGTTGATTAAATGAATTTCCTATATCTTGCGATGAAAATAGAGATCGTACTAATAATAAAACCAGGTCATAAGACTTGATAATCCTATGACCTGATAAAATGTCTGGTTAAAGTATAGACCAGTGTGAAGATGTACTAAATAAATAACTGTAACGCATATTCAGGACTAGTCATATACCTATTTATATTGGATTGAGCTATGATCTTGCAATACAGAACGCATAGTCCGAGCACCTGAAGTTGGAAACTCCGTATATATGAGGGACAGTATACTAACACACACTCAATGTACTACGAAATCCTTCTTGTAAACAACTACTTATGCCACAATTTGGACATATCTTCCAAAGTTTTCCCTTTGGTTTCAGGCACCATGCGCCACACAAAGATTGCAGAGAGCAATGAGAAGCCACCATAAATCAAATAGGTTGCTCCGATATTCCACTCAGATAATGATGGGAATGTACTCGATACGATGAAGTTTGAAATCCATTGAGCAGCCACCGCAACAGCCACTGCCTGACCACGAATGGTATTAGGGAAAATCTCTGAGATCAATACCCAACAGATTGGCCCCCAACTCATCATGAAACTTGCTGTATAAATGATAATGAAAATCAAGGCAGTCATACCGATCATATTCATATAGGATAGAATAGCAAGAGATACCATACCGATACACATCCCGATACTACCTACTATAAGCAATGGCTTACGTCCCCACTTATCTACAGTGAAAATAGCCACAAGGGTGAAGATGATATTGACTATACCCATCACGACTGTCTGAATCATGGACACATCGCCTGTAGAGCCCATCTTTTCAAAGATACGTGGTGCATAGTACAATACGACATTGATACCAACCGCTTGTTGAAACACCGACAATAATATACCAACGATAATCACAATAATGCCATAACGAAATAATGGTTCACGGCGTTGATGCATCGTTTCTTTGATACTATTCATTGTGTTTTTAGCGATTTCAAAACCATTGATGCGTGTCAACACATTCATGGCAGTAGACTCATCTCCATTCAACATCAGATAACGTGGAGTCTTGGGTACAAGAAACAAAAGCAGGCCAAAGAGCCCAGCAGGAAATGCCTCACTAAGGAACATACGGCGCCAACCAATAGCCACCATGGCGTCGGCTCCTGATAAGCTATGTCGAATCAGATAATTAACAAAATACACCACCAACATACCAAAGATAATGGCAAATTGGTTGCAAGAAACCAAACGTCCACGCATATGAGGTGGCGCAATTTCGGCGATATACATCGGACAAACAGCAGAGGCTAGTCCCACACCGATACCGCCTAACACGCGATATAAATTGAAGGCAACCAACAAAGACATCGTTGGTTCACCATGTTTGAAGAATAAAAATTCGGGATTGAAACTGCCCAATGCGGACAAAAAGAAAAGCAACGCTGCTAGACGCAGAGAGTTACGACGTCCAAAACGTCCCGCTAGCAAACCAGAAATAGAGCCACCGATCACACAGCCGATCAATGCACTAGATGCTGTAACGCCGTGCCATCCAGATGTATATTCAAAATCTTTTGCACCATGAAAGAAGGTTTGTAGGGCTTTTTCTGCACCTGAGATGACTGCCGTGTCATACCCGAAAAGCAGACCACCCAAAATGGCCAGAGAGGTGATCATATACAGGTATCCAGAACTACCTGATTGAGGAGAAGATGTATTCATTTGTATTTGATTTTAAGGAGATAGTCCGGTGCACTCATTTCATCGAAACAAGTACACCGGTTACTATATTATTAGTAGAAAAAGGTCAATGATGTATGTAGCTTAGCAATACATGTTCAAAATAGCTTCATACAATTCTTGACGACCAGAGACTTGAGCTGGTTCACCCTTTTCTTTTGAATATGCCACCAACTCTTCAAGGCTCAACTTACCATGTTCAAAATCAGCCCCCTTACCAGAGTCAAAGCTAGCATAGCGATCTGAAAGCATTTGTGGCATTGGAGATTGTTCAATCAAAGCAGCAGCCGATTCTAATGCACGTGCCATAACATCCATACCTGCAATATGAGCAATAAAGATATCTTCTAGATCAGTAGAATTGCGACGAGTTTTTGCATCGAAGTTGGTTCCACCTGTACCCAAGCCACCATTACGGATGATTTGTATCATGGCTTGTGTAAGCTCATAATTGTCGATTGGGAATTGGTCTGTATCCCATCCATTTTGGTAGTCACCACGATTGGCATCAATAGATCCAAGCATTCCATTGTCAACAGCAACTGCTAGTTCATGCTCAAAAGTATGCCCTGCTAGTGT
>Ga0116162_10001002_pt1 | contig 19073 bp, 18 predicted proteins | sample AD_UKC105_MetaG_FD_89875 | JGI IMG/M metagenome (GOLD analysis project Ga0116162, IMG submission 89875) | Active sludge microbial communities of municipal wastewater-treating anaerobic digesters from Hong Kong - AD_UKC105_MetaG | ecosystem: Engineered > Bioreactor > Anaerobic > Digestate... | reverse complement strand
GTGCTCGAGACCCTGCTCGACAAGATCGCGACCTACAAGGAAAAGACCGAGTCACTGAAGGCAAAGATCAAGAAGGCGCTGTTCTACCCGACCGCGGTCATCGTGGTCGCCATCCTGATCACCTCGATCATCATGATCTTCGTCATTCCGCAGTTCAAAGACCTGTTCAGCAGCTTCGGTGCCGACCTGCCGGCGTTTACGCGTTTCGTCATAACGCTCTCGGATTTCGTCGCGGCGTGGTGGTGGGCGATTCTCGCGGCCGTCGTCGGGGCTGTGGTCTTTGCGTCCAATGTCTGGAAACGCTCGCCCAAATTCCGCGAGACCCTGGACCGCCTGCTGCTGAAGGTGCCGGTGATCGGTTCGATCATGCACAAGGCGGCACTGGCACGCTTCTGCCGTACCACGGCAACCATGTTCACCGCCGGTGTGCCGCTGGTCGAGGCCTTGCAGTCGGTATCCGGCGCGACCGGCAGCGCGGTGTACGGCAAGGCGGTACTGGTGATGCGTGACGACGTCGCCACCGGCCAGTCGCTGCAACTGGCGATGCGCCAGCAGGGCCTGTTCCCGCACATGGTGATCCAGATGGTGACCATCGGTGAGGAATCGGGTGCGCTGGACGACATGCTGGCCAAGGTCGCCGACTTCTACGAAGAGGAGGTCGACAATGCGGTGGACGCGCTGAGCAGCCTGCTCGAACCGCTGATCATGGTCATCCTGGGCACCGTCATCGGCGGCCTGGTCATCGCGCTGTACCTGCCGATCTTCCAACTGGGTTCGGTCGTCTCCGGCAAGTAGCCGAATGCCCGAGTTCAATGCCATGGCCGAGGTCGCGCCTTTCGGCGCGCTGCTGCTGGGGCTGATCGTCGGCAGCTTTCTCAACGTGGTGATCCTGCGCCTGCCCAGGCGTATGCACGCGGAACTCGCCGAGGCCTGCGCCGACCTGCGCGACGAGCAGGCCGAGCCGGTGACCAACCGCTGGTTCGGTCTCGACTATCTGATCACCCCCGCCTCGACCTGTCCGCACTGCGGCCACGCGATCCGCGCCTGGGAAAACATCCCGGTGCTCAGCTACCTGCTGCTGCGCGGGCGCTGCAGCAACTGCCAGGCACAGATCAGCGTTCGCTACCCGCTGGTGGAGGCACTGACCGGCCTGCTCAGCCTCGGCGTGGTGCTGCACTTCGGTGCCACACCGGCAGCGCTGGCGGCACTGGTATTGTTATGGGGCCTGGTTGCACTCACGGTAATCGACCTCGACGAACAGTTGCTGCCCGATCAGTTGACCCTGCCGCTGCTGTGGCTCGGCCTGCTGGTCAACATCGACGGCCTGTTCATCGATCTGACCTCGGCCGTAATCGGTGCCGCCGCCGGTTACCTGAGCCTGTGGCTGGTGTTCCAGGTGTTTCGCCTGATAACCGGTCGCGAGGGCATGGGATATGGCGACTTCAAGCTGCTGGCGGTATTCGGCGCCTTTCTCGGCTGGCAGATGCTGCCACTGGTGATCCTGCTGTCGTCGCTGATCGGCGCAATCGTTGGCATCGGCCTGGTCGTGCTGCGTGGGCGCGACCGCCAGATCCCTATCCCGTTCGGACCCTACCTGGCGGCCGCCGGTTTCGTCGCCCTGCTGTGGGGTGAACAGATCAACCGCAGCTACCTGCAGCTGGCGGGCCTGGCCTGACCTTGCTGACGATCGGCCTGACCGGCGGCATAGGCAGCGGCAAGACCGTCGCCAGCGACGAGTTCGCCCGCCTCGGCGCCGAGGTCATCGATACCGACCTGCTCAGTCGCTCCCTGGTGGAACCGGACCAACCGGCACTCACCGAGATCGTCGCCCTTTTCGGCCCATCGGTACTCGACGCCACCGGGCGCCTCGACCGCGCGCACCTGCGCGAAAAGGTGTTTGCCGACCCGCAGGCACGCCGGGAGCTCGAAGGCATCCTGCACCCGAAGATCCGCGAAGCGATGCTCGAACGCGCCGCACAATCAACTGCCCCTTACGTCGTATTCGTGATCCCGCTGTTGTTTGAAACCGGCCAGCAGGCACTGGTCGACCGCGTGTTGCTGATCGACGTCGCACAGGATGTGCAGCGGGCCCGGGTGGCCGCGCGGGACGGGCTGGACGCGACGCAGATCACACGCATCCTGCAGGCGCAGACCGATCGCGCCACGCGCCTGGCGGAAGCCGACGATATCGTTCACAACGACGCTGGCATCTCCGATCTGCACGCGGCGATCGCAGAACTGCATCGCAAATACCTCGATCTGGCCCGACAATAACGGCGCAGTGCTTTACCCGACTGGTCGGCTGTCCGACAATATCGGTGTGCATTCACGCAAGCCTGTCCCCAGATCCAAGGAAGCCCCTTTGCCAGACACCACGATCTTCGAGCACCCGTTGAGCGAGAAGTGCCGAACCTGGCTGCGGCTGTCACGTCTGTTCGAGCAACTCGAGTTCCATTCGCCGCACAGCGCCGAATGGCATGCGCGGGCCGCAATGTCGGCGCTGCTCGATATCGCCAACGTGCTGTCGCGCGCCGATATCAAATCCGAACTGTTGAAGGAACTCGAACGCTATCGGCAGTCCCTGTCGCGCATGGCCGACAGCCCGGGCGTCGACACTGACCGCCTCGCTCACATCCTGCAGAACCTGCAGCAGTCCTGCCAGGGGGTGCGCGACATCAGCGGCCAGCTCGGCCAGGCACTGCGCGGCAACGAGTTTCTGAACAGCATTGTGCAGCGCAGCAGCATCGCCGGCGGCGCCTTCGACTTCGACCTGCCGCAGTATCACTACTGGCTGCAGATGCCACAGCCCGAGCGCTCTATGCAACTCGACGACTGGCGCCACGAAGTCGGCGCGGTGCAGGACGCGGTGGACCTGCTGCTGACCCTGATCCGCAACAGCGCCGTTCCGACCCAGGAACACGCGCCGAACGGTTTCTACCAGAAATCCCTGCCGAGCAACGTCGCAGCACAGCTGGTGAGGGTCGGCGTCCCGTCGTCCGGCGGCATCTTCGCCGAGATCAGCGGCGGCAAGCACCGTTTCAGCATCCGCTTCATGGAATGCGGCGACTGGCAGCATCCTCAGCAGGTGGACCGCGACGTGCCGTTCTCGCTCAGCACCTGCCTGATGTGAGGGTCCGCATGCTCGAGGTGGCCTGCCCGACCTGTGGCAAAAAGATCGAATGGACGCCGGCGCAAAAGTGGCGCCCGTTCTGCAGCGAGCGCTGCAAAATGATCGACCTGGGTGAATGGCTGGCCGAGGAAAAGCGCATTCCCGGCGAGCCGGTAATGCCGCCCGAATCCAGCGACGAATCGTAGGAACCGGGCCCTCTCGGCGATCATTCGCCGCTGCGGATCGGCCAGAGGCTGGCCTCCTACAACGGGACCAACCGGATCGGCCAGGGGGAATCCCGACCCGTAGGAGCCGAGCCCTCTCGGCGATCATTCGCCGCTGCGGGTCGGCCAGGGGCTGGCCTCCTACAGGGGGAAATCGGCCACCGAGGTATCGCGGTTGCCGATCACCCTTACGCGCAATACCTTTGTGTTCGACGGCAGGCGCGGCACCAGCCAGGCATCGCCGCGCGAGGCGGCGAGATAGGAACCCAGCTCACCGCCATCGGCCGACAGGGCGACCAGTTCAACGCGCGTGATATCAGCCGTTTCCAGCCCTGTCTGACGCACGGCGAGACCGCCCGGGACTGGCCCGAGCAGCACGGCGCGGTCGCCGGCCACCGCGGCACATGGCAGCGCCCCCGGTCGACACGAAGACTCGGCCTTGAGAAACACAAAGGGTTCGGCCTCGAACACACGGTGCGTCTTACGACCGATCTGGCCCCAGCTCAACGCGAGCCCGACCGCGACGATGACGAAAAAAATCCAGTAACTAGCCTGCCTTGTCATCAACCCACAACCCGCGAATGCCAGCGACACCCTGTGCGCCATGCCGCCAGGCGGTATCGAGCAGCGCCGGCTGCATCCCGCCGAGTGCGAACACCGGCATGCTCGCTGCGTCTACCAGGGCGGCAAATCTGTCCCAGCCGAGCGGCTCGGCGTCCGGGTGACTGCGCGTGGGCAGGACCGGTGACAACAACGCAAAGTCGGCCCCCACCTTGGCCGCCTGCACAAGATCTTCAGCATCGTGACAGGACGCGGCGAGCAGATGTGAGGCACTCAGCGGGCGCGTCTGGTGTGCGTGCAACTCGCGGCTGTTCAGGTGCAGGCCATCGGCACCGATCGCACGCGCCGTCTCGGCGTTGCCGTTGAACAGCACGCTGGCATGATGCGAGTGGCACAGGGCACAGGCCTCTCGCCCAATGCGCACCAGGTCATCTTCGGAGAGATCGAACAGACGCAATTGCACCAGCCTGATGCCACTGTTCAGGCTGGCTTCGAGCGCCTGCATGAAGCGCTCTCGCTCGCCCACCTGTGGCGGCGTGATCAGGTACAGGGGGGGCAGACGCAACGCCATGACGATCGGCACATCCGCGGCCGGCATCGGGTAGTCGGTCAATGCCCGCCGCTCCACCCAGGCCAGCGGCTGACCTTCGCGACCGACCGGTTGGCCGCTCCAGGCATCGACCCTGTGGACGTCCAACAGCACGCTGCGATCGGGATAGTGATGGGTGATACGGATCAGCGGCCGGTGGGCGACGACCTCGATGCCGAGCTCCTCGTGCAACTCACGTGCGAGCCCCGCCGCCACGGATTCACCGGGTTCCAGCTTGCCGCCGGGAAACTCCCACAGCCCCCCTTGATGGGTGTCGTCATGCCGCCTGGCCAGCAATACCCGGCCGGCATCATCGATCAGCGCGGCAGCGGCGACATGAATGATGGGGGTCAAGCCACTGCCCCGTTCAGCTACGGTACTCGGCGTTGATCTTCACGTAGTCATACGAAAGATCGCAGGTCAGCACCTCGACCTCGGTATCGCCCCTGGCGAGGTCGATGCGGATTTCGATGTCACTCTGTTTCATCACCGCCTTGCCTGCCTCCTCGGTATAGCCGGGGTCACGGCCGCCACCGCTGACGATGCAGGCATCCCCCAGCCAGATACGGATACTGTCGACGTCGAGTCCGGTGACGCCGGCCCTGCCGACTGCCGCCAGGATACGCCCCCAGTTGGGATCGGAGGCGAACAGCGCCGTCTTGACCAACGGCGAATGGGCCACCGCGTAGGCAACGAGGCGCGCTTCCGCAACATCGGCGGCAGACTGCACATGCACACGCACCAGCTTGGTCGCACCCTCACCGTCACGCACGATCATCTCCGCCAGTTCTGCGCACACGGCCTGCACAGCCCCTGACAGCAGTTGGCCATCGGGCGAATCCATGGCCTCGACGGCAATGCCGGAGGCGCCGCTGGCCAGCAGCACACAGGCGTCGTTGGTCGAGGTGTCACCATCGACCGTGATGCTGTTGAAAGAGCGATCGACGGCATGGTTCAACATCGCCTGCAGCACCGGCTGCGGCACCTGCGCATCGGTGGCGACATACGCCAGCATGGTTGCCATGTCGGGGCAGATCATCCCGGACCCCTTGGTGATGCCGGTGACGGTGACGCTGCCGCCCGCCAACCGGACCTCGCGCGACGCCAGCTTGGGCACAGTGTCAGTGGTCATGATGGCGGCCGCGGCGCGTGCCCAGTTGTCCTCGGTCAGCCCGGACAACAGCGTCGGCACCGCATTGGCGAACGGATCGACGGGCAGGTCCTGGCCGATCACCCCGGTCGAAAAAGGCATCACCTGACTCATCGCGCAACCGGCCATACCGGCGAGCAGGCGGCAGGTCTCGCGCGCTGCGCGCAGGCCCGGCACACCGGTGCCGGCATTGGCGTTGCCGGAGTTGGTCAGCAGATAGCGGATAGACCCCTTGGCCAGATGCTCGCGCGCGACCGTCACCGGCGCCGCGCAGAAGGCATTGCGGGTAAACACTGCGGCACAGGTGCCGCCTTCGGCGACCTCGATGAGCAGCAGATCATCGCGTCCCTTGTAACGGATACCGGCAGCGGCCACCGCCAGTCGAATTCCCCGAACCTCGTACATGGAAATCTCTCCGTCCGATCGCCCGGCCGTCGCCGGCGATGTCTAATTCAGTTTTCCGTGGCAGTGCTTGTACTTCTTGCCTGAGCCACAGGGGCAGGGATCGTTGCGGCCGACCTTGCGGTCGGGTCGCACGAAAGGTTTCTTTTCCTCAGGCTGCACTGCCTGATCGTCGGCCGGGGCAGCACCGTCGCCGAAGCCATCGAAGGCCTCGTGTCTGAACTCGAACGCGCCCGGATCGGGCAGGTTCTCGGGGATGCCCGGGGGCGCCTGCAGCTGCAGGCGGCAGAGAATCTGCACGACCTCCATCTTGATCGCGTCCAGCATCGCCGAGAACATCTCGAAGGCCTCGCGCTTGTATTCCTGCTTGGGGTTCTTCTGCGCATAGCCGCGCAGGTGGATACCCTGACGCAGGTAGTCCATTGCCGCCAGATGCTCCTTCCAATGCGAATCGAGAGTGAACAGCATCACCTCTTTTTCGATGCGCCGCATCTGCTCCGGCCCGGCCTGCCGCTCCTTGTCGTCGTAGATCGCCGTCAGTTCGTCGAGGATGCGCTGGCGCAGCGTCTCCTCGTGCAGGCTGTCGTCCTCGTCCAGCCATTGCTGCACCGGTGCATCGAGCCCGAAATTCTCCATCAGGGCCTCACTGAGCCCGGTGGTATCCCACTGCTCCTCAAGGCTGCCTTGCGGGATATAGGTACTGATCACCGCATTCACGACGTCGTAGCGCAGATTGCCGATGGTCTCGGCGATGTTCTCCGTCTCCATCAACTCGTCGCGCTGCTGGTACACGACCTTGCGCTGGTCGTTGGCGACATCGTCGTATTCGAGCAGCTGCTTGCGGATGTCGAAGTTGCGTCCCTCGACCTTGCGCTGCGCGTTTTCGATCGCCTTGTTGACCCAGGGGTGCTCGATCGCCTCGCCTTCCTTCATGCCCAGCTTCTGCATCAGGCCGGACACCCGCTCCGAGGCGAAGATACGCATCAGGCTGTCTTCCAGCGACAGGTAGAAGCGAGACGAGCCGGGGTCGCCCTGGCGGCCGGAGCGGCCACGCAGCTGGTTGTCGATACGCCGCGATTCATGACGCTCGGTGCCAATCACCCGCAGACCGCCGGCAGCCAGCACCTGCTCATGCCGCTTCTGCCAGCCGGCGCGGTACTCGGTGATTGCATCCTTGGTCGCATCCTCACCGAGCTGGCTGAGCTCGACCTCGAGATTGCCGCCGAGCACGATATCGGTACCGCGACCGGCCATGTTGGTGGCGATCGTGACCGCCGCCGGCCGGCCGGCCTCGGCAACCGTCTGCGCCTCACGTTCGTGGTGCTTGGCATTCAGCACCTGGTGCTCGATGCCGGCGGCATTGAGCATATTGGACACCATCTCCGAGACCTCGATCGATGCGGTGCCGACCAGTACCGGCTGACCACGTTTCACGCAGTCGCGCACGTCCTCGACGATTGCCTCGTATTTCTCGCGTTGCGTCAGGTAGACCAGGTCGGTCTGGTCGTCGCGCAACATCGGCTGGTTGGTTGGGATGACCACGACTTCCAGACCGTAGATCTGCTGAAACTCGAACGCCTCGGTATCCGCGGTGCCGGTCATCCCGGATAGCTTGTCGTACAGGCGGAAAAAGTTCTGGAAGGTGATAGACGCCAGGGTCTGGTTTTCCTGCTGTATGTGGACCCCTTCCTTGGCCTCGACCGCCTGGTGCAGACCGTCGGACCAGCGGCGTCCCGGCATGGTGCGCCCGGTGAACTCGTCGACGATGACGATCTGGCCATCGCGCACGATGTACTCGACGTTGCGCTGGAACAGCGCATGTGCGCGCAACGCGGCCATTACGTGATGCATCAGCATGATATTCGACGGGTCGTACAGGCTCTGCCCCTCGGCCAGCAACCCTGCATCGGAGAGCATCTGCTCGACCTTTTCGTGACCCTGGTCGCTGAGGAACACCTGGCGCGCCTTTTCATCGACCGAGTAGTCGCCGGGCCCGAAATCGGGCTTGCCTTCGTCGTTGGTGATCGGATCCTGGCGCACCAGCTGGCCAGGGATGTCGTTGACCCGGCGATACAGGTCTGAACTGTCCTCGGCGGGACCGGAGATGATCAGCGGTGTACGTGCCTCGTCGATCAGGATCGAGTCGACCTCGTCGACCACGGCGAAATACCGCCGCTGCACGCGCTGCGCGGCGGAGAACGCCATGTTGTCGCGCAGATAGTCAAAGCCGAACTCGTTGTTGGTGCCGTAGGTGATGTCGCAGGCATAGGCCTCTGCGCGCGAGACCGGCCGCAGGTGCGGGAACCCACCCGTATCACCCTGGTATTCCGGGTCGAGGACATAGGACGAGCTGTCCGGACCCATGCCACCCGACGAGTTGATCACCCCGGTACTCATACCGAGGAAACGGTACAGGCGCCCCATCCACCCCGCGTCGCGGCGCGCCAAGTAGTCGTTGACCGTGACCACGTGCACACCCTTGCCCACCAGCGCATTGAGATACACCGCCAGGGTGGCCACCAGGGTCTTGCCCTCACCGGTGCGCATCTCGGCGATCTTGCCCTGGTTGAGCACCATGCCGCCGATCATCTGCACGTCGAAATGCCGCATGCCCAGCACCCGTCGGCTGGCCTCGCGAACCACAGCGAACACCTCCGGCAGCAAGACGTCGGTCGTCTCACCTTTGGCGAGGCGTTCACGAAACTCGTCGGTCTTGGCCGCCAGGGCCTCGTCGCTGAGAGCCTGCAGTGCCGGCTCCAGCACGTTGATCTGCTCGACGGACTTGAGCATGCGCTTCACCAGCCGATCATTGCGGCTGCCGAAGATCTTTCTGACGAGCTTGTTCAGCATGGATTTACGACCTTCCAGGACGAGCAAAAACGAAGGCCGGAATGATAACCCAATCGGCTGTTCACCCGGCCGCCAACACAAGAAAAAACCCGCTAAAGCGGGTTATCAGGCGATCAGAACGCTTGGCTCACTGGGAGCGGACATAGCGTAGGGGGTCGACGTTCTTGCCATCGCGGTGCACTTCGAAATGCACATGCGGACCGCTCGAACGCCCGGTACTGCCGAGCAGCGCGATGGTCTGACCCTTGCTGACCACATCACCGGCGCGCACCAGATTTTCCTTGTTGTGGCCATACAAGGTCGTGTAACCGTCGACGTGACGGATCTCGACCAGGTTGCCATATCCAGACGCCTTCTCCGCACGCACCACGACACCGGCAGCGACGGCGACCACGTCGGAACCACGCTTGCCGGCAAAATCCACGCCGCGGTGATAAGACTTCTTGCCATTGAACGGATCAGTACGCTTGCCATAACCCGATGACATCCAGCCCTGCTTCACCGGGCGACCTGAGGGCATCACATCGGCCATCACCTTGCGGTTCATCAACACCTGCTCGAGGGCGCTGAGCTTTTCCTCACGATCAGCGAGCACGCCGGAGATGCGCTCCATCTCGGTGCTAAGGTCATTGAGGCCCAGACTGTCTCCCGGCACGCTTTCCTCGGCACCACCCAGCGGCGGCGCTGACGCAAAATCGAACTCACCGCGATCAAGTTTGCCGACATCCACCAGCCGGTCACCCAACGCGTCAAGACGCATCACATGTGCCTGCAACTCGGCGATCTTGAGCGCCAGCGCATCGAGATGGGCGCGTTGCTCCGCCTTGGCGTCGGCGATCACGCGGCGTTCCGCGTCGAGCATCTGGTAGACCTCGGCGTTTGCGGTCTCGACACCGCTGCGGATGCCATATTGCTCGCCGAGCTGATACCCGCCCCACAGGGTGGTTGCGGTCACGGCAAGTACCGTCAGGCCGGCCAGCGCGGCGGCGCGCGGCATACAGATATCGATGCTGCCGGTGCGTTTACAGAAGTCGGAAAGAAAAATGATCTTCATTGGTTTCTCGCTCGGCCTTTCAGCCTATCGACCTCTAACGGTGTACTCTTTAACCCGTGACTCTTCGCTCCGAGACCCGTTTCATGGCCCGCAGCCCCAAGTCGGTTCGCCACCTGCTTAAAGACAAACCAACGCTCAAGTTGCTTGAACTCGAAATCAGCGCCCAGAAGGCACTGTTGGCAAAGGTCCGGCGTCTGTTGCCCGACGACCTTGCCCCGCACTGTGCCGCAGCCCAATTGCACGGGCCGCAGTTGGTGCTGCATACGGATTCACCCGTCTGGGCTACCCGCCTGCGCTATCTTGCACCGCAAGTGCTGAGTCTATTGCGCTCAGATTTTCCGTCATTGAGCGAAGTCAAGATCAGGGTGTTGATCCCCAGACCGGCGGCCCGGCCACCCCGACGACCTGCACACAAATCCGATGTCGCCGCGGCGATTATCCACGACAGTGCGCTCGACACCAAACCCCAACCACTGAGGGACGCCCTGCTACGCCTCAGCGAGGCATTAAAACGCCATTAAAACAATGAATTACCCTCACCCTAACCCTCTCCCGCCTGCGGGAGAGGGTATGAGGATACGCGTCGCGCGTTTCACATTATGAAACGTGAGCCGGCTTCATATACGAGATGGGCGCCCGCTCGGCATCCTCGAACGTAACCTCTTCCCAGGTCTCGGGCTGGGTGATCAACGTCTTGAGCAGACGGTTGTTCAGTTCATGGCCAGACTTGTAGCCGCTGAATGCGCCGATCAGGCTGTGACCGAGCAGGTACAGGTCACCGATCGCGTCCAGGATCTTGTGCTTCACGAACTCGTCCTCGTAACGCAGCCCATCCTCGTTGAGGACGCGGAAATCGTCGACAACGATCGCATTGTCCATGCTGCCGCCCAGCGCAAGGCCATTCTCCCGCAGCATTTCGATGTCACGCAGGAAACCGAAGGTACGCGCCCGGCTCACTTCCTTGACGAACGACGTCGAGGAAAAATCGATCACCGAGCGGCGGCTCTCCTCGCTCATCGCCGGGTGATCGAAGTCGATACCGAAACTGACCTTGAACCCGCTGAACGGTTCGAAACGCGCGATCTTGTCACCTTCGCGGACCTCGACCGGGCGCTTGATGCGGATAAAACGCTTGGCGACGTTCTGCTCCTCGACACCTGCTGACTGGATGAGGAACACGAAAGGCCCGGCGCTGCCGTCCATGATCGGCACCTCGGCAGCACTCACGTCGACATAGGCGTTGTCGATGCCCAGCCCGGCGAATGCCGACAGCAGGTGTTCGACCGTCGAGATGCGGGCGCCGTCCTTGGTCAGCGTGGTCGACAGGCGCGTATCGCCGACGTTCTCCGCCTTGGCCGGGATATCCACCGGCGGCTCGAGGTCGACCCTACGAAACACGATTCCGGTGTCCGGCGCCGCCGGGCGAAGGGTCAGATAGACCTTCGCCCCGGTGTGCAGGCCAACGTTGGTGGCGCGAATCACGTTTTTCAATGTGCGCTGCTTAATCATGAACCTGGGCTCTCCGAATCAAAATTCCGTTATTTTTCAGCTATTAAGCCTACTACATCGCGGAATCTCGACGACGCAGTGTGATAGTGATCCCCCGACACCTGCTTAGGGAATACCCTTATTGTCAACTTTAATGACATTGCGATCAAGCAAAAATGTCAATGCCTCCCATTACGAGAAACCACGCAAGTCGCATCTAGTCCGCCTGGCGACGCAGAAATGCGGGGATATCCAGGTACTCCATGTTCTTGCTGGCAGCGGCCTTGACGAAGTCGTTGGCCGTCTTGGGATTACGCCGGATATTGGTTGGCACTTCGAGCGAAGTGTAATCGAGATTGTCGGTCTCGGTCGCGTCATTGCTGACCAGACGAACCGGCTTGATCTCCACTTCCGGTTGCTTCACCACTACCGTCACCTCTTCACCAAGTCCGGTCGCGACCACGGTCACCCGCATCTCGTCGACCATTTCCGGGTCGATGACCGTACCGACGACGACGGTCGCATCATCGCGCGCAAACTCCTTGACCGTGTTGCCGACCTCGTCGAACTCACCGATCGCCAGATCAAGTCCGGCAGTGATGTTGACCAGTATGCCGCGAGCGCCAGACAGGTTGATATCCTCCAGCAACGGGCTGCGGATCGCCAGCTCGGCGGCCTCGCGGGCACGCTTCTCACCGCTCGCACGGCCGGTACCCATCATCGCGACGCCCATCTCAGACATCACCGTGCGCACGTCGGCGAAGTCGACGTTGATCAGACCCGGCCGCGTGATCAGCTCAGCGATACCCTGCACAGCGTTCAGCAGTACGTCGTTGGCCGCCTTGAAGGCATCGAGCAGCGACGTGGTCTTGCCCAGCACCGACAACAGTTTCTCGTTGGGGATCGTAATCAGCGAATCGACATGCTCCGACAATCTGGCGATGCCTTCTTCTGCGATACGCAGACGCTTGCCGCCTTCGAAGCTGAACGGCTTGGTCACGACGGCCACGGTCAGGATCCCGAGTTCCTTGGCCACCTCGGCAACCACAGGGGCTGCACCGGTGCCGGTCCCGCCACCCATGCCGGCCGTGATGAACACCATGTCGGCACCTTCCAACGCTTCGTAGATACGGTCGCGATCCTCCATCGCGGCCTCGAACCCGCGGTCCGGATTGGCACCTGCGCCAAGCCCACGGGTCACGTTTGAACCCAGCTGCAATGCAGTACGGACCTCGGTGTTCTTCAGTGCCTGTGCATCTGTGTTCGCGCAGATGAACTCGACACCCTCGATGTTCGAACGCAGCATATGGTTCACGGCATTGCCGCCACCACCGCCGACGCCGATTACCTTGATCACTGCGTTCTGGCTATCCACATCCATCAACTCAAACATTTTCCTCTCCCCCAGCTGCCGACCCACCCCTCGCCGGGGGCAAAGTCCGATTTGATTAAAAGTTCCCCTGGAACCAGCTCTTCATCCGGTTCCAAACCGATTTGAGACTGCCACCACCCACACTCTCGGGCAGCCGTGCCGCCCGGTTCCGATGGCCAAACAACAGCAAGCCCACGCCAGTGGCATGAATGGGATTGCGCACAACATCCACCAGGCCGGTCACGTACTGGGGAATACCCAGCCTTACCGGCATGTGAAAAACCTCTTCCGCCAGGTCGATAAGCCCCTCCATCTTGGCGCTGCCACCGGTCAGGACGACGCCGCCGGCCACCAGGTCTTCGAAACCCGAACGGCGTAACTCCGATTGGATCAGGGTGAGCAGTTCCTCGTAACGCGGCTCGACCACCTCGGCCAGGGTCTGGCGAGACAATCGGCGCGGCGGCCGGTCGCCGATGCTCGGCACCTCGATGGTCTCGTCGGGACTGGCGAGCTGCGTCAGCGCACAGGCGTACTTGAGCTTGATCTCTTCGGCATGCTGCGTCGGCGTGCGCAACGCCACGGCAATGTCATTGGTCACCTGATCGCCGGCGATCGGGATCACCGCCGTATGACGGATGGAGCCGCCAGTGAATACCGCGATGTCGGTGGTGCCTCCGCCGATGTCGACCAGACAGACGCCCAGATCCTTTTCATCGTCCTCTAGCACCGAGTAGCTCGACGCCAGCTGTTCGAGTATCAGGTCCTCGACCTCGAGGCCGCAGCGACGCACACACTTGATGATGTTCTGGGCGGCACTGACCGCGCCCGTCACCATATGGACCCGCGCCTCGAGACGCACGCCGGACATCCCGACCGGGTCGTGAATGCCTTCCTGGTTATCGATAATGAATTCCTGCGGCAGGATGTGCAGGATCTTCTGGTCAGCGGGTATCGCCACTGCACGTGCCGCGTCGATCACCCGCTCCACGTCCGAGTGCGACACCTCGCCGTCCTTGATCGGGACGATGCCATGCGAGTTCAGGCTGGAGATATGGCTGCCGGCAATCCCGGCATATACCGCGTCGATCTCCACGCCGGCCATCAGTTCGGCCTCCTCGACCGCACGCTGAATCGATTGCACAGTCGACTCGATGTTGACCACCACGCCTTTCTTCAGACCACGTGACGGATGCGAGCCGATCCCGATGATCTCGACCTCGTTGTCCTGCTTGACCTCACCGACGATGGCAACCACTTTAGAGGTGCCGATATCGAGTCCGACGATGATGTTCTTGTCGGTGCGTTTGACCATCAGACTTTTTCCTGCGTTTTCACTTCATGCGCCGCGGTTCCCTGCGCGGCAGGTTCGCGCCAGCGCACGGCGAAGCCGTGTGCATAACGCATATCGATGCGCTCCGGGCGTCGTGCCGGTTGCGCGATCAGGCTCGGATAGACGCGGAAGAACTGTGACAGGCGATATCCGACGTTCTCGCGACCGAGCGACAACGTCAGGCCGTCGTCGAACAGCACCCACCAATGGCGACGTTCGTCCAGGCGTATCTCGCGGATCTGCAGATCCCGTGCACGTGCGGCGGGCACTGAGGTCTGCAGGAACTCAACCACGCGCTGCTCGCTTCCCGCCGGGCCGTCGAGTTTGACCAGCCCAAGATGGCCATCGAGCGAAGGCGGCCTGAACACGCCACCACCGATGTTAATCAGTGCGTCCTCACCCCAGCGCGCCAGCGGCACTTCCTCGGTCACCACCATGTTCAGCTTGTCCGGCCAGACACGGCGGATACTGACGTCAGCGACCCAGGGCATCTCCAGCACGCGGTTGCGCAGCTTCTGCATGTCGCAACTGAAGAAGCCGCCATCGATCGCCTCCACGACGGTCTGCTGGATCTCCTCGGGCCTGAGCTCGCGAAAATCACCGTTGACCTGGATGACCCGCAGCGGCAGACGTCCGGGTTGCGACAGGTCAAGGTAGGCAACGACACCCAGGGCCGTCACGACGGCCAGCACGGTCGCGCTGACGACCGCGGCAAACCAGCGCCGCGGCGATGGCTGCTGCGTCTTGCCCGCGGTCTGGCGCCTGGTGGGTGCACCGGCCATCAACGTGCCTCCAGCGTCTGCGCAAGGATGCGCCAGACCAGCTCGTTGAAATCAATGCCGACCGCCTTTGCCGCCATCGGCACCAGGCTGTGGCCAGTCATCCCGGGCACCGTGTTGACCTCGATCACCCAGGGGCGCTGCGCCTCGTCCATCAGGATATCGACGCGCCCCCAGCCACTCGCGCCAACCGCATCGAATGTCTGCATGGCCAGCGTCTGCAAGGCGCTCTCCGTTGACCGGTCCAGGCCGCAGGGGATCAGGTAGCGGGTGTCATCGGCAACGTACTTGGCGTCGTAGTCATAGAACGCGTGGGTGGTCTCCAGCTTGATCAGTGGCAGCGCATCACGCCCCAGGATCGCCGCGGTGTATTCCGCACCGCTGACCCAGCACTCGGCCATCACATGGCTCTGATACTCCGCTGCCTTCGCCCATGCACTGCGCAGCTGGTCGCGATCATCCGCACGCGACATGCCGATGCTGGAGCCTTCGAGCGCCGGCTTGACCATCAACGGGAACCCCAGGGCACAGGCTGCTTCGAAATCGTCATCGTTCTGGATCAGCGTGAACCCGGGGGTCGGCAGCCCCAGGGCGTGGATCAGCAGCTTGGTACGGTACTTGTCCATCGCGATCGCCGAGCCCATCACACCGCTGCCGGTGTAAGGCAGGCCAAGGATCTCCAGCGCACCCTGGATCACGCCGTCCTCGCCGCCACGCCCATGCAGGATGTTGAACACGCGATCAAAGCCCCCGGCTGCGAGGACCGACAACACGTCTTTGCCGACATCGATGCCGTGTGCATCGATGCCGCGCGCCAACAGCCCGTCGAGCACCGCGCGGCCACTGACCAGTGAGACCTCGCGCTCGGCCGCCCAACCGCCCATCAGGACGGCGACTCTTCCGAAGTCACTGGCATTGAGTGTCATAGCGCGTCTCCGACCATATGCACCTCGGCATGCAGATCCACGCCATGCAGGCGCTCGACCTGCGCATGGACATACGCGATCAGTTGTTCGATATCCGCCGCGCTGGCCTCACCGGTATTGATGATGAAATTGGCATGCTTGGTCGAGACCTGGGCACCGCCGATACGATGTCCCTTGAGCCCGCTTGCCTCAATCAGCCGCGCGGCATGGTCGTCTGGCGGGTTGCGGAATGTCGAACCGCAGCTCGGCTGCCCGGTCGGTTGTGTGGCCGCCCGCCGTTCCAGCAGTGCGCGAATCGCCGCCTGTTCCCCTTCCACATCACCGTGCCCGAGGTGCAGCGTACAGGCGATGAACCACTCTTCCGCCGGCCGCTGCACATGACGATAAGCCACCACGAAATCCGCAGGCGGCCGCTCGCGCACGTCCCCTTTGCGGTCGATCGTCGTGACGTTGTCCACGATCGGCCAGGTCTCGCCGCCGAAGGCACCCGCGTTCATTGCCAGCGCACCGCCCATGGTGCCGGGAATGCCGGCCAGGAAGGCGGCACCGGTGAGGCCGGCACGCGCACATGCACGCGCCACCTTGGCGCAGGCGACACCGGCCTCGACATGGACTTTGTCGCCATCGATCCGCAGTCCGTCCAACCTTCCCTGCAATGCGATCACGGTGCCGCGGAAACCGGCATCGCGGATCAGCAGGTTGCTGCCCAGGCCCAGCCACAACAGCGGTTCATCCACCGGCAACGTTTGCAGGAACACCGCCAGATCGTTGGCATCAGCCGGCAGATACAGCTGTTTCGCCGGCCCGCCGACACGCCAGGTGTTGTAGCGCCTGAGTGGCTCCTCGATGCGCAGCTCACCCCGCAGCAGCGGTTGTTTCGGTGCCGTCATCATCTTGTGCCCTTGCCCGCTTTCGGCTTGGCCTGCCGCAGCGTCTGTTGCTGCCGCGGCAAGAGGCCGGAACGGTCCTGCGACGGCACCCGCCCTGTCAGTCCCTCACCGCACCCCATGTGCAGGCGGCGTGGCGTGAGTTCACGTCTCATGGGCACATTGCCTCCGCCATCGCGGCCGCCACCGCTCCGATGTTTCCGGCACCCATCGTGACCACGATATCGCCATCGGCAACCAGGTCGCGAAGGATCTGCGGCAGATCTTCGACAGCATCGATGAACACGGGATCGACCTGACCGCGTGCACGAATGGAGCGCACCAGGGCGCGACCATCGGCGCCGGCGATCGGCGCCTCACCAGCCGCATAGACTTCGGCCAGCACCAGGACATCGACCTTCGACAGGACGGCGACGAAATCTTCAAAAGCGTCGTGGGTGCGACTGTACCGATGCGGCTGGAAAGCAAGTACCAGGCGGCGATCGGGCCAACCGGCGCGTACCGCGTCCAGGGTCGCCGCAATCTCGCGCGGATGGTGTCCGTAATCGTCAACCAACATGACATCGCGCTCGCCGATCCGACATCCCTGCCTGGCCTGAAAGCGCCGACCGATACCCTGGAACGCGGCCAGCGCCGAGCGCATGGCATCGACCTCGACACCCAGCTCACGTGCCACCGCGATCGCAGCCAGGGCGTTGAGCACATTGTGCCGGCCTGGCATGTTCAGGGTCACATCGAAGGGTTCCTGTCCCGCCATGTGCACACGGAAGCATGTGGTCATCCCCTTCTGTTCGATATCCACGGCGCGCACATCGGCATCATCGTGCGTACCGTAGGTCACAACCTTACGGGTGACCTCCGGCAACAGCTCACGCACGTTGTCGTCATCGATGCACATGACCGCCTGACCATAGAAAGGCAGGTGATGCAGAAATTCGAGGAAGGTCGCGCGCAGGCGCATGAAATCGTTGCCATACGTCACCATGTGGTCTTCATCGACATTGGTGACCACGGCGATCATCGGTTGCAGATAGAGAAACGATGCGTCGCTCTCGTCAGCCTCGGCGACCAGCACCTCGCCCTCGCCCAGGTGCGCATAGCTGCCACGGGAATTGAGGCGACCACCGATCACGTAGGTCGGATCCAGGCCACCCTCAATCAGGATGCTGGCAGTCAGGCTGGTGGTCGTGGTCTTGCCATGCGTGCCGGCAACCGCGATGCCATAGCGGAACCGCATGATCTCGGCCAGCATCTCAGCACGTGGCACAACCGGAATACGCTGCTCGCGTGCCGCCCTGACCTCGGCGTTGTCTTCCTTGACCGCACTCGAGATGACGATCGCATCGGCACCGCTGACGTTCGCGGAGGCATGTCCGATATGGATGCTCGCACCCTGCTCGGCCAGGCGCTGAGTTGCGGCATTCTGTTTGATATCGGAACCCGACACCTCGTAGCCGAGATTGAGCATCACCTGTGCAATGCCGTTCATTCCGGCACCGCCGATGCCGACAAAGTGCAGGTGACGCATGCGGCCCATCGTCTCGGCGGCGTAACGACGCTGTCTGGTCTCGATCCCGGTCATGCCGCCAACTCCTCACAGACGTCCGCCACACGCCCCGTCGCGTTCCGCTGCGCCAGGCGATAGGCATGACGCCCCATCGTGTGCAGCAACACGCGATCAGACAGCAGTGGACGCAACAGCTGCGCAAGACTGTGCGCGGTCAGTTCGTGTTGCGGCAGCAACTGCGCCGCACCGGCATCGGTCAGAAAACGCGCGTTGGCTGTCTGGTGGTCGTCTACCGCATGTGGGAAAGGCACCAGCACCGCGGCGCGGCCCGCTGCCATCAGTTCGGAGACAGTCAGCGCGCCGGCACGACAGACCACGAGATCAGCCCAACCATAGGCCTGCGCCATATCATCGACAAACTCGCTGACCGTGGCATCGATGCCCTGTTGTCTGTAAGCCACCGAGGTCGCCTGGGCCTTGCCGCGACCCGCCTGGTGGCGGACCTCGGGCCTGATCTCCGGATCCAGCTCTGCCAGCGCAGCGGGCAGGCCTTCGTTCAGCGCCTGTGCGCCCAGAGAGCCTCCCACCACCAACAGGTGCAATGCGCGATCGGTGCCGATCGGTGCCGGCTCGTCCATCGTGGTGATCTCACGGCGAACCGGATTGCCGGTCATTTGTGCCGCTGTACCTGCAGGAAAACTGCCGGGAAATGCCTCGAGAACCCGCGTAGCCACGCGTGCCAGCCAGCGATTGGTCATGCCCGGTATGGCGTTCTGTTCATGGATAACCAGGGGCGTGCGCATCAAGCGACTCACCAGACCACCGGGACCGGTGACGAAACCGCC
>Ga0116162_10001001_pt1 | contig 19077 bp, 12 predicted proteins | sample AD_UKC105_MetaG_FD_89875 | JGI IMG/M metagenome (GOLD analysis project Ga0116162, IMG submission 89875) | Active sludge microbial communities of municipal wastewater-treating anaerobic digesters from Hong Kong - AD_UKC105_MetaG | ecosystem: Engineered > Bioreactor > Anaerobic > Digestate... | reverse complement strand
CCTGTATTGATCTCTGATACGGCGGGAATCGCAACCCGGTACTTCCCTGCGGTATAGAATTTCGTATATCCGATAACATTATCTGAATCCGATTCAAATATGACATAGCCGATACCGGCCGGATCTGCAAACTCATCCCCGACTGTTATCTCCCTCCTGCCATGAGGAGGCAGGGTTACACCATCGATCTCGGAGACCAGCTCGCCCGCGTCGTTGTACCCACGGAACACCCCGCTCACGCTCTCCGTATCGCTCGTGTTGATCGCGCAGATCTCCGTACCCCACACAGCCGTGCTGGCAATATGAGGATAATAAAGGTTATCTGGAGTATATGTATCCGCACGAACAATATCGCCGCATATACCGGAACCCAATATCGTTACAATCACAATTAATTTAAATATAATATACTTAATCCACATTTTCATATCCTGTTCATAATCCCGGCAGTGCATCCAGCATCATGCCGTCTGAAGATGCATTGAGCTGAAAAGCGGCGAGTTCCCTGTCAGATGAATACCCGATATAGGTGGCGCTGCTGATGTCTCCCGTAAATATGCTGTCAGGGGTGCCTACGGTTTTTTCATGGGCATTCAGATAAATCGTCCTCGTTGCTACCACAACTCCGCTGTCATTATACGCGGTCAAATTAACAGCTGCCGGATTGTCTTCAATATTCACAAAAGCAATACCGGTCGCACCGTCTTTTTCCAGCTTCACGAATATCCCTTCCTTGCCTGTAATGCCCACACCAGTATATCCTGCCAGCAGGTTTGTCCTTGCAAACAGCTCAAATCCCGTTATAGCACTCTCAGCTTCAATCATCACCCAGGCCGTTTCCGCAGGCAGACCAAGAGCGGATACCAGGCCTATATACTGCTGCTTGCCTCCAATAGTATCGGTTGCAGGGGTGAGAGGATAGCCTGACCCGGTATAGGGTGTAATGGTGATATCGCAATCAGTTTCTGAAGGATTATAGGCAACAATACCTGTGCCCCAGCCGCCTTCACTGGCAGTGTGAGGATAATATATACGCGTGGTTGTATCACCCTTCAAAAGTATTCCGCTCATCTGATTCCCAGGGCTGTTTGTAAATAGTTCAAGACCTATAACCCCGCTCGCATCCTTTACCACGGCCGAGTGGATGCCTGGCTGGTACTCTCCCTCAAAAAGGTCTCTGATCAGAAATACTTCATGTTCATTGGCAGCCAGTTCTAATGCCTTTGTTTGCCCGTTATCAAACTCAATGGTCAGGCTCTTGGTGGACGAAGTTGTATTAAGAAGGCTTATGCCTGTTCCCCAACCTGTAACTGAATTAGAGGCAATATGGGTTATATATATATCACCTGTATTGATCTCTGATACGGCGGGAATCGCAACCCGGTACTTCCCTGCGGTATAGAATTTCGTATATCCGATAACATTATCTGAATCCGATTCAAATATGATATATCCAATACCGGCAGGATCAGTAAACTCGTCTCCGACTGTTATCTCCCTCCTGCCATGAGGTGGCAGGGTTACATCTTCTATTTCAGTAACAAATACACCACTGTTATTATATGCCTTGAACACGCCATTTACGGTCTGGCTGTCACTGGTATTGATAACGCAGATCTCCGTTTCCCATACTCCGATGCTTGCAATGTGGGGATAATAAAGAGAAGCCCTGTTAACCGCACCGCTGATCACCAGGGCATAGGGTTGAGGGCCAAAAGGCACATTGTATCCGATAACTCTGACGGTATACGTACCCGTATCGGGGCTGTCCAGAGTTAAACCCACCACATTGTTCATCCTGTCAAATTCATTAAAATAGCACACCTCCGCCCTTATATAGGAAGTATATGGAGACTGGACCCATCCTGAACCATCATAAAAAAAACCTCTCTCCGCAGGATTTCCATCGTCTACGATAATACCCTGTTCCGGATCAAGTTTTTCCACGGCAATATAAAAATTCCCACCTGTTAAGGTTACTCCTTTAATCTGTGTCGTGTTCCATCCGGTTGCCACATGGGCCAGCTTTTTTCTGAATAATTCATTGCCGGGGAGGCCTCCCGCTCCTTTATCATCATAGACCACTATACCCACATCCGCATCCGTATAACCCGGGTTGTAAAAACAGAATGCCGCAGATTTAACAGTACAGGGATATGATGAAGGGCTGAATTGCATGGCCTGGATATTCTGATACCAGCACCACTGCAAGCTATTATTATCATAGAATAATTTACCACAGACCCCGTCAGGGTAATGTACGGCTGAGTAAGGCCCTCTCACCTCCAGATCCAGATCATTTACCAGGCCGCCATTGACTGCGGGTGACCCTGGGTAATCCGTCCATACAAGATTTATTTTCAGCGGATAGCCGGAGTTTGTAACATCTATCGAATATTCACGGTATGCCCCGGTATTTAGAGAATTCTGTTCATCGTAATAAAGGATGTTGAACGGAAATTGCGGATATACACCCCTCCCAAGATTCAACCTTCCCCATCCTTCGACATTATTGGGAACAGGTGAATCCGGTATCTCCTGAAAGGCCCCGGTGCCGTACTGGCCGGGAGATATGTCCTCCGCACTGTTTATCAGTGCTGCCTTTATCAGGGCAGAAGAGGGTTGAGCTATCCCTTTTTTTTTTATCAGGTATTCCCTCATAAGGGCAGCCGTTCCTGCGGCCAGTGGGGTCGCCATACTTGTACCGCCGTTATACATATAATAGGTATTATAAACACCCCACCCTGTCCCTGAAGCAACTGATGAGCGGGTGGAAAGTATAAATGTGCCTGGAGCTACTATATCTGGCTTATACCTTCCGTCAAAACAGGGACCGCGCGAGCTGAAGGCTACAATTCCACCCGGATAATCCGCGATACGATCAGAAAAGATTGGATCTGCGGGGTAATCGTCAGGCCAGCTTCCTCCCCAGGTATTGGAGAATGATGGTCTGTTTCCCTCTGATGCCCCGACTGTCAGGCAATTTTTTGCCGTACCCGGAGAAATCAGGCTGAAAAGGTCAACCACTCCGTCTCCATCCGCATCGACCCCGTCATTGCCAGCCGAAAAAAGAATCAAAAAATCCTTATTCTCCCACACGTATTCATCAACAGCCCGTGAATCAGAATCATACTGCCCGTATACTGCTTCATTCCCCCAACTGTTGCTGTGCAGGCTGGCGCCGGCCCCACGTGCCTCACTGAAAAGGAGCTTCAGATCAGAAGGAATACCGGATAATGACTTCGTTATATTATCTTCTACAGCCTGGAAAACAAGGCTGGCCCTGGGGGCCATCCCTGCAAAACAGGTGGAAGGAAAGTTGTCTGATGACGAATCACTCCCTGATTTGTGACCATTTCCAAGAATTGACCCCGCCACATGGGTCCCGTGCCCGGAATTGACATCATCAGCGCCATCACCGACACGGTCAAAGATCCGGGACACCCGCGATCCGCCTGCCCCGTCTTCAAAGTCATCATGAAGGTAAGCCGGATCAGCCGACCCCTGATCAAGACCCGTATCGCAGACAGCCACTGTCTGGCCCTCGCCGTATAATCCTTTAGTGTCACGGGGGGTACGGATACCGTTTATATCCGTGGATTTATCGTTGTGAAGTTTCCTGACAGGCCATTGTTCAACCCATTTAATCCCATGTATTGACGCCACATCAGGAACCCTGTCCATGGGGATTTCGATCTTTAAGATGGTCTTCTGCCCGGCAGAGATTGTATCCATAACAGTACCGCCCAGTGCAGCAATCTCCGACATTATCCTGGCCATATCCTCACCTGGGAAAACCACTGCACGAAGAAGGACTGAGCATGTCTCACTTCCCTGTGCCTCTTTCGAGCCGTTCAGTTTTTTACTCATTGTTTCGAGATAATCCTGATTTATCCGGTACAATGGCTTATATATCCCAAGCCAGCGCACGTTCGGCAGTTCTCGGACTACCTGTTTATTATCAGGAATAAGGCGTATGATAAATGCAAAATCAGGGATGTAATCTAATATTTCCGCGCCTGCACTCACGAGGGCATCCTTCCATCCCTTCTTTATCGGGCCGTTAAACTGGACTATATAATAACCGGGGGCTTGCTGTTCGTATGGCTGGATCTGCTTTATTCCTTTCCCTTGCCCTGGAAAACCTTTCAAAGGATCAAAAGGAGTATTCCCAAGTCGAAGCAGGATGGATTTTTCTCTTTCACTCTGTTCCAGCACGTATCCATGGTGTGGACGATCAGGGGCAATCCCTTCGCCTTCAGATATAATGCATCCGGTCTCTTCCGAAAAAGAGACAGATGAAAAACAGAAGAGATAAAATACCAGGGCTAAAAACAACGTTTTGTTTTTAGCCACCGCTTCAATATGTTTCATGAAAAATCCCTTACTGGAAAGAAATCTTCAAATCAGATTTTAACTCCATCCTGCGGGGGGGAAGGCGCTTCAAAGACTTCTATGGGGCGCACATCCCCGGCTTCATTCGACAGGAGATCTGTCCCTTGGAGCGGCACTGCGACTGCCCTCCGTTGAATCAGAAGGGGGCCTGGATATAATAACCGAGCTCGAGTCGGGGTTTGGCCAGCTGCCTTCCGGCCATGAATAAATGGTCTGAAAACCGTATCCGATTGTGCCATAAAAGATGAACTGGCTTACCATAAAACGTCCGTATGATGAGTAAATCCAGAGAGTAACAGGGGAACTCAAAACGGGGGCAACAAGGGGTGACGCTTCCGAGGTCTCTTTCTCCATCACTGCCCAGGGGAGATCAAAAAGCTGCTGTATCGTCCCGGTCCAACCCTGCCTGTGTAAATCCATATCCAGGTATACTATTTTATCGGCGTATTCCCCGTCACTCCATATCTCAATCCAGAACTGTTCTTCAGAATTGACTGACTTGATATGGAGCCCTGTATTCCAGGACCCGGTCTTGATATTATAGGGAACAACACACATATGTGTATTCCCCATCATCCACAGCGCACCTGCCGACTGAGGCAAAAAGGCCGCCCCCATAAACAGAAAAACTGCAATGCAAAGCACAGTAATTACATTCTTCTTCATATCCTGCTCCTCCTTTCCTCATTTTCTGATCCCTGACCTGATTTCCATGCAGGCCCGGATCAGAATAAAGGTGCTCAGTCTGCTGATAAACCTGATTCTGCGCACCTCACAGACCAAACTTAAGTATAAGGCCATTTTCCTGGGATGTCAATTTTTTGCAATCCCTGAGGAAAATTCTATCCCGGCCCTGCAGGCGGGATTATAATTCTTAATTGCGCCGCAGACATGAGTGTATTCAAGGTTCCTTGATCAAAGTCCGGAAAAGGATAGGTTTAGCCTGCGCAGAATGACAAAGAAAGGTTTTCTGACTTAAAAATATTCAATTATTAATATAGATGGATATGAAAAAGTGGTGCCGAGAGAATCCATAATCAATTCAAATGGATACCGGATCAAGCCCGTCATGGCGATTGATACTTTTAATTGCCAGGTTAATAATAAAAAAACATGGGCAAGCTCAACACAACTATTGGTGGGAATCTGTCATTATTCCTATCGAAATAAACACTATCTTTTATGGAACTGTTGAAAGGAATGTGGGGCCTTCAAAACGGCCCCACAATTCAAATCCAATATACCGGCAGGGACATCTATGAGGGAACATCCTGCGTTATATGATAGAAGCTCAATCGCAATCCACACAGTCGCCTTCTCTCATCATCGGTTCAGAAACAACCTCGGGTAATGGGGTTGTATCCACATATGGCCATACCATAGAGTAAGGCCAGGAGTAAAAGGTTTGAAATCCATAACCGGTAATCGAATTTATGATAAACTGGGATACCATAAATTTGCTTGAGTAAGAATAAATCAATAACAATGACGGAGACGTAAAAGTAGATTCGGGAAAAGGGGCTGTTATCTCAGGATCTTCTTTATCCATTGGCAGATCCTCACCTAGAGGATCAGTCGTCGGTAAATTGAAGAGCCCCTCAATCGTACCGGTCCACCCACCCGGGGAATCAGCCATATCCAGATATACTGTTCTGTAAATGCCTGTACCGTTAACAAAACTAATCCTGAAATTTTCTGAAGAGTAATAGTCTGCGTAAATATGAATACCAGTATTCCAGGCTCCACCCTTGATATTATAAGGGATCCAGCACTTATGCGCATAATAGCCTGCTGCCACAGCCACCTGCTGAAATACAAGGGCACTGCCAGTGACAAGACAGACCGCAATACAAAGAACCATAATTATCTTTTTATTCATAGCATTTCCTCCTTTCCTCCTTGTTTGATCCAGGACCTCCTGTGTCTGAGGCCCAAAACCAAACTACAAGCTCTAACAGTTTTTTAATAAAAATCAGGATGTGCCCGCCCCATAGACATAAATTGCAGTATAAGACGGTTTTACAGGGATGTCAATTCTTGAGCAGTTAGTCTAATGATCTCCCGTCGAATCGTCATCTGTTTCAGTCTTGATATTGAATATAGAATGGATAATTGAAAATATGTTCTGAAACTGTCAAGCCCATATCAAATACTGGAGGGACACTATCACCACTCCTTCTGACATAAAATTTACTGATTCATATATTGTTTGACAGTATCGTCGGCGGGGCCTTGATAGCGGCCCCGCCGTTTAACAAAAAGTATGCAAGAAGAAAGTATTGGAGGGAACAAATCCTTAGTCTTTATCTATATGGTCCCTGCCGCTTCTAGAGGGCCTGCTCTCAAGATTCTCTAATTCGGAAAGAGGCTCTGACAAAATAGTTTTCTGGTACGGCCATCCATTAGCCGATGGCCATGAATAAAATGTTTGAAAGCCGTATCCGCTGACAGCACTGATGATAAACTGTGATACCATGAAACCGCCCCATGCTGAATATATCGTAAGGAATGCCGGGGATTGCAGCGTGCTGGCATTAAAAACTGGATTAGACGCAACTTCCTTGCCGACCAAATACTCGGGAAGATCAAACAAATCCTGTATCGTACCTGTCCACCCCTTAGGATAAGGATCCATATCCAGATATACGATTTTATTGGGACTACTAGTGTTACCACACCAAATATAGATTTCAAGATAATCATCAAAACATTCTGTGACAATATGGAGCCCTGTATTCCAGGAACCAGTCTTAATATTGTATGGAACATAACACTTGTGCTCTACATCTGCTGCATCAACATCCTGAAAACCAACCGCTACTCCCATTGCGAGTGCAGCCAGGATGGAACAAAAGATAATCATCTTTTTTTTCATCGCAATTTCTCCCTTAAAAATGGAAATAACTGTTTATAAAAACTTCCGCAGTATCGACGACGGAGCCTTTACGATAGCCCCTTAGTTTGGGAAGCATTTTACAGGAATGGTTTTCTATGGATGAAGAATCTGAACTACAATTAATTTTTAATCAAGTCGTTCCGCGCCACCGTCCCATTCACTGCTTTATTTGTAAAGCTATTCGGATGAATCTGGATAAATCCAGTCATTAACCGTTGGCCATGAATAAAGGACCTGAAATCCGAATCCAGTGACTGTGTTGCTTATAAACTGGGTTACTGTAAAAGGGCCCCAACATGAATAAACCGTGATACATGAAGGACTCTTAAAAATATCCGGGTTAATCACCGGTATATCGGGGAAAACCGGAGTGGGAATAACCGGGCTAATAATTGGTTCAATATAGGGGACAGTGGGGATCTTTTTATCGATCCATGAAAACTCGTTCTCCGCGAACAAATCCTGTATTGTCCCGGTCCACCCCCTCGGATAATCTTCTTGGGACATATCCAGATATACTGTTTTGTACCATCCATCATCACTCTCAAAAGTGATAAAAAAGACTTCTGATTCAGTAGCCTCCTGCGCGAAAATATGGATACCTGTATTCCAAAGCGAAGTCTTGATATTATAGGGAATAACACACTTGTATGATATGCCAGCCGCCTCGACATGGGACACAAAAAATCCACCCATAACCATACAAACAGCAACGAAGATAACTGTCAACATACTTCTTTTCATAGCGATTTCTCCTTTCATCCTTGTTTGATCCCCTGCCTGATCTCTCTGAAGGCCCGAATCAAAACACCGGATCTATCAATGTGTTAATGAAAAAGTTTACCCCATAGACATAAAAAGCAGTATATGGCAGTTTTAAGGGGATGTCAATTCGTATAAATACCTGCTGAAATGAAGCCTGAACCTTAACTTGACACATATCTCAAGATATGAGAGAGATGTCCTCAGCATTATTACAGGCACCATACGAGACATGTGAGGAGTAAACTGATATGGCTGACTACATGGAAGAAAATCTGGATATGCCCCTTGGCAGAGTCCTGCCGATAATCCAGGAGAGCATAATGACACAGACAACCTATTTTGGTGTCAGAACACTCAAGAGCCCTATGGATGCATGGATATATCAGGAGCTTATATTTGAAACCAGGCCCGATGTCATAGTGGAAATAGGCAATTCAAGCGGAGGGAGCACACTGCACCTTGCTCACCTGTGCGATAATATAGGTAAAGGCAGGGTAATAGGTATTGACCTCACCCACAAAAATGTGCCGGAGTTCGTAAAGGATCATGAGAGAATCACTTTTGTCGAAAAAGATGCGTGTCAATGCTTTAAAGATGTTGAAAATATGATTTCAGAAGAAGAAAGGGTCCTTGTCATTGAAGACAGCTCACACACCTATGACAACACCCTGAACGTATTAAGGCTGTATTCTCAGCTTATCAAACCCGGTGACTACTTTATCGTAGAGGACGGCATTTGTCATCACGGGCTCGCAATAGGCCCGAAACCCGGTCCTTATGAGGCAATAGAAACCTTTGTAATGGAAAATCATGATTTTGAAATAGACAGGAGCCGTGAGCACTTTTTTGTGACATGGAATCCGAAAGGTTATCTGAAGCGCAAAAAGATTACTGACAGATGAAACAGTCTCACATTAGTAAGTTTTCCTCTGTACTGGAGGGGCTGTCCACAACATAACTCTCCCCGGTTAAGGCAGGCTTTTAACTTCCCGTATGCCCCTTTTTATAAGTTCCGCAGCAAGTGCCCGTGTGAAACCCGGAGCATCACGCCGGTCAAGGTGAGATCCCTCAGGGCAGTGAAACTTCTCCATTCCGTCAACATCCTTGAAATGGATAGTTATTGCCCCGGTCAGCATGGAAATATTATCCCAGTACTCTTTCCGCGGGTAAAACTGTTCATCAATTTCCCAGTGCTCACCGCTCGACGGAAGGCGGATAAAGACAACTCTTCCCCCACGACTCGCAATCTTCTCCACTAAAGGCCTTATTTCCTCGGCATGCGCCTTCCACTTTTCCGGGGGGACAGGAGGATTGCCCTCATAAATCTCCTTTATCCGCTTTATGCGATACCTGTACTGATTTTCGATGTTTATCACCGAATAATCCGCAAGACGTGAACGGTCATGCAGTGTTATAAGATACCGCGGCCCTGGAAGCTTCCCCGACTTGATGTAACGCTCAATCAGCCGTTTCACTTTCAGATAGGGATCAACTATTACCAGATGTTCCTGAATAAAGGATGATATCAGGCGGTTCAGACGTCTATTAACAGTGGAAGTCTTCCTGAAATACGCAACATAATCCTGCTGGTCATCCCGGAACTGTCTTTGAAATCCCATTGATGTAATGGAACACAGGACAATGCCTGAAAATTCCGTATTCTCGGCCAGGTCACGCAGGGCAGCCAGCGGGTGTTTGCCATCAATGGCAAGCTGCAGGATATTGCTGTCAGGAAAAATCTCACGGAGTACTTCCATGGAAAGGTCCAGCTGAATCCGCGATGCCCCGAGCAGCACAATGGCATCGTCCTCTCCTCCCCTGACCCTTGAGCGATGCAGTGACCACAGTTCCATATCATCAACAACGCCTGGAACATGACCGCCTGACCGCCAGTACACTTCCATTCCCCCAAGTACCAGGGCCACTGCGAACAGCGCTGCAATCCAGGTCCTGCCCCATTGTCCTGAAAAGACCCTATCATTAAAACTGGAAATAGATGAAGGCACGATCCTCTCCCGACAGTATTACAATAGCTGTAAGCATGCCTGCCAGCACAACTGATTTCAGCCACCATGGCATTCTGCCTGCAATTTCTTCAAGCGAACGGCTCCGCATCCACCAGTGCAGTGTAATTATAACAAGGGAAACCCCGCCGGTAATAATCATATCCAGCATGGTCAGCCCTGAACCGGACGGGTTACATCCCAGTCCAGACATGGCCTTTATCATCAATAGTGCCACCTCGAATGTGTCAGCACGGAAAAATACCCATGCAATACAGACAGACATAAATGTTGCAAGAGATAAAAATATCTTGACGGGGATCAAATTCCACAATGAAGACGAGGGAGCAATTTTTTTGAACAGCCGTTCTGCAAAAAGATAGAGGCCGTGTATCCCTCCCCATATCACAAATGTCCATGATGCCCCGTGCCAGAGGCCGCCTATGAGCATGGTCAGCATGATATTAATCCGGGTTCGTAAAACACCTTTGCGGTTACCCCCGAGAGGTATGTACAAGTAATCGCGAAGCCAGGTTGAAAGAGATATATGCCACCGTCGCCAGAAATCTGAGAAACCGATCGCTGCGTAGGGAAAATTGAAATTCTCGGGGAGTTTAAAGCCGAGACACTTTGCAATGCCAATGGCACAGGTTGAATATCCGGCAAAGTCGCAGAATATCTGTCCTGCGAAAGCAATGGTCGCGAACCATGCGCCTGCAGCATCAGGAGTCCCGGCAAGATCATATACCGCTTCTACCACAGGGGCCAGGAGGCCGTCGGCAATGGCAATCTTTAAAAACAGCCCCAGGGTAAAAAGCGACAGCCCCCATGCTATTTCCTGACTCTTGATCTTAGGCGGTTCAAGGCACTGAGGAAGAAAATAAAAGGCTCGCACAATTGGGCCTGCTACAAGCTGAGGGAAAAAGGCAACATAAAGGGCATAGTCCAGGAATGAGTGCCATGGACGTTCCTGTCTCCGATAAATATCAATAGTGTATGACAGCGTCTGAAAGGTATAGAAGGATATGCCAAGCGGGATTATAAGGTTCAGTTTTGCCGGGTGATACGATATGTTCATCCAGTTCATCAGTAATGAAAAATTTTCCAGAAGAAAATCTGCATACTTGAAAAAACACAGCAGCCCAAGATTGACGGCAAGGCTGAACAGCAAAAAGACCTTGCGGACTGTTTCACGCCTCGCATGATAGATTCGTCTGGCAGCTATCCAGTCTGCAAGGGTGGATATCCAGAGCAGGGCTACAAACGGAGGATTCCATGCTGCATAAAATACATAGCTTGCACAAAGCAGGACTAACTTTTTCTGCCGCCACCCGATCGGCAGAGAGTACAGCCCTGATACAACAGCAAAAAAAATGATGAATGTGTATGAATTAAACAGCATGAAATATACGAGAACCGATTCGGATTAATCAGCCTGTGATATTGCCGCCCCTGTCTTTCACAGCCCTGGCAATGCGTCCAGCATCATGCCGTCAGAAGAGGCATTAAGCTGAAACCCGACTGTTTCCCTGTCTGATGAATACCCGATATAGGTGGCGCTGCTGATGTCTCCTGTAAATATACTCTCAGGAATTCCCAGTATCTTCTCCCTGGCATCCAGGTTGACTGTCTCCGTGGCTATAACAGCCCCGCTGTCATCATAAGCAGTCAGCGTTACAACCGCCGGGTTCTCCTCAATATTCACAAAGGCTATGCCGGTTCCGCCCTCCTTCTCAATCTTGGCAAATATACCTTCCGTGCTGCTGATGCCCACTCCTGTATATCCGGCAAGCTGATTTGTCCTGGCAAACAGCTCAAATCCCGTTATGGGGTTCTCCGTTTCAACCTCAATCCAGGCCGTTTCCACAGGCAGACCAAGGGCTGTAACAAGTCCCATATACTGCTGCTTGCCTCCGATAGTGTCTGTTACAGGGGTAAGAGCAGTTCCTGTCTCAGTATAGGGCGTAACGGTTATATCACAGTCCGAATCTGACGGATTATACGCAACAATACCTGTACCCCAGTCGCCTGTGCTGGCAATGTGAGGATAATATATCCGGGTTGTGGTATCATCCTTCAGAAGGATACCGCTCATCTGATTTCCAGGACTGTTTGTAAAAAGTTCAAGACCTATAACCCCGCTCGCATCCTTTACCACGGCCGAGTGAATCCCCGGCTGAGCCTGCTCTCCAAAAAGACTTCTGACCATAAATGCCTTGTGTTCCCTGGAGCCAAGCTCTACTGTCTTATCTTCTCCGTTATCAAACTCAATTGTCAGAGTCTTTGGCGATGAGGTCGTATTCAACAGGCTTATACCAGTGCCCCAGTTTGCGTCAGAGGCAATATGGGTAATATATATGTCTCCTGTATTGATCTCAGATACGGCAGGAATCGCAACTCGATACCTGCCCGGAGTATAAAACTTGGTGTATCCTGCAACCGTATCGGAATCCGATTCAAATATGATATATCCGATACTGGCAGGATCAGCGAACTCATCCCCGACTGTTATCTCCCTCCTGCCATGAGGAGGCAGGGTTACACCGTCTATCTCAGAAACAAGCTCCCCCGCATCACTGTATGCTTTGAACAAACCGTTTATTGTCTGGCTGTCACTGGTATTGATAACGCACACCTCCGTTTCCCATACCCCGGTCCCGGCAATGTGGGGATAATAGAGTTTTCCGGCAGAACTGTCAGGATTCCACCCTGCAATCCTGGCCATCATCCACCAGAATGCCCTGCCCTTAAGTACACAGTTCAGACGGTGAGAATGGGCGCAAGCATCACAATCAAGAGCAGTCTGTGTCAAGTCGGTGCCAGGATTGGCGGTAATCCATTCGCCTGCCCAGTTTTTATCTTTTACACCATCCAGATTACTGTCATAATCGCAGTTATCATCAGCCATAAGATGCATATAATTGAGTATGCCATCAGGATCATAGCTTTCTATGTCAGCAAAATCGAAAAGAACCTTGCCGTTATCCCGGCAATAATTCCTGATACGTTCATTCATCTTATGAAGGTTGCCGCCTGATCCGGTTCCGTCCAGATGTCCTGTCATATATACGAAGGTTATGCCCGGATAGTCCTGCTCCAGCTGATCCATAGCGTCAAGGTATGCATCTATGCCGGCTTCAGTATTATCACTGACCCCGCCGCACCAGGACCACATAACCACATTCCTGTCATTATCCAGATTGTCAAGCATGATAACTGTTGCATCGTACCAGTTCAAGTCCCCGTTGTGGCCGAGATCGCCGGCATAGTCACATGCCCAGTAATCATTCAGGAATAAGCCCGGACTTGCTCCCCAGTCTGAGGAGGTGTAATAATATTTCGACCCGGCTGTCCCCCTTAAAGCAGTCATGCCCGTAACAATCTGACTGCCGTGAGAGGTATGGGAATAACCGATTCTAAGATCGCCCTTTGCCTTCTCTATCCACGAATCGGGTATCCTTGAGATGTCTTTACAATGATGATCAACTATAAAACCATTCCCGTAATTGATTTCCTTAATGAACCATTCAGCAATTTCAGGGGTAATATCCACATGTTCCTGATTTTCATCTGCAAAATAGATTTCATCAAAAGGAGTCTTGTCAGCAATCCTGCTGTCACCTGCGATATTGTAAAATGGATCCGTAGTATCGATATCAAGAGCACTGATTGTCGGAATAAAGCAATGATCCGGACGCGGTGCCGTGATTTTACCGTAAGGCGGTGTTACATCAGCCAGTTCCTGGGTGGTCCCCCGTTTACCGCCGGGGGCATTATCAAAAGGCCGTGTTCCGGCAACATCTATATTACAACTATCTTCCAAAACCCTTCCTTCAAAAATCATAGTCTCAGGTGTACTATCAGGAACAGCCCAGGCATTTCCAGTAATTTCAACAAAAACACTAAATCCAAGAAAACTAACCCACCCGCTGTATTCATACCTGATCAACTGGTCGCCTGGATTAAATGCCAGGCCCTGACCATATCCACTGCCATTGGCAATTGCGACTTTTCTCAAATTTTTCGGATATCCGCCCAATCTATTTATGTCATTGATAAAAGCAGTTTTTTGCGGATCACACGAAGCATCTGTGCCATCGGTCTGCAGGCTGTGATATATGAGCATCTGCCTGGCTGCGGGAGACTTGAGCATTTCAAGCATTTCCTCAGCCTGTGCGCTGTGTTCTGAAAAAAACTGGACCCAGTGCTGTAACCCCAGCGGTATATTGGCGCCCTGATGAGGAACGTCAAAGGAAATAAAAGTCCTGGTATTGTGGTCAATACCCATCTGTTCCATATATGCAAGGGCATATCTCGCCACAAGACCACCCATGCAGGCCCCTGCAATTACAAGCGGCGTTTGAAGCGACTCTTTTGCATTTATAATCTCAATCAGTCTGACCAGTAAAAATGCATTCCTCTGCAGATAGTCGATGGAATTATCAAAATCCAGGACCACCAGATCACGACCCCGGCACCTCATCTTCTCGAGCATGTCTTCCCTGTTCATGTAGCCGTAAAATTCATCCCAGCCCATGGAATTGAACATATCAAAACCTTCCACAACGATAACGGGGCTTACCAGATCAGGGTGATCATCGGCGCGATAGATATAGGCCCGTCCCGATGCCGTCTCTCCCTGATAGGGCAATTCGCTCTGGATGTTCCAGGTCTCTTGGGGATCAGGCGTACTCAAAGAGCGAACATCAAAAATAAACCGGCTTACCAGGGGATTTCCCTCTTCATCAACGGCTGTCAGACTGACTGTCTTTTCCCCGGTCGATGCATAACTCACAGATATATTTTCTCCAAACTCAACTTGCCTTGAGCCCTTTCCATCACCGAAATCTATCTGGATTGAGCCGGCAGGCCTGTTTTTATTGGAGAAGTAATATGATGGATCAAGGACAAAGATAACTTTCTCCCCTCTCCACGTTGAGGGCTTCAAAGTAGAAGCAGCAAAGACATGATTTTTATCAAAATCCGATGCTGAAAATTCTCTCGTTTTAAGACCCCTCTCATATTCCGCATCTGAAACCTGGATTTCTTTCTTTATTGTGTTGTATTTCAAATCAAGGATTGCAATGGGAATAACACCTCTTGCCATGTATTTATGTCGTGCCCGTTCTTTGAGGGATTCAAAGGCTGGCAGGAAAGGCTTTTTAATTGAACTCTTTTTCAGTTCAAAAAAGATCTGTTTCCACCGTATCAGATCCAGCGTCTTCGCTTCCGCCCTTCCATCAAAAAGATGAATTTCGGAAAGGGGCACGACTTTATCATACAGCATGCCGGTAGTGACATGTTCGGCCTTTATTGAATTAATGGCACCCTTCAACGGAATGATTGGGGCTTGCTCATTCTCCAAGGCCCAGGTAGAGCCCGCAAAGTACAGCAAAAACATAATAATAAAACTGGTTCGAATCGATTGAAAAAACATGGCTCCTTTTATCCTCATAACATCTCCTGATTATCCTACATTGATGCGCAGCTTTATCCAGAGGTACAGTCCCCAAGGTCAGGAAAATCATTAGTAAAAAATTTCCCGAAGAATAAATTACTTTTCAACTTTTTTAGTTTATTTTATTCAAGCCTAATACTGGATTTTCCACATCTTACACCTTGAACGATATATGCATTGGTAGTTACCATAACTTTTGGAATATTAGGTTCTTTTCCAGTTTATTCAGGTTATGATCTATCTTTTTAAAATTTCATACTGAATTTAAAAGCTCAATGTTTGGTTTGATTGGTATTTGATCAATCATCTCAATGACATCTTTTTCAGTTATTTCTGATTGCGGTTTATTGATCATACTCAAAACCATTGCTTCTATAATATTTGTTCCAAATGAACGTCCATCATACCGTGGTGTTGAAGTCACTAGAATGTTTAAGCCCCTTTTTTTTAGCTCTTTAACATCATCTGCGGTTGTTGTATTTGTAATGATTATTTTCCCATGGAGTTTATTTGGTAAAGATTTCTTGATAAACAAAAAGTCTCCGGCAATAATGTCCGCATTCTCTAAAAGCTTAATTGACCTGCCAGTGTTAAAAGAATCTTGCTCCTCTCCCAGAGGATAAAACCATTTAAAAGGCATCTTTGTAACAATAGGCAAAAAAATTATAGCCATTATTTTTAAAGTAGTCATTTTTCTAATCGGTACCGGAATGCCCATTGAGCTTATTAAATCTCCAAACGAGACCCTACCTCCTTTATTTGCCAGTGCTTGCACTAAACTGTATCGAGCCATACCACAAATATGAAATATTTTTTTCTCTCTAAAATCAATGCCATAATCCTCTAATGAATCGACTACTCGTTTTTCTAAAATATGTTTCACACCATTACCATCACCGATCTTACTTTTTTTTACTGTTTTTAGTATTTCTTTCTGATCCCGAAAAAAATATTTTTTATTCCCTACAAATAAATAAAATTCTGTTCCTCCGACTCCAAAGGCATCAACCTTACCGTCATTTTCTATGTAAAGCTTAATAGCCTTTTTAAAATCCCCATCTGTTCCTTGTCTCTTAATATTTATTTTATAATCTAATAGATTAATAGAGATGCTGTGATCTCTTTTTGAAGAACCCATGCTAATACCTAATACATTAATCTCTCTATTCGGTTTCACGGTAATATCCGTTTGGTATTCTGTATCTTGTTTAAATTTCGTTTTGAAATACCTATGAGAGCGGCTATACAGCCACAACATTCCCGGGCAAATTCAGGTGGGAAGCAGCTCTCATAAACACTGTTTTTCTATTGGGTTAATTATTCGTTATTTAAATGTCTTATAGTATGCATTATCTGCCAACAGGAGCATTTTTTTATCTCCAGCAGAATTGCCATAAGCATAGATCTGAGAATACATATTCAACTCATATTTCTCTTTGATCCGATGCACCTTTTCTAATCCGTGGCAATTAGGTTTAAAAAAATAACCGGTAAGAATTCCATTTTTCACTTCCAGTTCTGTGCACAATAATTCGACATCATATTTTTCACACCATATCTTCAGCCAATTTTTGAGAGAAGCCGATACAATGACAACCTGATGATTTTTTTCCTTATGCCAAATCATTTTATTTAAGGCAGATTCCTTGACGATATCCGGAATCTTTTTTTCTGCAAAATTGGAAGTGATATTCTGAAAATATTCTTCAGAATATCCTTTAAAAAAATAGCACATAATTTTTTGTTTTATTAATCCAATCGAAATGACACCAAAAAGATATAAAAGAAGAAGATGGATATGAAACAATAAAAAAACGAACAGACGCCTTCGCCCTAATGCAAAAATCAAAAATTCTGAGAAAGTGTCTTTTTTGGTTATTGTTCCATCAAAATCGAATAATACTAATTGTCTTTTTAATTTGATTCCCATAAGTTAAGCTATATCTATTTTTTAACCTACTGTTTCAAACACATACAATTAAAATAGACTAATGTGCCCAAAAATAATTGTCCTGGTTCACCAGTTCATCTATTCAGATATGTATTATTTACATCACAGAAAGCAAACATATCTTTGCCATCCCAAAGATACTGGTTCGTGTTGTTTTTAAAGGCATAATGATATTCTTCCATTTTATTCTCATTCGCCTTAAATACCATACCTATAAATGGTCTAAGCAAAGGATTTTTATGCCACACATACATCCTCTGGGGATAGAGTGAAAAACCTAATTCAGATTTCGTCCTGTAGGTAGTAATCCCGGCTTCTATTGACTTGATTCCGTTCTCTATGGCAAATTTGATCTGGTCATAGTAAGAATTAAAATACAGGAGTGCATCACGCGAAATCTCATAATCCATCCCGACATATTGAAGCATCATAGTGCCCTTGTATACAATAAAATGAACAAATGCTACTAATTCATCATCATCATCGTAATACTGTAACCAGTAACTGGAGCCTTTTAAATTATTGAACATAGCTACATGATACTGCTCTCCAATAGACTCCCGTGCATATTCTACCGCTCTTTCAGTTACATTTTTAACAAGTTCTGCATAACCCTTTGCCCTGTTCAAATCTCCAATTTCATTTGAAATCAAAGTTCTTATCCCTTGATCATCCTTTTTCCTTATTTTCTTTCTTGCCTGACGACGATAGTTTTTCTTCAGGCAAGACAGATATTCTTCGAATGATCCCCATTCAATTTTCATTATACTGTCCGGCAAATTAGGAACGCATTTAAATCCGGCTTTCGACAGAATGGATTCGATTGGTGCCTTCCCTTCCTTAAAATCTCTGACCAATATCACCTTTATACGGTTCTGCCTTGCGTATTTTTTCAAAAGATTCACTATAGATGAAAGATATTCTCTTTTGATATGGGGAGAAATAGATATTGTAAGGCCTAAACCTACAGGCGAACCTATTTCCAGAGTTTTAATCTTCAGCAGGCCGGGCAAAATCCTTCTGATTGCAGAAATAAATTTTTTAATAAATTCACCGGAAAAAAGGACAGCATCATTTATTATTACATATCCGAACATGGAGCAGATTAATTGCCCGCTCTTATAAAACTCAAAGTACTGATATTCGCATTCATTTACATCCGATTCTTCCACGGCCTTCAGATAGGAAAGATCCGTGAGCAGGTTGTTCCTGTCACGGATTTCCTCCCAGGAAGACTGATCTACTTCTTCCATTCTGCTGACAACCCGCATTTGAATATTACTGCCTTCTTTCATTAGAAATACACTCTCCTGCAAAGGCCGTTATTGATATTGACCATATATATGTAATCCGGCATCGATATATGGATAGAGGTCAATCTGTTTCACCGTTATGAGCGAATATTTACTGTAAATATTCAAAATGGAAACAGGAACACATTCATGTGCTGAGAACTCATCTGCCAGAGTAGTTGCGGCTGATAATTTCCGGACGATTATTCCTTCTGATCAGGAGTTTTTTCATCGCAACAAGCATACATATCCCTGCCATCCCAGAGATATTGATGCCTGTTGTCTTTGAAGGCATAATGACAATCGTCTAATCTGTG
>Ga0116162_10000997_pt1 | contig 19144 bp, 27 predicted proteins | sample AD_UKC105_MetaG_FD_89875 | JGI IMG/M metagenome (GOLD analysis project Ga0116162, IMG submission 89875) | Active sludge microbial communities of municipal wastewater-treating anaerobic digesters from Hong Kong - AD_UKC105_MetaG | ecosystem: Engineered > Bioreactor > Anaerobic > Digestate... | reverse complement strand
GCATGCGTTCCTTCACCACAATGCGAATGTACTCACGTTGTACAGACAACGGCACGGGCACTCGCTCACCACGTCGAATCAGCTTCTTGCAGTTGATGATCGGCAGTACATCATGAGCAAGGGCGACGCGCTCAGGGCCATCCGAGTGATTTGCTAACTCATAGGATGAACGCAGATTACCTCCGTTACAAGATGCATACTGCGTTTCCCTGATAGCCCTCTGTGTGCCCTCTACACCACTCTCGCTCTGACTCTGCACAACGATGAAACCGGCAGCCGTCATCGCAATCAGAATAGCGATAGCAAAAAGGCTCGGAACCGTCGGCTCTTATATGTCTTGGTGGCAACGATAAGGCGTCAGCCTTCCGGAGTTGGAGGAGGGGGAGCCTTGCTATCACGATGAATTGGCTTATTACGACCAGGGATCACGACACCTCGTAGCGGAGCGATGGTCACATCGTTCGGATCAGTACCGCTGATTTTGGCAAGCGCAAGAGCAAGCTTTCGACAGTTCGTTGAATCTCCGAGGCGCTGATAGATATCACGGAAGACCCGCAAACCTCGTACCTGCTCTTGTGTCTGAGGTGGGGGATAGGTTGCAAGAGCGACCCCAACGAGTTGACCAAGGATGCGATCCTGCTTGTTGTTTTGTTGACAAAAGAAGGCGTTAATGGATGAGAGCGCGTCGATGCGGTCAGAGCGTTCTTGTTTGACCTGCGCGAAGGCCGCACTCGTGTCATCAGCGGTCTGCTGAGCTTGATTGGCCAGCGTTTCGACCCTCAACAAACCGACGCCCGCAAACAATACAACGATGGCAAACGCAATCCAGCCACGCCGCTCGTAATACCACTGTGAGGCCCACTCATAGGCAGCAACGTAATGAGGAAAGAGCTTACGAGGATCCATCAGATGAATCCGCCCGGCTGGATACAAGTAACGAGAAAGGCGATAGCGAGGAGCCCCACAACATAGATAACCATCGCGACCCTGCGATCAACCCGAGGGTGCGTATGCGTATGCGTGCGCGTGCGCGCGTGTGTAACGGGCATCTCAACCGCTATCGCCTTTGTCAGGACCGAAGTAGGAATATACGTCAGGACCGAAAAAGAGGCCGACGAGGAGGATGTAGAATCCCCATGGGGCATCAAGACCTACCACCACAAGTAGATAAAAAAAGCCGACCACTGCAAGTGTTCGGCATACGTTCCTCCATCTTCGATCTGATTGACTCATTCATTCGCCTGACGCTTCACCTTTCATCTCTTGTATCACTAGTTTCCAGGTAACAAAAAGGCCCGGTCTTTTCAGACCGGGCCTTAATGCAGGGGAGGGTTATGGATTTGTGGGAGGAAGGCTTCTAGTCGATGAGCCCAATTTCGGGCGGCTGAACAGCGACGGCCATCATCATGATGCCGCCATTCTTGATCTGATCGGCAGAGATCTCAGTCAAGCCCAGAGACTCGCCCTGCGGCCCCCTGATGAGCGGGATATCGACACCAATGTGCTCAGCGACCTGAGTGGCGAGAGCGGCGACGAGGGCCTCAAGATCGTCGGCAGGAACCATCGGAGGGAGCACCTGCTCCTGCTCCATGTCGTCGTATTCCTGTAGAAGGATCTCAGGATCATCTTCGAGGCCGTGGTTGACAATATCGCCCCCGACAACGTCGGTGAAGCTCGCAAAGCGCTTAATGGCTGCGTCGATCCTCGCCCCATCACCTTCAAGGACTGCGGCTTCGACATCTGCGAGATAGTCGAGCCCAGAATCAACGGTCATTAGCAAGTCAATAATAGACTCGCGCCTGACGGCAAGGGTTTGACGAGCGATAAGGACTTCTGACCTGATCTCTTCTTTTCCTACGTCTTTCATGGTCCTCTCCTGATTCCGTTGGGGGTTGTTCGTCAAAGAGTCTAGCAGCTTCAACTTAGAAGGGTAACCAACTCCGGCCCTGCCACCACTTGAGATCTGTTCGGGGAGGCGCGATCGGCGTGGGCGTTGCCGTGCTCCCCGCCTCTATGTGGATCCCAGGTGACTTAGGGCTCAAAGGTTCGCGGTACAGCTTGAACTCTCCGAAGATCGAGGCCGTGCGCTCGTCGTCCTTGTCCACTAGCTCGGCGGCCATGGCAGTAGGAACGAACACAGTGCCCTCGGTGTGACCCTCATCGATCACCATGTAGGTACGGAAACCACGATCATCGAGGTAGCGCTGGATGGTGTACATCTGAGTCGCGTCGTCGGCCTTCATCACGTATTTGGCGTAGTGACCCCAGCCGAACCATACATCCCATAGCTCGCGCTGACGATTGATCCACGACATGTTCTCTGCGTACTCAGCACCGAAGAGCGCATACGTAGCGAGCATCTCGGCATGGGCGGCCTGGGCGGCTGCCTTACCAGGGCTCATCCTCAGATCGAGGTTGAGGAAGATGTAGCGAGCGGGCTTCACAACGACCCCCCTATACCCTTCTCCTTATAGTCGATCTCGATCGCTTCTCCATCGATGATCGTGCTTGTCAACGAAACAGTCATGCCACCGAAAATGGCGTTAGTCGAGATCTCGATGTTAAACGGATGAATACCGAGATCCTGAATCACCAGGATCAAATCGAGCAGATTGAAGCTACTACCCGTCGTAAAGTGCTGATTCTCCATGAGCTTCGTGCGCTCACGGTCTTTGAATTTAGGTTCCCACTCCATGGCTATAGGTCACCACTTATCACGAACATGTTTACTTCGAGCCACGGCGCTGCTTCCCGCCGTTGTCAGTTTTCGCACTAGGACGCATACGTCCTCCGCCTGACCCAAATCTATAACCACGGGGATGACCTCCACCCGGACCCAAGTCCCTATAGGTTCCGTTTGCCAGCTTGCGCTTCATGCGTCTGGTACCTCTACCGCAAGCGAGCGCAACTCATCGAGTAGGTTTTCCTCGCACAACTCGACACGGCTCTCCTGCCTATCGCCGAGCGCCCCGTTATCATCTAGAAGCGTTAGCAAACCATCCACTAGCTCCCGACCCTTTTCGTCGTCTCGGCGATCTCATAGTTGAGATCGGCGGGATCGAATCGTCCCGAGATCTGGGGCTCATTGCCGGTCACACCCGGTGGATAGTTACTCAAGCCGCTCATTGTTCACTCCTTTAGGGGATTTGTTGCCAGTCATCCTCATACCACGATGTCGTCGCAGGAGAAGCGGTAGGCGCTCACCATGGGCTCAGAGCAGGGCTCTTCTGAACGGCTGACCAGATGGGTGTCCACTAGACGAGTGGCAAATCGATCAGTCTCCCCGTTAGGGAACCTGACCACTACGTAGGGCGGCACATCTTGTGGATGCTGCTCATCGCGATCGTCCACATCGGGATCAGTGATCTCGATAATGGTGGCCTCCTTATGATCAAGGTCATCACCGACTTCGATCCCCACGATTTCCGCAACCTTGACCTCATCGCCATAGCGATCCGTAACCAGGATCTTACAGTCGTCGGATTCCATCAGTTCCTCCCCTTTAGGTAATCTGCTGCATTATATAGGCTCAGACGCGCTACTGCAACCTTGAGTGCGACGAATCGCTCTTCAAGCTCGGCCTGGGCCGGTGGCGCGGGCGCCACAAAGATCGGCATCGGTGCGTAGAACCTTGTTATCGCAGTAGTCGTCGCCGAACTGAATCTCAGCGAACGCGTAGCTGTTTGAACCGTCCTCAAACGCCTGCTTTTCGAGCCAGTCGATGAACTCCTTGCGACACTGATCGCCCTGATCGCTGTGATCCCAGCCCTCCTTCGAACCATCCGGCGCGATACAGAATGAATCGTATCCGTTAACCTGTCCTTTGAGAATGGGACTTACCGTGGCCGTGGTAATTCTCCAATCGTCCTCGACGCTACGACTGAAGATCTTCTCGGCTACCTCGTGAGCCCGCTCGATGTCATCTTCATATGCCGTGACGATGATTGCATGATGGCAGATGTGTCCCATTACCAGGTAGCTCCTTCAAGTTGCTCAAGTGCGACCTCAATGGCCGCTTCGTTGCCGAACTTCATCGCTTCATGCCCTCAATGTCGAGATCGAAAGTTGTAGGTGCGCTTCATCACGCCCCCGCTCCGTTGTCGTCGCCGAGGATGTAGTCAGCGGCCTGCTGCGCCTTGCTCGCGGCCTGGACGACGAGCTTGGGATCACTGTTCAGCTTCTTGAGCCAGGAGGCGATATAGGCCGCCTCGTTGTCCTCGTGCTTCGGAGCCAGCGTGATCCCGATGACGCCGCAGATCATCCCGGCACCCATCTCGGCGACAAGCTCCTCTTTGGCGTAGACCTCGTCGCCCCAGTTGTCAGCGGTCGGACGGTTCAACCGATCCTCGTGCATGGTCGAATGGACAAGCTCGTGGAACTGCGTGGAGTAGTAGTCCTCCGCCGTGTTGAAGTCGTCGCGGTTGGGCATCTGGACGTGGTCCTCGCTGCGCCGATAGAAGGCGCGGTCGCCACCGTGGCGAAGTGAAGGCGGGTTAACGTAGTCAGCGTAGACGCGATCAGCGCTCTCGATCGGATCGATCGAATTGGCGTCCTCGACCACCGGGATCTCGATGCCATCGCACTGCTCGACGTTGAAGACCGTGAAGGAGCGGAACATCCAGATCTGCTTCTTCTCGCCGGGATTGTCGCGGTCATCGACCAGCAGCGGCTTCCAGAAGACGATCATCGTGCCCTTCTCGCCGCCGCGAACCTGTCCGCCCTTAGACTGAGCCTGCTTGTAGGTCAGCCAGTAGGGAGAAGAGTAGCCGCGCTCCATCGAGGTGAGGCTGAGCAGCCACTGGTTAATGCCTCGGTACGGAGTCTTGCGGATGAAGTTGACGTGACCACCACGCGAGGTCCAAGGCTTGTGCCACGGCACGGTGCCAGCCTCAAGCGCAGCGATGATGCGGTCGGTAACTGCCTGGTAGATCTTTTCGTTCTTGCTCGACATCAGACGTTCTCCTGCTCGACGGGACCATCAAGAACGAAGCCCGAACCACCGCACTCGATCTCGGCCTTGCGCACGGCGGCGGCGGCAGCCTCATCAGCATCCGAGCCGAGGACACTCGTGTAAGTAATCGCAAGACCGCGATCTCGGTGAGCCAGTCGAACCGTGTAGAACTTCATTGCCTTTCCCTCCTGGTCGGTGATCAGTAACAAGTAGTATACACTACTCCGTGTCAAAGATCAATACGTTTCTTCCGCACGGATGCGCTGAATATACCGCTGGATCTTGCGAACGGCAGGACTGTCGTAGCTCTCAATGTCAAAGGGAGGATCGCATTGGCTGTAACCTAGCTCGGCCAAGCGATCAATGAAGTACTCCCAGTCGATGCGGGACTCTGAGGCAAACCAGCCGTCCAATACTTCTCTCGCCATCGCGAGAACATCATCATTGACATCATCAATACTTTCAAGAATCAACATCGCCGGGGTGAACTGCCAAAGACCGGCGGATCCGGTGACGACGTACTCGGCGATGCCGGTCTGACCGACTTCAAAAGTCTGACCAAGGTTCCAGCCCATCGGCATGGTGCGACCATCCTCTAGCTCGGCATAGGGCTCGCTCTTGCCGGGCACCCCTGCTCGTGTGATAGTCGCTCTCCGCTTACTGCTCGGCATGCTTGATCAACTCCTGGCTCATGACGCTGTCTGAGAGCTTGCGGCCGTTGGGCTCACGACTCTGTCGGTAGTTTCCGGTGCTGATGAACTGGCCTACGTTGTACCAGTCATCGCCTCGCTTCTCTAGCTTGTAGATCGTGGTCCGCGTGATCTCCTCGTGCCGCTCGATTGCGACATAGGCGACCAGCATACCGGATACAGGATCCGTTCCCTTGCCGAGCCGCGTGTAGGTCTCGGGCGTCAAGCGAGGCTCTCTTTATCAGTGGCTCGCTTAATAGCACGAGCAGCGAGGATACCAGTGCCAGCTAGGATATCCGTGTGACCCCGACCAAAGCGCCAAGGGACGTTCTGGTCCTCCCAGCGAACTCGAACGCCATCGTTGTTAGCGGACTGATGAGTTCGAGTCCAACCAGCGCCGCGCACCATGGAAGAGGTATAGGTCTCCACCCCGTAGCCGATGCCGATCTCCTCGACTACGGCAATAACCTCACCTGACTTAGCCTGCTCGTTGATAACTCGATCGATACGCGCGGGGATCTGAACGATGTACCGCTTGCCTACCTCGATATCCTTTAGCTTCATGGTATCTCCTAGAATCCACAGTGCTCGCAGCGAAGCTTGACGGTGGTCTTGCCGCAGTTGTAGCACAGGACTGGCGTGTAAGTGTCAGCGGCGCCTTCGGGCTGCTCAAGCGAGTGGACTCGACCATAGGCACCAGCAGCCTTGGCTGCTGCGTCGGTGGTCCTATGGAAACGCACTTGACCGCCCTCGGTCTCTGACGCTGCCTCGTAGACCGTATTAGTCCGACGCGTGACCGGACCCTTGCTCGTCTGTACCGTGTAGGTATGCATAGCTGCATTGTACAGTATAGCCGGTGAAAGTGCAAGGCCCGCACATCACTCGGACATGCGGGCCTTAGCTACAAGGGGATTGCACCGGAATCACCGGAGGACAAGGGCATCGCCTTCCCTTCTAACGTCTACGCTGTACGAACGGAGTCGTCGGCACGTCCTGTCTGACCTCGTAAATTTCGCTAGCATCTACAAACATCTGTACGTGGTAGGGCTCAAGCGGACCCGAGGTCTTGATGGGAAAGTTTACTTCAACAAACCCCGTGGACGGATCCTGATACATGACCTCGCCCTGGGTCCCCTTAGCCACTTCGCGATACTGCCCATTGCCATGCTCGTCGCTCTTGCCGACTGCCTTACCGAAGCCGATATCCTTCAGCGCCACGACCTGACCGGGCTCAAACTGAGTAGCCGCCGTCTTCGAATAAGTGCCGCCGGGGTACTGCACAGGATTGAATGGCGAAGGCGGGCGAGCACCTGGCACCGAGACAGATCCCGGAGGGGCTGGCATACCAGCCGGAGTGGTTCCAGGGACTGCGGGCTGAAGCATCTGTAGCTGCTCTGCGGGAGAGGGCGGGAGAACGCCCGGATCGCCAGGAGGGGCCATGGCTGGCTGAGCAGTAGGCGCTGGCTCCGGAGTTGGCGCAGGGGTCGGAGGGGGTCCCTAAGGGGCTGGCGCAGGTGGTGCTGCCGGTGCCCCTCCATCGGGCGGAGGAACGGGTGCAGCCTTCTGTCCAGGCGGCAGAGGACCATGGACAGACTCATCGTGGTCATCGAGCGGAGCGGCTAAGCTCGACCAGAAGAGCGCGAGCACGTGAGAGCAAGGGCGCCCCTCGTACTTCTTCCACTGCCTCGTGCGGTTGAATGCGTACTGATCCCAGTCGCAATTGTGAACGGCAATCCCAGGATAGGCAACATACGTATGATCATCTTCGACTTCAAGGTTATAGACTTTGCCTGAGTATGACTTACGCTCAGGCTCGATGATCTCGTGAATGACTTGATTGCCTTCAACATAGTGCCGACCGATGCCTCGCCCACCATTCTTTCGCCAGATGACGTGATGAATGTCTTGACCTCCCGGCACCAGGTCAGACGAGTTATCCTGACGATGACGATGCGTACTCTCATGACCCAGACGAGCAAGGATGTAACGAGCCTGCATGGCAAGGTCGGATGATGCTGTAGAAAGCGTAGTCCTCGATGCATGGCCTCGATATCCATCACCATCAACCCATGCTTCAAACAGCGCTTCAAGAAACTCAAGATCACCATGAATGATTGGTGCGGCAAGTCGCTTAGTACGAGATCCTGTTCCGATCAGGGCTTCAATCACCAGAGCCATTTGCACCGAATTAGTAGCTACGTCTAGGGTGTGATCTCTACGCTCCACCCAACTTGAAAGTCCCAATCGAGAGAGTTCCACCTGCACCTCTTCAACAAGGTGTTCTTCACCAGCATGATTGAAGCTCCAATGAATCTCCCCACGAGCGGTTGTGAATCCTTCGGCAACGTAGAGACCCAATAGACGCCCCAACCCTGAACTCAGCGCGATCTTTGCTGGAATGGACGAATATCGTTCGCAGTGCGCAGTCTTTGGTCGCCTTCTCTTTGGTTGACGTTTGTCACCATAGGACCGATTACGCTTATAAACGCGACCTTCATACTCAATGAACCGATCGGTATCGAGATAGTCCCATACATCGATTACCTTAGTGCTCGGAATATCTTCTGGCACCGGGAAATAACAAAGATCGCCCTGTCTCCATCGCTCAGCTTCTTTCAGACCCTCATCAGGGGTCATGATCGGATGTTCTACCGTGGTCCACAACGTTTCGGTGAATCCAGATGGTCGAATGCCAATTAGATCTCCTTCGTAGTGACGACCCATGGTCTGAGTGACCGCCTTAATACGCCCAGCAGCGGTCATCACCATGTCACCAACTTGAACATCCTCGACCACCTTGACCGACCCATCATGCATGATGATGCCGGTTCCAGGAACCAAACAGTCACACTGCCAAGTGGTGATGGCTCGACTGCTTGGGTCATCGCGCCCGATTTCAGTGTTGTACTCGCCGTGGTCTCCAATGACATGGCCGACGATGTTGTTCCAACCGTTACGGAGCAGAGTCACTTGCTGCGACTCGATTAGACGCTTAGCCTTCGCCATGATGTCGGACCAGTCGGCGGTCTTGCGAAACTCCGGACTCGGATCGATCGTAAACTGGGCTCGCTTGTAACCGAAGCTTGCAAGCTGGTTGGCCACCAGGCGCTCGGCATAGGTGCGCTCCTCGGCGGGGCCACCGACCCCCATGACGACGGCTACGCCGGGCTCAGACTCCCACCAGCCCACCACGGTCGAGCCGAAGCGTTGGCGCCGGTCAGGGAAACGCACGTGCTGGCCGTCGATGACGGCAGTCAGGGCCTCACGTGTGAAGTGAGTAAGAGAATCCATCATCCCTTACGTATGAGGAGGAGCGTCGTAGGTTGTCTGTATTTTCAGTCATATTCACCATCCTTCGCTAGATGGAGAGGAACCACTTCGACTGCGACTCCATCGAACCAAGGACCTTCACCCGGTGGCCAACCGGGAGGAGGGTCGTGGTAATGACCGTCATTCTCCTCGGTATCTACACGCGCTCCACAGGCCGGACAAATAAGAATCTTCCACACAGGTGGTTTCGATTTCATTTGTTGTGAGCCTCATGAACTGCCCACCAGCGCTCGTAGACAGAGAAAAATCCAGCACCGTCAGTCATAACCTGCATCGAGTTGATGAAGAAGGTTGCCCCACACTTGCACTTGACGGTTTCACTACTCATAGTTCGATTACCACCGGAGGTCGCGGGTTGCCGAAGTCGTAAAGCTCATCTACATACGCGACATTGTAAAATGGGATCTCATCCTTGCCGATCTTCTCCACACCAAAGCCCTCGTGAATGTGACCACAGATGACGGCCTTGGGCTTCTTCTTGTAGAGGGCGCTCGCCATGAAGGGTGAGCCCCACTCGTTGTGGCTACCACACAGGATCCCCTGGGGCGGGGAATGCAGCAAGTAGATGTCAGCATCGGGCAGCTTGTCAGCGAACAGGCGCCAGTCCGGATCGTCCAAGAAGAACGCCCAGTTGCGCAGGTTCGGAGTCATAGGCGAACCGAAAATCTTGAGACCCTGGATCTCGACAACTTCGTTGAAGAGGTACTTGGCGTGAGGCCGGGTTGCTCGCAACGCGTATTCCCAGTTAGGACCTCCGGCCTCGCACACGAAATCATGATTGCCACCAATCCAAACGACATCTTTGGCAGGCACGTCGGCCAGCCAGGGAGCGAAGTGGTGACGGATCCATCGCTTCTGACTGGCGATGCTGTGATTACCTTGGACCGGGCAGACATCTCCCCCAATCAGAAGGATGTCGCAGGGCTCGATCTCTGGGAGGGCGCCATGCGTGTCAGCGGTAGCTACAAGCTTCACTGTAAACAATATAGCAGAGAACTCAACTATAAGCTACCTCGAAGCTGTCATCAACGAAGGTCTTATCGTTCGCCGTGGGACCTCTCGACGTGATAATGAACTTAGGTTCAGAGCAAACACGTACCAGCATTGCCTTGACGCGATCATCAAAGAAATGATCCATACAGGTGATCGCCATAGCGTCGATACCTCCATTACAGGCGATGGCGTACCGCAACTCTTTTTCGGAAAGAGGCGCTGTATGGAACGAGCCCTGCCACTCATTGCGCACGTTGTGATCGTTGAAGTTCTTGAGACTATCTCGGTTCGAAATCCTAAAAGGACCGGCGCCATGGCGAGTCGCATAGGTGCGCGTCACACCAATCTTGGTCACCTCGTGATTGTTGCCCTGTCGCATGAGTACATCAAGAGCATTCTTGGCAGTCGTAGTACTCCACGTGTGGTAGGGCGCCTGTCCATAAGTCTCGTCTAGCAAAACACCCTGTCCACCCTCGAAAACAATGGTGTCAGGAAGGTTCGGTGTACCCACCTTGACCTGCTCGAAGAACGCCTTGTAGATCTCTATGCAACCCTCGATCTCATCCTCATCCACCAAGGGCATCAGTAGATCCCAGTCGGTGTGATTCGGAGGCAAGAACTCTTTGCGCTTCCTTTCACGAATACGTCGTAAGATGTTACGCGTCAACGACTCATTGTCTAGCGCGTCCATGTAGAGAACATAGGGACGAACCTCCCATTCGACATGAGGTAGGCCCTCGATGTACGCACGTGGCGTCGTTGGCAACCCGGAATCCGACATCGTCTCACCAATTCCCTGACCACAAGAGCCGTGACGATCTTCACCACGAGCCGTCTCGCGTAACCGGTTGGCTGCCACCTGAAATGGTGTGATGATCTTGCAGCGAGGATCGATTGTAAGCATCGAGAGCGGATCCTTCACTCCTAGCTCTTCGAGGTGCTCTGCCTCAGCGAAAAGGTTGTGCGGATTGATCAACATGTGTTCGGACAGATAGGTCGGAACGCCTGCCAACGTGCCGCTGCCGAACTGAGCGAAGGTGTGATGGCGACCGTCCGGTAACACCACATTGTGTGCGGCTTGGGGTCCGCCATTATGCCGAACTACTAGATCTGCCTCGAAATGACGACAGAGATAATCGGTGATAGTTCCCTTGCCCTCGTCTCCGTAACCGAGACCCGTGACGACGAATGCTCGCTTAGTCACGCTTGAACTCTCCACTTCTTTCCGTAGTCCTTAGTACAAGCAAAGACCGGGAGGATCATCGTTGCCCTCCCGATCTTTACGTAGGCTCAGGGATGCCTTATAGCCTACTAGAGACGCTCGGATCCCGCGACCCCTTCGTCGTCCTCGGGCAGATCTCCCGAAGCCTCGGTAGTGCTGATCGCTCCGGCGCCGACCGTAGCCAGAGCCTTCTCAGCGGAGCGAATGGCCTCCTCGTCACCGGAGACCTCGCGCAGGTCTTCCAGTCCGTCTTCGAGTGAGACGGTGCCCTCCATCATGCCGAGAGCCAAACCAATGGTCTCGCAGACGGCGTTGGCGTCATCGAGAGGAATGGCGTTCTCACCCAGAAGCGGCTGCCAACCCATTGCGCCGCCGCCCCAACCGCCGCTGTTCGCGGCCTCCTTGGGCAGCACGTCCGACTCGTTATAGGTTCCCTGTACAGCGAAGAGGAAGAACACGTGGTACTTCTCCTTCAGCTTCGCGAAAACCTCCTCGGTGGTCGGGTCCGCTTCGAGCTTGTGATCATCATCGATCAACCTGGCTACCTGGCTTCGGTTGACCCGGTCATAGATGCGCTCGTCGCCGATGAGGAATAGGTAGCCCTTCTTGCCGCGCTTCTCGAATGAATCGAGATGCGTGTGGTTGGCCATGAAGTAGGCAGCCAACTCGTACGACTCGTGATTGCCGCCGCCGCCATGACCTTCGAGCAGAATGTTCTCCAAGTTCTCGTCGGAGGTGTTGTCCGACTCGAACTGACCAATCTGCAACGGCACATGGTCGGTATGTGCATCACCTACGGCCCCGAACAGGATCTGCGGATCCTCGACGTAGCCCTTCCTCATCAGCAGGCCGTGCAAAGACGGCAGCTTCTTCTGAAGGACGGTCGGAATTGAGCCCATTGAGCCGGTCACGTCGAAGATGACCGCGATCGGCGTGGAGTTGGGGTGCTCCTCGCTGTCCGCTGCCTCACGAGTGATCATGCCTTCGAACGGACCATTGTTGTTCTTGCGCTTTGGGTCAAGTGACTCGTGCGCTCTCCACTCACTCGGCGGCTTAGTGCTCCGAATCGTGTGGCTGTAGGCCATGGCGGTGCCATGCTCCTTGATCTTAGATGCCGACCTCATTGAGTAGGTCGAGCTATTCCACCTTCCGCCTCCCATAGGAGACTCCTTCCTTGTGTGTTTTCCTAGGATACTAGATCAAACGGCCGGAACCTACGAGGCCCCCACATCCGCTCAATCAACTCGTTAAACTCGTCCAGCAACTCGGCAGCGCTTTGAGGCCGTCGTCCCATTGCTGCCGAGGTACAACCCCGGAAGAACGAACGCAATGGCCGTGACACCGTCTGGGGCACCGGAGAAAGCTCCGGATTGCCTCCAAGAAGATAGTTCATACATTGTACCGCCATGTAGATATCGGTGCCCGGCCCCGGAAGCTCCTTGTTTAGTACCTCTCTCGGATACCACTCGCGATAAGCCGGGATAATTGCCTTAATCTTCTCCGAGCCCTGCACCGAGTACACCCAGTTGTCGAGGATGACTCCATGGGCCTCGGGTTGGATTAGAATGTTGGGCGGCAATATCGCTCCGTGGATCACACCCTTCGAATGTAGGAAGCCTAACGTGAAGAGCAAGCGCCTGAACATCCAGGCCATATCTCGTGGATCGATCGCGCCCTTGATCTGCCTGACCTCTTCAAGTGTATAGAACTTGTAGTCCGGCATCGTCTTGAAGACGGACGCCTGCCGAGCCTGTTTGGACGACGGGCTCTTGAAGCCGAAGGTCTCGATATAGGCCGGGATATACGGAGACACTTCATCGAAGGTGTCCACATCCGAGAGCACAGCCTTGATGTTCTTGGCCTCGGCAGCCATCAGATCGTTGTCCTTGCGATCACGAGAGACCTTGATGATGACTTCCTTCTCACCGTCGTCGTCAGTGAAGCGTGCGTCGTAGTAGCTGGCGACTTGATCGGTGCGCAGAAGCTTGCGGATGTCGTAGGTGTTCCGCTTCGAGGAGATCTTGACTACGTCGAGCATCGGGCTCTTCGAGGTGCCGTAGGTCTCGTCTTCGAATGCCTGCTTGGCTAGCTCGTAGAGACGACCGAGATGAACGAACGCATCAGAAGCGCGCTCGTCGTCGTTCTGATCAGGATGCACATCGCGAGCTAGTCGCTTATAGACGCTCTTGATCTCATCAGCAGCGGCCTCGGCACCGAAGATCTCCTCGGGCTTACGAGCTTCGAGAACCTCTTCGATCGTGATCGTCGCCGTGGTCAACGCTGCTCCTTGACCCACGCCAGAAATCCCTCGGTGTGCTTGGGATCCATGTTGTTGTTAAAGTCGCCGGGGTCGAGGTGGTAGCCAGTGAGATCCAGCCACATCTTCTGAACCGCCTTCGGCGTGATGTCTGCTCCTTCGTTGAGAGCCTCAGCAAAGGCGGGGATGAAGTTGATAGCCGCCCCGTGAGTGGACTGACTCTCGAACAGCGCTTCCGCCGCACGCGCCAGCCCTTGGGTAATTCCGAACTCGCGCTCTAGCGCAGGAATCAGATCCGCATGATCATCGAACTCGACTTCATTGCTGTATCCAGGCTCATAGTTCTCTCCCAGCCACTTGATGAACCATGCCCGCATGTCCTTCTTGCGGTGCGGGGTGGCGAGACAGGCAATGGCGCAGCCCTTGAACTCGACATCGCCGTTGACCGTTCCATCGCCGTAGGTCCCCTGCGCGATGTGATCGAGCTTGGCATGACCGCGAGCGCGAAGGACGAGTTCCTTGGTGTTCTTGATCTTCATGAGGGCCTCCCGATCGAAGTTGCCCCATGAGCTTATCACAGATTAGTCAGCGCGTTCTATAGCGATTGGCGGCTCGCTCGGGCACGACGACCTTCGCGCCTCCTGCCGCCCCAGCGCCTTCGGAGGTCGGGTCGCATCCTCCGTAGTCGGCGAGGTCACGCGGCCTCCACGATGAGCAGGCCAATCAAGCCGATGGCCTGCTCGTAGGTGTCGGCGGCCTCGGTGCCGTAGCGGGCGAACGTACCGGCGAGCGGCTTGCCCGCCGTAACGCTGACACCGGAGGCGACTAGATCCTCGTGGTAGACGCGGGTGCCGGACGCGGCAGTCGGGTACGCGACCTTGTTGACGATCAGGTTGTGCTGCATGGGTGTCCCGTCACTGAGTGACTTCAGGTAGATCGAGAAGACCACGTTCAGCGAACCGCTCGCGCTCGACTCCAACCACATTGCGTAAACGTCCACGCTGCTCCACGGGCAGCGGTTGCCGACGACGTAGCCACCGCCGAGCGCGTTGGCCGCAGCACTCACTGCCGAGATTCGGCCGTCCAGACCGTTGCCGAAGTCCGACGACTGGCGAGGATGGAGGAACAGGCTGGTGAGGCCGGTGCCGTCAGCTCCATCGGCGCCCGCTGGACCCTGCGGCCCGGTGAGCCCTTGCTCGCCTTGCGGCCCTGGGTCGCCAGCCTCACCCTGCGGACCTTGTATGCCGTCCGCGCCGTTAGCACCCGCTGGACCCTGCGGTCCCGCCGGGCCGGTCTCACCCTGCGGACCTTGTGCGCCATCCGCGCCATCCGCTCCGTCGGCTCCCGCCGGACCCTGTTCGCCTTGCGGACCCTGCTCACCCTGCGGACCCGCCGGGCCGGTCTCACCCTGCGGTCCGGGGTCGCCGTCCGCTCCGTCGGCTCCGTCGGCACCCGCCGGACCCGTATCGCCCGCCGGACCCTGCTCGCCCTGCTCGCCCTGGGGACCTTGTTCACCTTGCGGTCCCGTATCACCCTGCGGACCCTGCGGCCCGGTGTCTCCGGTCTCGCCCTGCGGTCCCGTGTCGCCGGTAAGCCCCTGCTGACCTTGCGGACCCTGCTCGCCCTGCGGACCCTGCTCGCCCTGCGGACCAGGATCGCCGTCCGCTCCGTCTGCGCCCGTCGGGCCGGTCTCACCCTGCGGACCCGTGTCGCCCTGCGGTCCTTGTATTCCATCGGCGCCAGCGGGACCCTGTTCACCCTGCGGCCCGGTGTCGCCCGTATCTCCCTTCGGGCCGGGGTCGCCCTGCGGCCCCTCGATCCCACCACTATCTAGGGTCTCGACAATTATCGTCTCCGGAGACTCACTAATCACCAATAGAGAGGGATCTCCCTGAACCAGAAGAACCTCCTGATCATCTCCTTCAACAACGACCCGATTGACTTCTTCATTTGTCTGAAGAAGAACGACCTGAGTGTCTTCGGTAGTGATCAAGGGCCGAGCCACTTCATAATGCCGGTAAAGATTGGATCGACCTCCCCCGACGCATGTCGAAGAAGGAGGGTAAATTTAGCCTGGGGCCAGACAATATCGGCGGTGATCTCATCCGCAATACGAATGGTGATTATCCCCTCTTCATCGCCAAGCTCGATTTCGTCGTCTTCGGTGGTGAGAGTTAGCAAAACCTCGTTAGTCTTGAGATCGCGAAATACGCAACTGGCTTCATCACCTGTCAGGTCCCATGGTTCTGAATCAACGGTGTCGCCGGAGTAGAGGATCCAGGTCTTATCGAAAGACCCGCCCTTCCACCCGACCAATTGAACTTTGGCGGGAAGGAGTGACATACGCGTCTATTACCTCACCGCTCAAGCAGTAACCTACGGGTCGCCGTAGATGACCTCGCCATAAAAGCAGATGCCCTCACCGACTCCCATCACAAATAGACCGAAAATTTGACGAGCCCGTTTAATCAAGCGATGTACTCACCAGACGCCTCGCTGATCGCTTCGAATAAGCCACGGTTCGCGAGCATTTTGTACACGATATTGCTCGGAGCATAGTCGCCCTTACCGGCTTGCTGATCCCTACGTCGTCTGCTGTGCAATTGATGCCAGTACATGACGGCCTTGTCGGGCTCGTAGCGAAGAAGGCGCTCCATCTTGTCAGCGCTTTCTAGGCCGATCGTGTACGCTTCGTTCATCTCCTTCTCTACGTTATGGATCCGACCCTTGTCGGGCGGCACGATCCACTCCTGAGTGAAGAGGTCGTAGCCTGAACGAAGTCCAGGCTTGTACAGATCCATCTTGGTGATGCCCTGAGCGACAACGAAGATCTGCATCGGGAACGGAGTACCCGGCAACTTGGTGCCATCGATGTTGTCCACCATGATCCCGATCATGTCGGCGCGAGACCACTCAGGGAACACCTTCGTATCTACGAAGAGAGAGCAGTCCACATCAGACTCATCCGAGTACTGATAGGTTGTCAAAGAGCCCGTGAGTACGATCGATAACCACTTCTCCATACCATCATAGCCGTGCTCATCCAGCACCGTAAACACTCGCTCGATGATCCAAGAGCGATGCTCGGGTCGCAAGATGGGCTGCGGGTCCTTAGGGTTGGAGAAGACACGAGGATCCAGTCCGTCATGGATCGGATCGAGGATGTTGGCTACTGTCGTTCCAAATGATGCCTCAGTCGATGACACGTTGGACACCGAGTTTCGCAGATCTTCAACTCCTCGATTACCTTCTCGATGGGAGTTCTTAGAACCGTCATAAGATCGAGACGAAGAGTCTTCTTGTTCATGTGGTCCAGATCCATGATTTCCCATGGAAAGGTCTGACCGCAATCCTGACAAGGTCGAGATCTCGCTTCGATCACTAGCTTCGCTCGCGGATCCTCCTCTTTCTTGCGCTGATACGCTTCTCGTTGTCTCCGACGCTCTTGATCCTTGTTGGCGTCTCTCCATCTTTTTGACTGGGCGAGACGCCGCCTGCGATACTCGGGATCGTTTGCGTACCTTTCCTTGCGAGCTTTCTTCTGTTGCTCGCTGTACCGAGCTTGTTGTTCCGGGGTACGCATTTCGATATTTACGATCCCGATCTTCAAACATTTGTACGGTATCAGGCATATCGTGCGTTTTTTCGCCGTAGCCCACGAGGTGCTGAGCGAACTCGTCGTCATCGTGATCGTAGGGCGACATGTGACCCAGGCCATTCTCGTTCAGGAATGCTCGGGTGACGTGGTAGGCAGTGCGCTTGTTACCGTCTTCGAATGCCTGAGCCTGACCAATGCCGTGAGCAAGCGCAGCGGCGGCCTTGGGCATATTGCCTTCGTAGTAGTGATAGTTGGCGGCACGACCAAGCGCTCCTTCCAGCACTTCGGGCCGAAGGAGCGCATGGTTGACCTGGCCGTGCTCGGCCAGCGCCTCCTGGTTGGCGGCGGTCGCGTCCTCTAGGTCAGGAAACCAGGGCTCTTCTACCGAAGTCGCTTCATCGCCTTGGGCGACGACCGGTGGGAGCGACGCACTGCTGCTCGCATATCCACCTTCTTCTTGCGCTTGGGGGTGCTCTGCTTCATGAGGTGATTGTACCGTATTGGCGGGCATAGTTCAAGAGTTGATCTCGGGTGTTAAGTGCGGGGTCGTCCACCACAGCCTGTGTCAGGCTCTTCAAAATCTGGCCAATCTGAGGTCCTTGGGGGATTCCAGCGGCGATCAGATCGTTACCGTTGACTGCTAACTGAGCCGTGGTAGTAGGCGCCTGACGCGCCTGTTCGAGCAGGTTGCGCTGCACTTCGACATTCGTCGTTGGATCGTGTGCGGCCGACTTCCCGCCCTGATCCGCCTCTCGCAACAGCAGGAGGTCATCAGCATGATCTCCAACTCGGTTGACGAAGCGACGGGCGCCCTTGGGGGTGGTGAATGCCGGGAACATGTGATGGTTCACGAGATCCCGAACTCGGTTGATGCGGTTGGTGTCGTAGCCGTTGATGCGACGCATCGCCTGCTCAGCCATGCGGGCTCCGACCTCATCATGGTTTTGCCCGACGAAGGTGCCATCTGGAAGCTTCTTTTTGTAGAAGTGAGACTCCCCCGTGTCGGGATCGGTCCACTGCGAGCCGGGCTTTCCGATGTCGTGGAGTAAGGCTGCGAGTCGAACATCCGGATCGTCAGTCAACTGCGAGACGCGATCGAGCACTTTCACCAGATGGTCACCCAACTCTAGCTCATGGTGCCTATTCTGCTGATCGTAGCCAAACGCGGCATCCACCTCAGGGAGGATGTGCTTAAGCACGCCGGTCTCTCGGGCCAATCTGATGGCCGAAGCCGGGTTCTTTGACTTGAAAATCTTGTCTAGCTCCGCCTGCACGCGCTCGCTCGGAAGATGGGTGATCGAATCGGCATTCTGATTCATCTGCTCTCTGGTAGACTTATCCGGATGGAGACCATGACGAGCATGAGCCCCGAGCGCCCGTACAACCCTCAAAGGGTCTTCGCTGAGCGCCTGGGGGTTTACGGTGCGGAGGATGCCCTGGCGAGCATCATCTACGCCGCCATACGGATCAATGAGGTGCCCGTTCGAGAGATCCACCGCCATTGCGTTAGCAGTAAAATCCCGCCGGAAAAGATCCTCCTCCGGCGTCATCGTGTGATCGGCCTGCACATCGAAGTCCTGATGGGAGGAGCCCGTAGACCGCTCCTTACGAGGCAACGCGATCTCGACTTCGGCGCCGTTCTTGTCGCGGAACCTGAAGACCCCGAAGTCTTTGCCAGTGAGATCAACTCGGCCCGGAAGCTTGCGCAGAGCCTCATCCACGGACTCCGCCGGGAGGCCAATAACCATGAGGTCGATATCCTTGGGTTCGTTGCCCATTACAGCATCACGCACGGCGCCCCCAACGGCGAACACACGACCACCGGCCGATTGCAAAGCCTTCGCGGCGAGTTCGGCTGCTGGATCAGCGGCCACCATCGTGGAGATGTAGCCTCCCACTGATTGGGGCTCTGCCGCTGCGAGTTTGACCTGTTTACCATCTTGGTTCATCTTGTACACGTTCTTGACTGCCAACTCCGGATGCGAGTAGTACCACAAGGATACCAGATGGTGTACCGAGTAGGGGAAGCTGGTCTCTGTCCTGAGGATTAGCTTACCGCCGGGCTCGTATGTTCCTTCAACAACGCCACCCGGAAGAAAGCCTC
>Ga0116162_10000996_pt1 | contig 19151 bp, 16 predicted proteins | sample AD_UKC105_MetaG_FD_89875 | JGI IMG/M metagenome (GOLD analysis project Ga0116162, IMG submission 89875) | Active sludge microbial communities of municipal wastewater-treating anaerobic digesters from Hong Kong - AD_UKC105_MetaG | ecosystem: Engineered > Bioreactor > Anaerobic > Digestate... | reverse complement strand
GATCGGCTCCTCCGCCATGGCGTATAAGCAAAACCCCATGCGCAGTGAGCGCATCTGCTCGCTTTCGCGGTTTGTGATGTCGACTTCGCTCAACGCAGCCATGACCGCAAGCACGCAGTGGCTCGAGCGCACGCTGGACGACTCGGCCAACCGCCGAATCGCGCTGCCGGAAGCGTTCCTGGCGACCGACGCCGTGCTGCGGCTCATGGCGAACGTCGCGGGCGGGCTCATCGTGCACGAGGCCGCGAACGCACGCATCCTTTCCGACGCGCTGCCGTTTCTTGCGACGGAAGACCTGCTCATGGCCGCGGTCAAAAAGGGCGGCGACCGGCAGGAGCTGCACGAGATCATTCGGGAGCACTCGCTCGCGGCAAAGGAGCAGGCGTCTCAGGGCAAGCCGAACGACCTTGCCGAGCGGCTGATTGCGGACGCATCGTTTCCGCTCGGCCGCGAAGAAGTTCTCGCCGAACTCGACCCGGCAAAGCATATCGGGCGTTCCATCGAGCAGGCGGAGCGATTTCTCGCTTCACACCCGGTTCCGGAAACAAAGCCGCTTCAGGAACTCACGGTCTGACTTGCTTTTTTTTGAAAAAAGGCAAGGTAGGAAACGCATTCTAAAAAACATTAAAAGCTCGGACCGAAAGGCGTTCGAGCTTTTATTATCATAATCATATGCTTTTTTATTCGTTCAGGTCCCTTATCGCTTCGTCCAGCCGTTCTTTCGTGACCTTGCCGGGCGAAAAACTAAACACCGCCCGCAGCGGCATATAGTTCAGCATCGCGTCCGACATCTCCTGTGTGATCGCCTCGCGTGCGGTTTCCGTTTCGTCGTCGTTCTCGCTGAATTCACGCATCGCTTGCAAAATGTCCGGCATGCCGTGTTCCGCCCGCCGTTTGCCTTTTTCGCTTGCAAGGACGTCCATTAAAATCGAATTCTCGTCGAACGTAACGGGGATCTCCCGTGTCGAGCGCACCGTCGCCGCCGCTTCGAGCACGATATCCCGGCTGGAACGCCCGATCTGGATCATGAATTCGCCGCTTTCGACATGCCAGTCGTGCAGGCGCGTTTCGTAATAGGCAAACGCCCGCCCGTCCAGCGCAAACGAAACCGTCTTCGTTTCGCCCGGTTCCAGCGCAACCGTCTCAAATCCCTTCAGCTCGCGCACGGGACGGATTGCCGTGCTTTCGACGTCCGCAACGTACAGTTGCACGACCTCGCTGCCGGATCGTTCCGCCGTGTTCGTCACGTCAACGGTAACGGTAAGCGTGCCGCTATCGTCCATTTCACGTTTGTCGAGCGAAAGGTTGCCGTATGCAAACGTCGTGTAGCTCAGCCCGTGCCCGAACGGGAACAGCACGTCCATCTTCTTTTTGTCGTAGTAACGATACCCGACAAACGCGCCTTCGCGATATTCCGTCTTCCTGTCGTCCCCGCCGAAAAACAGGTAGGACGGGTTGTCCTCAAGTTTTTTGGGGAACGTCTCCGGAAGCCGGCCGCTCGGGTTTGCGTCGCCGAATAAAATCCGCACGACGGCGCGTCCGGAGGCCTGCCCGCTCAAATACGCTTCCAAAACACCCTTTACGCGCGAAATCCATGGCATCTCGACCGGCGAGCCGTTTTGCAGCACGACGACGGTATTGGGGTTCGCCGCCGCAACCGTTTCGATCAGCCGGTTCTGGCAGTCCGGCAGGCGCATATGCGCCCGGTCGTATCCTTCGCATTCGTATGCGTCCGGCAGACCCGCGAATACGACGGCGACCTGCGCGTTTGCCGCGGCATCGGCCGCATCCCGCAGCCATTCGCCGGTCGTTTCGTCGCGCTCTATGGAAAATCCGCGCGCATAGCGGACATTCGGAATTTCCTTTGCCGCATCCAGCGCGCTCGTGATCTTTGCGGCGTTGATATGCGAACTGCCACCGCCCTGGAACCGCGGCTCTTTGGCAAACTCGCCGATAAACGCAACCCGCGCGCCCTTGTCCAGCGGAAGGACGCCCGCGTTTTTCAGCAGTACCATGCAGGCTTCCGCGAGTTCGCCGGAGAGCGCGTCGTCCGCTTCCCTGTCCCAGCTTTCGGCGGGTTCTCCGTTTCCCAGATAGCGCGCGTGTACCGCCAGCATGCGTTCGCAGGCGCAATCCAGCACCGCTTCGTCCAGTTCGCCGGAGCGCACGGCGCTAACGATCTGCTCGTCGCGCACGCCGCCCGAGGACGGCATTTCCAGTTCCAGCCCGGCCGACAGGCCCTTTACGCGGTTGCCGACGGCGCCCCAGTCGCTCATGACATACCCGTCGAACCCCCATTCATTGCGCAATACATCGGTCAGCAACCAATGGTTCTCGGACGCAAGCACGCCGTTGATGCGATTGTAGGCGCACATCAGCGTCCACGGTTTCGCTTTTTTAACGACCGTTTCAAACGCGGCAAGGTAGATTTCCCGCATGGTGCGTTCGTCCGCTTCCGAACTCTGCGACATGCGCCGGTGCTCCTGGTTGTTGAGCGCAAAGTGTTTCACGCTCACGCCGACGTCGTGCCGCTGGACGGCGGCGACATATGCCGCGGCTTCTTCGCCGGCCAGATACGGGTCCTCCGAAAGATATTCAAAGTTGCGCCCGCAAAGCGGGGAACGCTTGATGTTGATCGCCGGGCCGAGAACGACGGCAACGCCCTCTGCGCGGCACTCTCTGCCAAGCGCGTCGCCAAGCCGCTCAAACAGGCTTCTGTCGAACGAAGCCGCCATGGCGCACCCCGTCGGGAAGCATACCGCGCGGATGCTGTCGTTCGCGCCCTCGCCCACCTGCTTGCGCAGGCCGTGCGGCCCGTCGCTGACCATAACGGACGGCACGCCCAGCCGTCCCACAGGCTTTGTGTGCCAGGAATCCAGCCCGGAGCAAAGCCCCGCCTTCTCCTCCAGCGTCATTTTCCGTATCAGCGCGCGAACGTCCATCCCGTCATATCCTCCAGCGGTTTTCTCGTTTCTATTGTAGCGTCCGCCGCCTCTTGATTCAATGCCCTTTTTTGTTGCGAACATGTCCTTTTTCTTAAAAAACAGTGCCTTCCGCCTCGGCACACGCGTGCGTCTGTAGAACGCGTACTAGTATTATTCTTGCTTTTTCTCTCTGTATTCGGTATAATTTTCATAAAGTTTGTAAATATACTTCTTTTTTGGGGGAAGGGTTTGGTTCTTTTCATGAAAGCACTTCAATTGCTCGACCTGTCCATCGGCCCGGACCTGCACGAGTTAACCCGGCACGGAACGTCTCTGTTTCCCTGCGCGGGGTACGACGAAGATCCCGGAAAATACCTCACCGGAAAAATTCCATGGCACTGGCACGAAGAGTTTGAATTCGTTCAGGTGGTTGAAGGCGAAACCTGCGTTCTCTGCGGAAAGACCGAATACGTCATATCCGCGGGCGACGGTGTTTTCATCAACAGCAACGTCATGCATAAACTCAGGCGCGCGCACGCCGACCGGCCGACACGGATCAACAGTCTCGTTTTCAAGCCGGAACTGGTCGCCGGTTTTCCGCAGAGCATCGTCCAGCAGCGCTACATCCAGCCGCTGGTGCGCTGCTCCGCGCTGGCGGATGTCTTTCTGCGCAAAGACGTTCCCTGGCAAACGGAAGCGCTCGCACATTTTGAAGCGGCGTTTTCCGCGTTTGTCGGCGATTTGTACGGATATGAAATCATCGTCCAGGTCGAATTGATGCGCATGCTGCACAGCATCGTCTTCAACCAGAGCGACCGCATTGCCGAAAGCGGCTTCGTTCAAAACAAGGATTCCGCACGAATCAAGCAGATGATCAGCTTTATTCAGTCCCGCTATGCGGAGCCGCTGACCGTTTCGCAGATTGCGGAAGCTTCGTCCATCAGCGAAAGCGAATGCTACCGTTGTTTTCGAAAGCTGCTCGACACCTCGCCGATCGACTACCTGCTGCAGTATCGCATACGCGTGGCGGCGGGAATGCTGGCCGGCTCCGACAGGAGCGTCTCGGACATCTGCTATGCAACCGGCTTCAACAGCCCGAGTTATTTTGCGAAAGTGTTTCGGCATGCACTGCAAAGCAGCCCGCGGGCGTATCGCAAGACCCGGCATAACGATACGAAGTCCTCCAATCGAAATGCGGTCCGTTCCGAAACGCACTGAATGGATTTTACATCGATTTTTGAAAACAACTGCCGCTCCGCGTGTTTCACTTTTTCTATTCGTGTTTTCACGCTTTCGTGACGATTATTTCCAACAACTTGCACATTTTCTGATCCATATGGATTGTATTCGTCGTCGGCGGCATATATAATAAAAAGAAGTAGACTTTCCTAACGGAGTTTTAGTTTACTGTGTAACGGCCATAATCGCGCTGTTTTGTTCCGCCTTAACGGCGAATCTGGTGCCGCGGAATCTTCTTCCCATAGGCCGTATCCGGATCCAGTTCGCTATGCTGTACAGTTTGGTATCACGTTTCGATTGGTTGACAAACGTTCTGTTACAGTAATATAATATCGATAACGCTAATCGGAGGTGCGCCATGCAAAAAAATACCCCCATCTCAATTTCGAGGCAAGCTCTCCAGCGGATGCCTTATTACCTGCAAACGTTGCGGGCGGCGCGCGATTCCGGCGCAGAGATCATTTCCGCACCGACCGTCGCCGCACAGCTTGGCCTCAACGAAGTGCAAGTTCGCAAGGATTTTGCTTCCGTAAGCAATACCGCCGGAAAACCCAAAACGGGTTTTCAGACGAACGAACTCATTACGGCGATTGAAAGCTGCCTCGGCTACGACAACACCAACGAAGCCGTGCTGGTCGGCGCAGGCAGCCTAGGGCGCGCGTTGCTTTCCTACCGCGGATTCGAAGAGTACGGCCTCAGCATCGTCGCCGCATTCGATGTGGACCCAAACCTTATTGGCGGCGAAATTTCCGGCAAACAAGTCCTTTCGACGGACAAACTGGCCGGCGCCATCCATAAAATGAACATCCATATCGGTATCATCACGGTTCCGGCCTCGCAGGCGCAGGGCGTTTGCGATTTCCTCGTGGAAAGCGGCGTGCTCGCCATCTGGAATTTCGCACCGGTCCATCTCACCACGCCGGAGGGCATCCTCGTGCAAAACGAAAACATGGCCGCGTCGCTGGCAGTACTGTCCAAGCATCTTTCCGAGCAGCTTGAGTCCAGCCTGACGGACTGACCTTTCCCCAGCCACCGATCAATATGCAGCGCTGTAAAAGGCGCTGCTTTTTTATTGTCGCTGCCGCCTTCCCTGCGCTTTGCTCTTGTCTGCAATCGCTTCGCTTCGGCCGCGGGCAACAGAAATTTCTTTCTATACGCCGTTAAAAACTATTTGCACAAAATTGCAATTATGGTCTTGACACGGTCCTATATCAGTGCTATATTATCGATACAAGATAACCGATAACAAATTACTGATTATAAGGAGCGATCATTATGGCACGTTTTACACTACCCAGAGACTTATATCATGGCAAAGGCTCGCTGGAAGCGCTGAAATCCCTTAAGGGCAAAAAAGCGATCGTCGTCGTTGGCGGAGGTTCCATGAAACGGTTTGGCTTCCTCGACAAAGTGGAAGCGTACCTGCGCGAGGCGGGCATGGAAGTGCAGCTGTTCGAAGGTGTAGAGCCCGATCCTTCCGTGGACACCGTCATGCGCGGCGCGGAAGCCATGCGCAAGTTCGAGCCCGACTGGATCGTTTCCATCGGCGGCGGCTCGCCGATCGACGCCGCGAAAGCCATGTGGACGTTCTATGAATACCCGGACACTACGTTCGATTCCCTCTGCATCCCGTTTAACTTCCCGACGCTGCGCACGAAGGCGAAGTTCTGCGCAATCCCGTCCACGTCCGGCACGGCGACCGAAGTCACCGCCTTCTCCGTCATTACGGACTATAAAAAGGGCGTAAAATATCCGCTGGCCGACTTTAACATCACGCCGGACGTCGCGATCGTCGACCCCGACCTGGCGGAAACCATGCCGAAGAAGCTCACCGCAAACACCGGCATGGACGCGATGACCCACGCGATCGAAGCGTATGTTTCCACGCTGCACTGCGACTATACCGACCCGCTGGCCATCCACGCCATCCGCATGATCGGCGAATTCCTCATCCCGTCCTACAATGGCGATATGGAAGCGCGCGACCGCATGCACAACGCACAGTGCCTCGCGGGCATGGCGTTCTCCAACGCGCTGCTCGGCATCGTGCACTCCATGGCGCACAAGACCGGCGCAGCTTACAGCGGCGGGCACATCGTCCACGGCGCGGCAAACGCCATGTACCTGCCGAAGGTCATCAAGTATAACGCAAAAGACCCGGAAGCGGCAAAGCGTTACGGCGAAATCGCAAAATGCCTCGGCCTCGAGCCCACGACGGACGCGCTGATTCAGCACATCCGTCAGATGAACGAAAAGCTCGGTATCGCATCCTGCATCAGGGATTACGAAGGCGGCATCATCGACGAGAAGGAATTCCTCGAAAAGCTTCCGAAGGTTGCAGAACTCGCCGTCGGCGACGCCTGCACCGGCTCGAACCCCAGGGCAATCACGCCGGCCGAGATGGAAAAGCTCCTCAAAGCCTGCTACTATGATACAGATGTTGACTTCTGAGAAGTCAACGCTCAGACCACTATTCTTAATTCTCGGTAAGGAGGTCGGCTTCCCTTTGCGGAAGCCGGCTTCCGGTCATGAGACGACAATCCTGGCGCCTTGCCGGCATCGTCCGGCCGGGCCAAAATTTTGAGGTCGACAGCGAATGGACAGTGAATACCTGAAGCTCAAACGTTCCAACTGCAAAAACTGCCATAAATGCATCCGCAACTGCCCCGTCAAGTCCATTCGCTTTTCGGACGGGCACGCGCAAATCATCGGCGAAGCCTGCCTGCTCTGCGGGCAGTGCTTCGTCGTTTGTCCGCAAAATGCAAAGATCATCCGGGACGACCTGCCGCTTGTGAAGGAAGCGCTCGCTTCCGGCAGGCCGGTCGTCGCGAGCCTTGCTCCGTCTTTTGTTGCGAATTATCGCGGAGCAACGATCAACTCCATGCGCCGCGCGCTCAAAACGCTCGGTTTTGCTGCGGTCGAGGAGACTGCCGTCGGCGCGTCCGTCGTCAAAACGCGCTATGAGGAACTGCTTTGCGACCACAGCGTCCTGATCTCGTCCTGCTGCCCGGTGGTCAACGACCTGATCCGCGAATACTATCCGGACGCGCTGCCGTATCTTGCGAACGTCATCACGCCGATGGAAGCGCACGCGCGGCTCATCAAGCGCGGGCAGCCCGACGCGGTCACCGTCTACATCGGGCCGTGCATCGCAAAAAAGCGCGAGGCGGACCATTCGTCTTATGTCGATATCTCCCTGACATTTGAGGATTTGACCCGCTGGCTGGTCGAGGAAGGCGTGATGCTCGCGCCCGAACCGGACGATCTTGCCGAAAGCCGGGCGCGCCTCTTCCCCACTGCGGGCGGAATCTGGCGCACCATGAAGCGCGATCCCGCAATCACCTATGTCAGCGTGGACGGCATGCAAAACTGCATTGCCGCCATCAAGGACATTATCGCAGGCGAACTGGAACACTGCTTCATCGAGATGTCCTCCTGCGCGGGCAGTTGTATCGGCGGCCCGGCAATGGAGCGCCGCGCCCTGCCGGTACGCGACTATGCCATCATCAACGCGTACGCCGGGCGGAAGGATTATCGTGTCGACCAGCCGCCGGCGGAAGAACTCGCGGAACAGCACCGGCCGGTTTCGATCCATGCCGCGCACATCGGCGAGTCCGCAATCGAGGAGACGCTCCGAAAGATGGGCAAGCTCAAGCCGGAGGACGAACTCAACTGCGGTTTCTGCGGATACGACACCTGCCGGGAAAAGGCCAAAGCCGTCTGTCAGGGCAAGGCGGAGATCTCCATGTGCCTGCCCTACCTGATGGAAAAAGCCAAGTCGTTTTCCGATATCATCATACAGAATTCGCCCAACGGCGTACTGGTGCTCAACGAATCGTTTGAAATCCAGGACCTGAACAATGCCGCCTGCTCGATCCTGAACATTAAAAACCGCACGGACGTCGTCGGGCGGCCCGTCGTTTCGCTGCTCAATCCCATTGCCGCGGTGCAGGCCGCGCGCGAAGGACGGACCGTTCGCCGTCCGCCGGAATACCTCTCCGAATACGGGCGCTACATCGAGCAGACCGTCATGTACGACAAAACATACCGCATCGTGATCCTGCTGCTGCGCGACGTAACCGAGCAGGAATCCGTACGCACCGAAAAGGAATCCGTCTCGGTCAGTACCGTGCAGGCCGCCGACCGCGTCATCGAACACCAGATTCGTATGGCGCAGGAAATCGCGTCGCTGCTCGGCGAAACCGTTGCGGAAACAAAGGCGGTGCTGACCACGCTCAAGGAGTCGGTGCGCAATGAATGACCTGTTCACCGACGTCGGATATAAAAGCGTCAATAAAAACGGCGAGGAAGTCTGCGGCGACCGCGTCGAAATTTCGGAGCGAAACGGCGCAGTTTCGGCTGTTTTGGCCGACGGGCTCGGCAGCGGAGTGCGCGCCAATATTCTTTCCACGCTGACGTCCAAAATTTTTTCCACCATGATGGCGCAGAACATGCCTGTGGAAGAATGCATCGCCACGATGAACGCGACGCTCCCGTTTGCACGGGACAGCGCCGCTTACTCCACGTTCACAGTGATGCGCGTCGAGCGGAGCGAGCGTGCCGAAATCATCCGCTTCGATAATCCGCGCGTCATCTGGCTTCGAAACGGCGCGCGCATGGATTATCCGGAGTCGCTTTCCTATGTCGGCGCAAAAAGCGTATACACCTCCAATCTCGATCTGACCTGCGGCGATACGCTGATTGCGGTATCGGACGGCGCGCTTTACGCAAGCCAGGGACGCGCGCTCGACTACAACTGGGACCTGGACGGACTCGCCGGCTTTGTGGAGGCGTTTTACCATCCTGATTACACCGCGAAGGAAATCTGCGCGATCCTGCTCGATAAACTCGTCGAGCTGTACGGCGGGCAGCCCGGCGACGATGCGACCGTCTGCGTCTGCCGGATCAAAAAGCGCGTCCACGTCAATCTTGTGTTCGGCCCGCCGCGCGCAAGCACGGACGACACGCTCATGATGGACCTGTTTTTTTCAAAGCGTGGCAAGCACATCGTCTGCGGCGGCACGACGGCGAAAATAGCCGGCCGCTATCTTGGCCGGCCCGTCGTGCCGCTGTTCGATGCGGCGGATGCGGATATCCCGCCCGCATCCAGCATAGACGGCGTCGATCTGGTGACGGAAGGCGTCCTGACCCTGTCGAAAGTACTGGAAAACGCAGAATCTTACATAGCAAACGGCAGCGGCACGCCCGCCTGGCAATCCGGGCAGGATGCGGCGTCCAGAATCTCCGCCGTCCTTTTGGAGCAGGCGACCGACATCGATCTGTTCGTCGGCCGCGCAGAAAACGAAGCGTACGATAAGCCCGGCATGCCGGTCAGTTTGAACGCAAAAGTGCGCCTTGCAGAGCGGCTCGCCGCTTGTCTGGAGAAAGCCGGCAAGCGTATCAAAGTCAGTTATTTTTAACCGTGAATCTCCAAAAAAGCGCCGCGGCATGCACGTTGCGGCGTTTTTGGAATGCAGAAAATTATGATAATTAATTTCTGAAAATTATAATAAAATTTTTCTCTTTTTTGCGTGATAATGGAATTGGATATCCCCGATTCATTTTACCGGGAGGAAATTATGCAAACAAAAGACTATTCCATCACGCTCGACATGCTGCGGACGCTTCCGTTCCGGCCGTTCGAGATCGTGGAAGGAGACACCGGCAACGTCCTGCACGTGACCCTTCTCAACAATGGCGACGCAATGGACCTGGCCGACTGCAAACTCTGCATCACCTTTGCTTCCAGCAACGGGTTTGCAATGCAGGACGAAACGAGCGGCATCGAAAAAACCGGGGAGCCGGGTGCGTTTGACGTTGCGCTGCTGCCCACGGCTTACGGCGCGGGCAACGTCAGCGCGGACGTGCAGGTTTACAGCGGCACCGACGACGCAACCCTGATCACCAGCACGCGGTTCGACTTCCGCTGCAGAAAATCGCTCATCAACGGAGATATCATCCACGCCAACGAAGCGTATCCTCCGCTGGTGGAAGCCACGCGAATCGCAAACGAAGCCGCAGCCACCGCGTTGGCCGCAGCCGAACGGATCGATACCGATATCGGCGAGCTGAACGTTCAGGCAAACTGGGCGGAGACGGACGGCGCATCCGACGCGTATATCAAAAATAAGCCTGCGATCCCGTCCGCTCCCGGAGACGTCGGCGCTGCGCCCGCAACGCACGCCTCGCAACACGGGCCCGGCGGATCGGACCAGGTAACGCCGATTGCCCACGCATCCCGGCATGCATCCGGCGGGGCGGACCCGGTGTCGCCGGCGAGTGTCGGCGCGGCGGGCCTTAATTCGTACGGTAAAGTTTTGGCGGAGCAGGCAAGCGCGCGTATCCGCGTAATTACAGCCTCCTGTACGCTTACTCTATCAGACGCCGGCCAGCTGTTACAAGTAGTGGCAACCGATGACGTCACAATATCCATTCCCGCGAATGGGGACGTAGCATTTCCAGTCGGAACGGAAATTGAAATTTGCCATTGGAGCAATGGGAAAGAGGTTACTATTGCTCCCGCTTCGGGAACATCTGTGAGTCTCCGCGCCATCGATTATATGTTTTCAATTTCCGACATCTACGGGTGCGCCGTTTTGAAAAAGATTTCAACAGACATTTGGTTATTGTCAGGAGCGTTAAAATGAGAATATGCAGACGAACGGGCATTTACTACAACGGTAACGGATTGCCGAAATTCAGCTACACCGGCACGTATGAAGTCCTGGACGACGGCGAGCGGAACTGGCGCATCAAGTTTCTGACAAGCGGGACGCTGATATTAGATCGTGCGCTTACAATCGACGCGTTTCTCGTTGGCGGCGGAGGCGCCGGTGAAGCCGAATATGCTTTCTGCGCTGGTGGTGCGGGGGGTAAAACATCTTTATCGAGTTCCGTAGCCGCAATGGCCGGTACATCTTATGCTATCGTCATAGGGGCTGGTGCATCATCTGGTACCGGTGGCACTACAACTGCTTTTGGTGCTTCCTCTGATGGTGGTGCAAATGGTGTTGCAAGAAGCACATATGCGACGGGCGGTTCTGGTGGATCGGGTGGCGCGGCAACGGGTGGTGCTTCCGCCTCCGGCGGGTCAGATGGCTCGGACGGCGGCGATGGTCATGCCGCAGATGAATCATCGGATATACCCGGCAACGGGCAAGGTACCACAACACGGGAGTTTCATGAATCTACGGGGGACCTCTACGCCGGAGGCGGCGGCGCGTCACGTGGTTCAGGTGAGGGCTATGGCGGTGCAGGCGGCGGCGGAACAGGCGGCGCTTACAATACCGCTTATCCTCAGGCAGGGACCGCCAATACGGGCGGCGGCGGCGGTGCGCAAATAACATATAGCAGTTATGGCGGCGCGCGTTCGGGCGGTTCCGGCATCGTCGTAATCCGCAACCATCGGGCATAAGGAGGAACGAACATGAATTATGCAATCATCGAAAACGGCATTGTGACGAACGTCATCGTCGGCCCGCTCCCGGACGGCATGGACGGCGTCGTGCTGGGCGACCGGCCCGTGGCGATCGGCGACGGTTATGCAAACGGCGCGTTCACGCGCGACGGCGAAACGGTCCTGACTCCGGCTGAACAGATCGCGGAGCTGGAAGCGCAAAACGCGCAACTGCAAGCGACGCTTACAGGCCTGCAGCAAACGTAACCCGGCATGCGGATGTGTCCCCCGGGCTCACCCTTATGCGACAAAAAGAAGACGGCGGAAAACCGCCGTCTTCTGTGTCACGAGAAATGGAGTGTTGGGGGTAGCGAAAGTACTTTTTTTATTGATCGATTTTGAACTCGTAATCCTTGCCGGGGAGGATTGCGTTGACGACAACGCCAACGATGGCCGCGACGGCCAGACCGCCGAAGCTGAACTTGCCGATATCCAGCGGATACGCGTCGAATCCAAGGCCGCTGACCAGGATCAGTGCGGCGACCAGAATGTTGCGCATATTCTTGAAGTCCACCTTGTTTTCGACGATTGTGCGGACGCCGGTGGCGGAGATCATGCCGTAGAGCACGACCGAAACGCCGCCGATGATCGACCAAGGAATCGTATTGATAAACGCGTCGAAAATGTTGATGAATGACAGGATGATCGCCAGGCACGCCGCAATCAGCATGACCTTCGGGTCATACACGCGGGTCAGTGCGACAACGCCGGTATTTTCGGAGTAGGTCGTGTTCGCCGGGCCGCCGAGAAGGCCGGCAATCGAAGTTCCGATGCCGTCGCCGAGAAGCGTACGGGTGAGGCCGGGATCTGCGATAAAGTTCTTGCCGCAGGTTGCGCCGATCGCGCAGATATCGCCGATGTGCTCGACCATGGCCGCGACGGCAACAACAATGAACGTGATGATGGCGGGCCAGCCGATTGCAGGATCAAACGTCTGCGCTCCAAACAGGAAGCGGAGCGGCGAATACGTCGTAAATGGCGGAACGCTGATAAACTTTGCGCCCTGGAGGCTCGAAAAATCGACCCAGGACAGACCAAACAGCGCATTGCCCGACAGCAGGGATATAATTACACCGATGATGTAGGCGCCGAAAATGCCGCATAGGATCGGCAGAATTTTGAGCATACCCTTGCCATAGATATTCACGACGATGATGATGGCGATAGCGATGATCGCAAGGATCCAGTTTGCAGAAGCGCTGCTGATACCGGTCGGCGCAAGGATCAGGCCGATGAGGATGATGATCGGGCCGGTGACAACCGGCGGGAAGAGCTTCATGACCTTGTGCGGTCCGAAGATGCCGAACAGGATCGCCAGCAGCACATAGATAAGGCCGGCGCACGCCACGCCCAGAGTCGCGTACGGGAGCAGCGCAACGTCCCCATTGGCAACGGACGCAAACGCGCCGAGGAATGCGAACGAGGAGCCGAGGAAAATCGGGATTTTTTTCTTCGTGATGAAGTGGAACCAGATCGTCGCAATGCCTGCGCAGAAAAGAGTGACAGACACGGACAAGCCGGTCAGCAAAGGTACAAGGACCGTGGCTCCAAACATTGCAAATACGTGCTGGAGGCCCAGAACGATCATTTTGCCGGTTCCAAGCTCTTTAAAGCCATCGTAAATGCCTTCGACTTTCTTTTCCATTGAATTACCTCCTAATTCATTTTAAGTTCATTAGGTCTCCATTTCTCAGGGTATATCAAAAGAGCGCTATTGCTCTTCGATACCGAGCATGCTGAATTACGAGCTCACTGTTTTTGCATCGTTTACTCGCATTTCACAGGTAGTTCACGGGTTTATCAAGGTACTGTTTCGGTTGGGAATTATTGAAATCTTTCAGCGGGCCGGAGACGTATACCAAAACCCTATCTCGCCCAATATACATCATCCGGCCGTCTGAATCAAGGAAATTATACTATTCTTTCTTTTCGCGAAGCGCCCTTAGCACGTCGTCCGGTGTAATCGGCATCCGCGTGAAACGAACGCCGATGGCATTGTAAACCGCATTGGCGATCGCCGGTGCGCCGGGGACCATCAGCGGTTCGCCGACGCCGCGCGCACCGTAAGGGCCGTTCGGTTCGGCGTGCTCGACATACTTGATGGAAAACTCCGGTATATCGTCCGCGGTCGGGATCTTGTAATCCATAAAGCTCTTGTTCAGCACGCGGCCGTTCTTGAGCTTGAGTTCTTCGAAGATTGCCGTGCCGAGCGCCTGCACCATCGCCCCTTCCGCCTGTGCACAATACAGCGCGGGATTGACGACCTTGCCTGCGTCGAAGCAGGAACTCATCTTCAGCACGCGGATGTTGCCGGTTTCGGTATCCACCTCGACCTCCGCCGCGTTGGCGCCCATGGTCCAGTACGCCGCCGGATGATAGATCGCAAGACCGGTCTTTTTATCCGTGTTGATGTTGTTTTCCAGCGTGTACGTGCCGACGCCGATCGCGGGCCCGCCGTAGCCGGAGCCGTCCGGGAAGGCGATGCCAAGCGCAAATTCCGAGATCGGATATTTGCGGTCCGGGTAGATCTTATGCACGACATAACCGTCTTTAAATTCCAGATCGCGCTTGACCGCGCCCATCTTGATTTCGGCCAAATCGAGCACCTTGTTCTTGAGGTCCTCCGCGGCCAGCTTGACGGCGTTGCCCGCGCAATATGTCGTGCGGCTTGCGACCGTCTGCCATTCGTACGGCGTATAATCCGTGTCGCCGCAACAGAAGGTGATCTTTTCCGGCGGTACGGAGAGCACCTCCGCCGCGATCTGCGGCAGAACGGTGGAAACGCCCTGCCCCATCTCCTGCCCGCTGGACATGAGGATGAACGTGCCATCCTCGTTCATGCGGATGATTGCCGAGCTGCCGGCGTTTGTCGGCATGGACGGCGCTTTCCAGCCGCCCGCGATACCCTTTGCGCGGATCTTGGTCGGGCTGCCGGACGGTTCGCAGGGTTTGTCGTACTCGATATCCTTGATGACCTCTTCCAGGCACTCCTGATAGCCGGCGATGTCCACCTGTTCGTTCATACCGGTGTGCCCGCCGGGGCGGATGCCGTTGATCCTTCTGATCTCCACCTCGGAAATGCCGATCGCCTTGGCGACCATGTCGATATTCTGCTCGATGGCGAAATGGATTTCACACATGCCGAACCCGCGATACGGCCCGCCGACGGGATGATTGGTGTAAACGCAATAGCTGTCCGTCCAGACATTGTCGATATCGTACGGACCAGCGGACGCCCATCCGCCCGCCTTTGTGATGTTCACGCCGTACTCGGTGTAAGCCCCGCCGTCCCAGACGAAGCGGTTCTGAACGCCCAGGATCTTGCCGTCCTTTTGAACGGCGGTCTTAATCGTCGCGTGCATGCCCTGGCGGACATACGCGTTCACAAACTCGTCTTCGCGCGTGTAGACCAGCTTCACCGGCCTGCCCTGGCAATGCTTTGCCAGCGGGATGACGATGCCCTCCAGCGTGGTTCCGGCCTTGCTGCCGAATCCTCCGCCGACCGCCGGGGAAACGACGCGGATCTTGTTGAGCGCCATGCCGAACGCAACGGAAAGCGCCTGCCGAACGGCGTACGGCGACTGGCAGCACGACCAGACGGTCAGCTTGCCGTCCGCGTCGTATCTCGCCATACAGGCGTGCGGTTCGAGCGGGACATGCTGCACGTGCGGCACGTAAAACGAGTGCTCAAACACCTTGTCCGCCTGCTTGCAGGCCTCCTCAAAGTTGCCTTTGCGCAGCACATAGTGATGTGAAATATTCGTGCCCGCTTCCGGCAGAAAGATCGACGCGATCTTATATTTCGCGAGGTCCGGATGGATGATCGGCGCGCCCGGCTTCATGCCCTCCAGCGCGTTGGTCACGGCGGGCAGCTCCTCATATTCGACCTTGATGAGCTTACAGGCCGCTTCCGCGATCTCCGGCGTTTCCGCGGCGACCGCGGCAACCGCTTCGCCCATGTACTTTGCGGTGTCGCCGGGCTTTGCCATGAAGTACCGGTCCTCGAGATACAGGCCCGCGCGGTTGGGGTATTCGTCCCCGCAGATTGCGGCGCGAACGCCCGGAAGCTTCAGCGCTTCCGACATATCCACGGAAATGATCTTCGCGTGCGCATACGGGCTGCGGACGCACTGCGCGTACAGCATGCGCTGAAAATGCATGTCGTCTACAAATTCGAGTGCGCCCGTGACTTTTTTGACCGCGTCGGAGCGTTCAAACGTCTTGCCGACATATTTGAGCTCTTCCATCAGTTCGCACCTCCTTTGTTCTGGTTCGCAACGTCCTCGATCGCCTCGATGATGCGGATGTAACCCGTGCAGCGGCAGAGATTGCCCGCGATTGCGTGCTTGATTTCGTCGCGCGTCGGGGTCGGGTTTTCGTTGAGCAGTGCGGTCGCGCTCATGATGAAGCCCGGCGTGCAAAAGCCGCATTGCAGCGCGGCATGATCGATAAACGCCTTTTGCAGCGGCGAAAGGTTCCCGTCGTGATCGGCGATGCCCTCGATGGTTGTGATGTGCATGCCGTCCATCTCCGGTGCGAGCACGAGACAGGCGTTGACCGGCTTCCCGTCCACGATGACCGTGCAGGCGCCGCATTCGCCGGCGCCGCAGCCGACCTTCGTGCCGGTCAGGTGCAACTCGTCGCGGATGACGCTGAGCATGGTACGGTTCGGCTGGACGTCCAGCTCGTTGAGTTCTTCGTTGATATAAAAACGAACGTGAATCTTTTTCATAACTTTAACGCACCCCCCTTACCTGAGCGCCCTGAGGCTTTTCTTCACGACGACTTCGACTACGTCCAGACGGTACGCCTTGGAAGCGCGTACGTCGTCGATCGGTGAAACCTCGGTCCGCGCGAGCTTGCCCGCTTCTTCGATCAGCTGGTCGGTCAGTTCCTTGCCCCTGACCAGCGCTTCGGTTTTCGGCATGCGAACAGGCGTCGGCGCAACGGCGCCAAACGCCAGATGATACTCGTCTTTGATTTTAACGGCGGTCCCGCATATGGTGGAAAGGTCGACCTCCTTGCGGCGCGCCACCTTGGTGAATACGCCCCTTGCGCCTTCGACATACGGTACGCGGATCGAGGTGACGATTTCGCCGTCCCTGATTGCGGTCCTCTTCACAAACGTGATAAATTCCGAAATCGGCAGTTCACGTTTTCCGCCCTTGCTTTCGAGGCATACGACGGCGTCCATAGCATAGAGCGGCGTGCCCGTATCGCAAAGCGGAGATGCATTGACGATATTGCCGATGCAGGTCGCGCGGTTTCGCACCTGTTTGCTGCCGATGGACTCGGCGGCTTCAGCAAGGAACGGATAATATTTCTTTACGTTATCGTCGGCCGCCAGCCTCGCCACGGTTACGCACGCGCCGATGGTCAGGCCGTTTTCCTGATCAAACGCGAGCTGGTCCAGCCCCGGAATGTGCTTGATGTCGATCACGTAATCCGGCGCGATCAGATTTTCGCGCAACTGGATCACAAGGTCCGTACCGCCGTTGAACAACACGGCCGCTTTGCCATACTGCGCGAGCAGTTCGGAAGCTTCCGCAATCGTCTTCGGCTGTAAATAATCAAACTCCTTCATTTGCAACCCTCCATTGAGTTTCCGGCTGTTCCATGGCGCATCTATTTTCAAAAATACGCGCTGTCAGAACAGCTTCGTCAAACGTGTGCCGTCCCCGTTTACCCGAGGAACCCAAATAAGGCCCCTGAAAAAACGGATCGGCTCTTCCGCTTCATGACGGTTTGAAACAATGCTGCAGGCATCTGTCTCCATGAAACGGGTCAACTGGTTCATTTCATTGCGGTCAAGTTCGTAAGTTGTCGTCTTTGAAACGTGTCTTCTGTCGGTTTCTGCGTCTGTCTTCGTCGTGACTTTGTATTCTCTGCCTTGTTCATGGCGGTCCGGCCGCCGGTCTGCGGTTCGCTCTGCGCTTATCTAAACGGCAATCACCGCTCTGCATTTTTTTGAGACGATCGAAGACAGCGTAACGTTTCGTATATGTTTTTGATTGTTCAAATAGTAATGAAAATTGTCCAGATCTTTTTTGGAAAAGGTTTCTTCGGGGTGTGCGATCATTGAAAAAAATGCGTTTGCGGAGTTGAACAGCTGGTTGGTGATCGCGTTATATTTGTTTTTGGAAAGGCTTCCGTTGCTGGCACGGGACTGAATGTCGTCCCGCAAAAAATAGAGTTCCCGCATGGCTGCAAGGATGTCGTCGTCCACCGGTCTGCTGAAAATTTCACGTATGAGTACGGTTTGCTCCTCCATCGGCCGTATCCGCAGCAAGCCGCCGCCGAGGACTTCAACCTTAAGGCTCGCCTGAACGGAATCGTCCGTCAGAACGCTGTCCGCAAGGTCGCAATAGCACTCCGCAAACCGGTCGCACGTCGGCATAAGCTTCCAGCTTCTGTAATACGATATCAGGAAGAAAGCCGCCGCTATGACCGCAACCACCAGAATTGCTAGATAACGATCCATCCGTTCGCCTCCTGTTTTTAGGAGTCGGAAGCGACCGGAACGACTCTGCTCGTTCCGGCCGCCCCTGATAATAACTAATTATACATCATCGAAGCCGTCAAATGCAATGACCCTGGAAATACAGCTTTCGCCTTCGACAAGCTTCCACGGGAAGATGCCGATGACGCAGCGCTTGTTGGAGAGCTTTTCGATGTCTCCGCCCAGGCATTCCGCATGAATCGCTTCATACGGTTTGCAGAACAGCTCGATATGCATCGCCTGATAGTGCTCCGGCCACGGATACACTTCATTGAGCGTCTTGCCGTACTTTTTCTGGAAGATCGCGTCGCACTTCTTGGCTTCCATGGGCTCCCAGTCGCGGATCTTCGTGTTCATCGGATGGTCCGCGCTGCCGCAGTCCACGCCGATCCAGCGGATCTTCTTGTCGCGTACCCACTGGATGAAGTCCAGCGACGGGCCGGGATGGCGCAGCATATAGCGGCGCTCGTCCGCGGTCGGCGAATCCCAACCGTAGATATGGTATCCGGTGTTGATGATGAGGATATCGCCTTCCTTGACCTCCACGCGCTTTTCGATGTCCGCCGCCGTATAGATGCCGAAATCCTCCGCCTGATCGGAAAGGTCGACCACTACGCCCGGTGCGCAGAGCTTGGTGAGCTCCAGCGAGGCGATGTCGCGCCCCGAAGTATCGAAATGCATCGGGCCGTCGAGGTGCGTGCCGACATGGTTGGAGTGCGTCAGCAGCTGTCCGTTCGCACCGTTCGGCGCGAGGCGCTTGAAGAACTTCATCTGAAGCGGTTCATACGTCGGCCACGGCGGCGTGCAGATGCCGATCGGGATCGTAAGGTCGTACATCTTGATATCAGACCATTTGCTCATTTTGTTTGCCTCCTAACATGCATTTAATGTGTTCCTTGATAACAATAATCCCGCATATATGATACTCCCTGAAGGGAGACAGGATCCGTTGGGATTGCAACGCAACTGTTTTTTATCCCCACGCTTCCGCACACGCGGCCAGCGCCTTCGTAAAGCACTCTTCCGGCGGATG
>Ga0116162_10000992_pt1 | contig 19179 bp, 20 predicted proteins | sample AD_UKC105_MetaG_FD_89875 | JGI IMG/M metagenome (GOLD analysis project Ga0116162, IMG submission 89875) | Active sludge microbial communities of municipal wastewater-treating anaerobic digesters from Hong Kong - AD_UKC105_MetaG | ecosystem: Engineered > Bioreactor > Anaerobic > Digestate... | reverse complement strand
TTCACAATTATTATGACATAATTAGACATTTTATACAACATATATAATTTACAACAAAAATTTAACATGATATAATTTAAATAGACGAAAAAGTGAAAGGAGGTAACGATTTATGGCAACAACTAAAAAAACAACATCACAAAAGAAATCTCCTAAAACAACAACTAAAAAAGCTTCTGTTAAAAAAACTGTAAAGAAAACTCCTGAAAAAGAAGTAAAAGTAAAAACTGAGAAATTTTGTGAATATTGTGGAAGCAATATAAGTGAACAAGCAGAGGTCTGTCCTAATTGTGGTAAATATACATCATTACATAAAGAAAAAGAAACTAAAAAAGTTGGCAATACTAATACCAAGATCTTTAATGTCTTATCTTATCTTGGAATACTATGGATTGTTGGTATGTTAAGTGACCATAAAGACGACAAAGATGTTAAGTTCCACATTGGACAAGGAATGTTGGTAACAATTGTTTATTTTGCAGTTGCACTAGTTAATAACTTAATAATTGCTAATGTTTTTGTTACAAAAGTTGATTATTGGTACTATACATATAAAACAACTAGTAGTTTAGGAATATTTTTAATGTGGATCCTTTGGTTAGTACCTACTGTTCTTTCAATAATTGGGATAATAAATGCTGCTAGAGGAGAAGAAAAAGAATTACCAGTTATTGGTAAATATGCTTTTTATAAGTAGAAAGGTATAAAATGAAAAAGATAATTATTTCTTTTATACTTGTTTTTCTAGTTTTAGGTCTTACTGGCTGTTCAAAGAAACTTACTTGTACTGCAGATTTTACAGAGGATGAAGATGGAGTTGATATGACAGCTACGGCAATTGTTACTTTTGTTAATGATGAATCAACTGAAGTAACATTGAAATCAACATTTGCCGATGAAGATATTGCAAGCATTTATTATAGCTATTTAGAAGATGCTGAAGCAGATTATGTTTTAAATGGTGCGACCATATCAATTACTCAAGAAATTGAAGATGATGAAAAATTAAGTTATGAAGAAGCAAAAACTCAATTTGAAGAACAAGGATATGTTTGTAAATAAAAAATTGAATATAACATTCAATTTTTTTATTTGTTTTTTTATATTTAATGTTATATAATACGCCTTGAAGGGAGCTATTAATGAAAAAAATTGCTTATTTTACTTTAATAATAGCGTTGGTAAGTTTATCGTTTGGGTGTTCTTATATAAAAGAAAAAGAACAAAAAGAAGAAGAAACTGTTGTAAGAGAAGATGAAAACTCTGAAAAAGTTGAATTTGATCCATGGCCATCTAATGAATTTACTGATCAAGTTCCTAAATTTACTTATGGAATAGATGAAAAAATATATAGCAATACCGAAGAAGGTTTTATATATGGAGCTGATGATGTAACATATGATGAATACAAGTTGTACAAAAAAGAATTAAAAAAAGCTGGCTTTAAATATGATATAGATGAAATAGTTGATACAATAACAACTTATACAGCTACTAAAGATAATTATGAAGTGGCTTTAAGTTATGTTGATGATTCTATAACGATAACAATAATAAAAGAAAACTTACAAGAGTAGGTTTTCTTATTTTTTTAATCCTTTTTTTACATTAGTAAAGGATATTTTTTAGAAAGTAAAATAACGAAAATATTAGTTAACTTAGCTAAAAAAGAAAATAAATGTATTATTAGTATAAATTATTTTATTAAGTTGTTAAAAAAGTTTATATAGTTTATGAACTAGTTAAAAGGTAGCCAAAAAGCTAGCTTTTAAAATTGACTTTTATAATTTATATAGATATACTTTAAGTGCATTGGAGTGTTTAGAATGAGAGAATTTAGTGAACAAGAACAAATAAGAAGAGATAAGATTGAAGAAATAAAACAAGTATATAATCCTTATCCAGATAAATTTGTTATAACTCATGAATTAAAAGATGCTGCTTTATTAGAAGACGGTACTAAAAATGTTAGTGTAGCTGGTCGAATTGTTTTTATGAGAAAAATGGGTAAGTTATCTTTTTTAGCTATTCAAGATGTTGAAGGAAGATTACAGCTATCTATAAAAGTAGATTGTGTTGGAGAAGAAGAAAACGAAAGGTTTAAATCTTTCTTTGATGTTGGTGATTTTATTGGTGCTACTGGAGAAATATTTACTACTCATACTGGAGAAAAAACTTTAAGAGCTGATTCGTTTGTTTTTTTAGGTAAAGCTTTAAAACCTATGCCGGAAAAGTTTCATGGGTTAACTGATACTGAATTGTGTTATCGAAATAGATATGTTGATTTAATAATGAATGAAGATACTAGAAAAAGGTTTTTACTTCGTTCTAAATTTATTAAAGAATTAAGAAATTATCTAGATAATTTAGGCTATATTGAAATAGAAACACCGATACTAAATAATAAACCATCAGGAGCTTTAGCTAAACCTTTTATAGCTCATCACAATGCTTTAGATCAAAGCGTTTATTTAAGAATTGCTCCGGAGACTTATTTAAAGAGAGCAGTTGTAGGAGGATTTAATAAAGTTTATGAAGTTGCTAGATGCTTTAGAAATGAAGGGATGGATGCTTCTCACTTACAAGATTTTACCATGGTAGAAGGATATACAGCCTATTATAATTATGAAGATAATATGGTGTTTATAGAAAAAATGTTAAAAACTATTATTGAAAAGTTATTTGGTAATTTAATTGTTAATATTAATGGTAAAGAAGTAGATTTAAACCAAAATTGGGAGAGAGTAACATTTAGAGAGATAATTAAAAAATATGCCGATATTGATATAAAAGAATTTTCTACTAAAGAAAAATTATTAAAAGAAATAGAAGTAAAAAAATTGGATTTAGATTCTGAAACTCCTTTAAAAGATTTAGGGTATGGCAACCTAGTTGATCAATTATATAAAAAAGTGGCTAGGCCAAATATGTTAGGACCAGTTTTCTTAATTGAACATCCTATTAGTTTATCTCCTTTGGCTAGAGCTAATGATAAAGATAAAACTATTACTGATAGATTTCAATTAATAATGAATGGTGAAGAAATAGTTAATGCTTATTCGGAACTTGTTGATCCCCAAGAGCAAGAAAAAAGATTGTTAGAGCAAAGCGAATTAAAAAAACAAGGTGATGAAGAAGCAATGATGATGGATTATGATTATATTGAAGCAATGGAATATGGAATGCCACCAATAAGTGGTTGGGGTATGGGAATAGATAGATTATTACAATTATTAACAGGTAGTGATAACATTAAAGATGTAGTATTATTTCCTTTAATGCGCCCAAAAGAATAAATTCACTAAATATACACAAAAAAGGTTTGATAAACCTTTTTTTTAGTTATATAATAAATGATAGGAGGAGAAACATGAAAAAGTTTTTTAAGAAAAACGATTTGTTTAAGATAGTTGGAATTGTAATTTTGTTAACTGTTTTGTTAACTTGGCTAATTCCACTAGGTAGTTATAGTAGTGGTGAAATAGTTACTTCAGGAATAACAAGAATAGGCTTAAATGATTTCTTTACTGATTCATTATTAAGTGTTTATTATTTTGCAATAATAATTACTTTTTTACTTATTCTCGGAGCACTATATCATACACTATCAAAAACTAGCGGCTATCAAACATTGTTAGAAAAGTTCACAAAATTTTTGAAAGGAAAAGAAATCTGGTTTGTTTTAATAGCTTCATTTGTTTTTGCGGCTTTAGCATCTATTAGTAATGAAGTATATCAATTATTAATATTTGTGCCATTTGTAATAACTATTATATTGAATTTAAAAATGGATAAGTTAACAGCTTTGTCAACAACATTTGGTAGTATTTTAATTGGTGTTTTGGGTACAACATTTAGCCCAATGATACTCGAGGAAATGAATAGTTATTTAAGTCTTACATATAATACCGAAATATTTACAAAAATAATGTTATTCGTGGTAACTTATTTGTTGTTTAATTTCTTTAACTATATGCATATTAAAAAGACTTTAAAGAGTAAAGATAAGGTTGATGAAACTAAAGACGATAAATTTGCTTTACCAGAAAAAACTGAAAAGAGTAAAATATGGCCATTAATTGTTACACTTGGTATATTAGCCGTTTATGTAATTATTGCTTACATTCCTTGGGAAAGTGTTTTTGCTTATGAAGGATTTGCTAATTTTAATACTTGGTTAACAGGATTATCAATAAAAGAAGTACCAGTTGTTTCATATGTATTAGGAACAACTTATGCTTTTGGAGCTTGGGATTTGTATTCTTTACAAATGATAATGTTAATTGCTATAGGCGTAATAGCATGTATTTATAAAATTAAATTTGACGATTTACTAAAAGCTTTTGGTGAAGGCGCTAAAAAAATGTTGAAACCAATATTGATTGTTTTAATGGTTTATATAGTATGTATATTTACAGTTATATATCCTGTAATGCCAACTATAATTAGTTGGATAATGGGTGCTGTAAAAAGTGTTACTTCATTTGGTGGAGTATTATTAACGTCATTATCAGCCATTATTTCATCAATATTTAATGTTGAATTAAGATATTCAGTTGAAGGTTTAATCCCTTACTTTGCTTCTACCTTTGGTAGTGAAACTGCTAATCCAGTTATCATGATAATTTTCCAAGCCTTCTATGGATTTACTCAGTTCTTTGCTCCAACAAGTTTAATGCTTATGTTAGGACTAGCCTATTTAGATATTCCTTATAAAGAATGGTTAAAATATATTTGGAAATTCTTAGTTGGATTATTCGTTGTTATATTAATTATTGTTTGTTTTGTAGCATTCCTATAAAACAAATTAAAAAGAATAGATATAAACTATTCTTTTTTTATGTTAAAAATTATTATTTATGATAAAATAATCTATACGAATGAGGAAATATTATGGATAAAATAATTATTAAAGGAGCTCGTGAAAATAATTTAAAAAATATTGATATAGAGATTCCAAAAAATAAATTAGTAGTTATGACAGGTGTAAGTGGTAGTGGTAAAAGTAGTTTAGCTTTTGATACTATCTATGCTGAAGGTCAAAGAAGATATGTCGAATCACTTAGTGCTTATGCTCGTCAGTTTTTAGGTGGAACAGATAAACCTGATGTTGATTCCATCGAAGGATTATCTCCTAGTATTTCCATTGATCAAAAAAGCACTAATAAAAATCCCCGTAGTACTGTGGGAACCATAACAGAGATTTATGATTACTTGCGCCTTTTATATGCTCGTATAGGGATTCCTTACTGTCCTAAACATAAAGTTAAAATAAAAAGTCAAAGTATTGAAGAAATGACTAATAAAGTTTTAGATTATAAAGAAGGATCTAGAATAGAAATAATGGCTCCAATTGTAAGAGGCGAGAAAGGAACTCACAAGGATCTTTTAGAAAGACTTATTAAAGAAGGTTATAGCCGAGTTAGAATAAATGGCGAAATAAGAGATTTAAGTGAAAATATTATTTTAGAGAAAAACAAAAAAAGTAATATTGAAGTTATAATAGATAGAATTATTTTAAAAAAAGATGATCGCTCTAGATTGTTTGAAGGAATAGAAACTAGTACAAAGCTGGCTAATGGAAAAGTTTTAATTAAAATAAATAATGAAGAAACATTAATGAGTGAAAAATATGCTTGTATTTATTGTAATTATTCTATAGATACATTAGAACCAAGAATGTTTTCTTTTAATTCTCCTTATGGAGCTTGTCCTGAATGTAAAGGGTTAGGAGTAAAATCTAAAATAGATGAAAATCTTATTGTTAATAGTTGGGAAAAATCATTAAATGAAAGTGCTATTCGTATTATTCCTAAAGAAAATAATATTTATTTTACAAGTTTAACTACTTTGTGTGAAAACTATAATATTGATATGAAGAAACCTTTAAAAGAATTAACTCGTAAGGAGTTAGATTTAATATTTTATGGTTCTGATAAACCGATGAAGTTTAAATATGTTTCTAAAAATGGGCACAGAAGTGAAAAAACTGATTATTATGAAGGCATAATAAATACTTTTCAAAGAAGATACTTAGAAACAACAAGTAGTTGGGTAAGAGAATGGATAGAAGGATTCATGGTTGAAAGTGAATGCCCTCTTTGTCATGGTGCTAGATTAAGTGAAGGAATATTATCAGTTTTAATAAATAATAAAAATATTTATGAATTAAGTTTAATGTCTATTAAAGATTTAAGTAAGTTTTTAATTAATTTAAAGTTAACTAAAGAAGAGGAAGGCATTGCTAGCTTATTATTAAAAGAAATAAATAATCGTTTGGAGTTCTTACTTAATGTTGGGCTTGGCTATTTAAGTTTAGCTAGAAGTGCTGGTAGTTTATCAGGAGGAGAAGCCCAAAGAATTAGATTGGCAACCCAAATAGGATCAAAACTAAGCGGAGTTTTATATGTTTTAGATGAACCAAGTATTGGTCTTCACCAAAAAGATAATGATAAGTTAATTGCTTCTTTAAAAGATATGAGAGATTTAGGTAACAGTTTAATTGTGGTTGAACATGATTTAGATACTATGAGAGCGTCTGATTATTTAATTGATATAGGTCCAACAGCTGGTGAACATGGTGGTTATGTAGTAGCAGCTGGTACTCCGAAAGAAGTCATGCAAAATGAAAATAGCATAACGGGAAGATATTTAAGTGGTAAAGAAAAAATAGCAGTTCCTTTAAAAAGAAGAAAAGGTAATGGTAAGAAAATAACTATTAAAGGAGCTCGTGAAAATAATTTAAAAAATATTAATGTTGATTTTCCTTTAGGTAAATTTATTTGTGTAACTGGAGTAAGTGGTAGCGGGAAAAGTAGTTTAGTAGATGAAATACTTTATAAAAGTGTTGCTAATAAATTATATAGAAGCAAAGATATTCCTGGTAAATTTAAAAGTATTACTGGACTAGATTATATAGATAAAGTTGTTATGATTAGTCAAGATCCAATTGGTAGAACTCCTAGAAGTAATCCTGCTACATATGTTGGTGTAATGGATGATATTAGAAATGTTTTTGCTAATACAAAGGAAGCAAAAATGCGTGGATATAAATCAGGTAGATTTTCTTTTAATGTTAAAGGCGGTCGTTGTGAAGCTTGCCAAGGAGATGGAATTAAAAAAATAGAAATGCATTTCTTACCAGATGTTTATGTACCATGTGATGTATGCCATGGTAGTAGGTATAATAAAGAAACTTTAGATATAAAGTTTAAAGATAAAAACATCTCTGATGTTTTAAATATGCGTGTGGAAGAAGCGGTAGAGTTTTTTGCTAAAATACCTAAAGTTAAACATAAATTGCAAACTATGATGGATGTAGGGCTTTCTTATATAAAGCTAGGTCAAAGTGCTCCTACTTTATCAGGTGGTGAAGCAGGAAGAGTAAAATTAGCTAAAGAGTTACAGAAGAAAGCTACTGGTAAGAGTTTGTTTATTTTAGATGAACCAACTACTGGATTACATAGTGATGATATTAAAAAACTATTAAATGTTTTAAATCGTATTGTTGATAACGGTGATACAGTAGTAGTAATTGAACATAATTTAGATGTTATCAAAGTAAGTGATTATATAATAGACTTAGGTCCAGATGGTGGAGACGAAGGCGGCGAAATAGTTGCTTTAGGTACCCCAGAAGAAATAGCTAAAAATGTCAAATCATATACAGGCGAATATTTAAAAACAGTCTTGTAGTAGAAATACCAAGTAAATTATTATATAATTATCGTAGGTGATAAGAATGAAAAAGGAAAAAATAAAAATATTTTTAAAAAATTTATTAGCTTCAAGTATATCATTAATAGTTAGTGCTGTAGTACTTATGATGGCTGGGATGATATTTAAAGGATTTTATATTGAATCATTTTGGATAGCAATTGTAACAGCGGCAGTTATTACTTTATTAAACTATTTATTAAAGCCGGCATTAGTTTACTTAACATTACCCATAACAGTACTTTCTTTAGGCCTTTTTTATCCTATTATAAATGTTATAATATTAAAAATAACTAGTCTTATAATGGGGTCTTCATTTCAAATAGAAGGTATAATAGCTCCCATATTTATAGCCATATTTATTTCATTTATGAATATTTTATTACAAAATTTAATAGTAAAACCAATAATGAGGAGATAACATGAACCCAATATTACTAGATTTAGATTTTATTATCGTTAGATGGTACTCAGTTTTTATTTTAGTAGCAGTTTTACTTGGTATTTCTCTTGCTATAATGGAAGCTAAGAAATTTAAAATATCAACTGATTTTATTTTTAATTTAAGCTTTTGGACTATTATGTTTGCTTATATAGGAGCTAGGCTTTATTATGTAATATTTAATTGGTCTTATTATAGCCAAAACTTTTGGGAGGTTTTTCAAGTATGGAAAGGCGGACTAGCCATCCATGGTGGTATTATCTTTGGATTACTAACTATTCTTATTTATACTAAAAAATATCAAGTTAGAACTTTAAAGTTTACTGATATAGTTGTTCCTGGAGTTATATTAGGTCAAGCTATAGGTAGATGGGGCAACTTTTTTAATAGTGAAGCTCATGGAGCAGCTACAACTTTAGAATTTTTGCAAAAATTAAAAATACCTAACTTTATAATTGAAGGAATGAATATTGGCGGTATTTACTATCAACCAACTTTCTTATATGAATCTTTGTGGTGTTTATTAGGATTTATTATTTTAGTTATTGTTAGAAGAATAAAATATATTAAGGTAGGCCAAATAACTTCTTTATATTTAATGTGGTATTCTCTTGGGAGATTCTTTATTGAAGCGACTAGGACTGATTCTTTAATGTTAGGATCATTTAAAGTAGCTCAAATAATATCAGTAGTATTATTTATAGCAGGTTTAGTTATATTTGTAATTTGTGGGCAAAAAGGGTCAAAATTAGAAAATTTATATAATGAAGTTGGCAACGAAGAAGATATTAGATTTTAAGGAGGTTTATTTATGTACGATGTAATAATAATAGGAGCAGGTCCGGCAGGAATAAGTGCAGCTATATATGCTAAAAGAAGTGGAATGAAAACTTTAGTATTAGAAAAAGGAATGCCAGGTGGACTAGTAAATTATACTAGTTTAGTAGAAAATTATCCTGGGTATAAAGATATATCAGGGCCAGATTTAGCAATGAAATTTTATGAACATTTACAATCTACAGGTGCTGAAATAAAAACTGAAGAAGCCACAAAAATAATCCCTGGTGATGTTAAAAAGGTCATTACTAAAAATAGTGAGTATGAAACAAAAACTATTATAATAGCTTGTGGCAGAAAAGCTCGTGAACTAGGTTTAGAAAACGAAGATAAATTTAAAGGTAAAGGTATAAGTTACTGTGCTTTATGTGATGGGCCTCTATTTAAAGATAAAATAGTAGCTGTCTATGGTGGTGGTAATAGTGCTTTTGAAGAAGGATTATATTTATCAACTTTTGCTAAAGAAGTATTTGTTTTAAATCGTAGTAAATCATTAAGAGCTGATAGTGTATTTCAAGATAGAATCAAAGAAAGATCCAACATTAAGTTTTTTGATGAATGTACTGTAACTAAAATAAATGGTAAGGAAAAATTAGAAAGTGTCGAAATAAATGGTAATGAAACTATAAATGTTGATGGTTTATTTATCTATATTGGTTTTTTACCAGCTACTGACTTTTTAAAAGAATTAGACTTATGTAATGAAAGAGGATATATAGCTGTTAATGATAAATATGAAACAAAATTTCCGGGTATATATGCTATTGGTGATGTTGATGATAAAAACATTTATCAAATAGTGACAGCTGTTAGTGAAGGAGCAACAGCAGCTGTAAATGCCTATGCTAAAATAAATAATTGAGTTGGTGAAAAATGGATAAAGTATTAAATATTGCTTATTTAGGTGATGCTGTTTATGAAGTATATATTAGAAATTATTTGCTTACTAAAGATATATATAATTCGGGAGAATTACAAAAAGCAAGTTTAAAGTTTGTCAGTGCTAAAAGCCAAAGAAGGCATTTAGAAAGATTAATAGATAATAATATTCTAACCGAAGAAGAATTAGACTTAATTCGTAAAGGCCGTAATGCTAAAGGAACAAAATGTAAAAGTGCTGATATAATAACTTACCATTTAGCAACAGGGTTAGAATATTTATTTGGGGTATTATATTTAAGAAAGGATATAGAAAGAATTGAAAAGATTATTTCTTATATTGTAAGTGAATAAATGAGAGTATATGGTAGAAATGTATTTAATGAGTTAAAGAAAACTCCTGATAAGATAAAAAAAGTCTATTTAACTAATAAAATGGATGATGAAATATTTGATTTTCTTAGAGAAAATAAGATTTTGTATGAAGTAATGGATAATTCTCGGTTAGATAAATTAGTAAAAGGTGTTCATCAAGGCATGGTAATGGAAGTAAATGATTTTGAATATTCTCTTTTAGAAGAATTATTAAACTTTGATAAATTACTTGTTTTGGACCACTTAAAAGACCCTCATAATTTTGGAGCTATTATTAGAACAGCCGAAGCTTTAGGAATAAAAGGGATTATAATTCCTAAGAATCGTAGCATTAGTATAAACGAAACAGTTATGAAAGTTAGTGCTGGATCTTTAAATTATGTAAAAATATGTTTGGTAAGCAATATAGTTAACGTTATAGAAAAATTAAAAAAAGCTAATTATTTTATTTATGGTGCTGATATGGATGGGGTAGATTATTTTAATATTGATTATGCCCCAAAAACAGTTTTGATAATTGGTAGTGAGGGCGAAGGACTTAGTGCTTTAGTAAAAAATAATTGTGATGAAATAGTCTCTATACCTATGAAAGGTGAAATAAACAGTTTAAATGCTAGTGTAGCAGCAGCGATAATTATGAGTAAAATAGTGAGGTAATATGGAATATAAAGATTATAATGATGAAGAATTAATCTATTTAATTAGAGAAAAATCTAGCGAAGCTAAAGATTTATTATTGGCAAAATATAAATATATTATAGATACCTTGATAAAGAAGTATTCTCAAGCAATAAAGGGATTAGGAATAGATTTTAATGATCTTTATCAGGAAGCTTATTTAGGGTTTACTGATGCTTTAAATGCTTATGATCCGGAAAAGGATTCCTCTTTAAAAACCTTTATAAGTTTATGTGTTCAAAGAAAAATTCAAACAGCATTACGTAATGCTAGTAGATTAAAAAATAAAATGTTGAATGAAAGTCTTTCTTTAGAACAAACATATCAAGATGAAAAAGATCCTCTACTATATATGATTGGTGATACTAAAGAAGATCCTCTATTAAAAATATTAGATAAAGAAACCGAAAAAGATTTAGGTGATAAAATAAAAGGGGTATTGTCTTCGTTTGAATATGAAGTGTATTCTTTAATGATTAATGGATTTAATTATTTAGAAATTGCCACTATTTTGGATAAAGATCCTAAGCAAATAGACAATACTATTCAAAGAATTAGAAATAAAGTTAAGAAAATCATAAATTAATATTTCTTGACTTTTAGGTGTTTTGTGATATATTAATTACAGACACGAAATAGTGTTTTTATTTTGAAATAAAATGAGGTAAATTATGAAAAAAGAAAAAAACAAAAAACCAAGTTTTTTTAAAGGCGTAAAACAAGAAATGAGCAAAGTAAAATGGCCAGATGGGAAAACAATGATAAAATATACTATTGCTACATTATCTCTGGTAATATTTCTAGGCTTTTTCTTTTATGGACTTAATTTCTTATTTGCTCTTTTGAAAGGATTGTTTAACTAATGGAAAATGAAAAATTATGGTATGTAGTTAATACGTATAGTGGCCATGAAAGCAAAGTAAAAGAAAAATTAGAAATGCGTACTGAATCAATGGGGATGCAAGATCATATTTTTAGAATTATAATTCCAGAAACTAAAGAAGTAGAAATAAAAGATGGAGTTAAAAAAGAAAAAATCAAAAAAATGTTCCCTGGTTATATTTTGGTTGAAATGATAATGAGTGACGAAGCTTGGTATATTGTTAGAAATACACCAGGTGTTACAGGATTTATTGGCTCAAGTGGCAAAGGGGCTAAACCAACTCCTCTATTACCTCAAGAAATAGATCGTATATTATCATCAGTAGGTATGAGTAGATTAGATATTGAAAGTGAATTGGTAGTTGGCGATAGAGTAAATGTTATTGATGGACCATTTAAAGGTATGTCTGGTAGAGTCGATAATATTGATTTAGAAAATAATCGTTTAAATGTTTTAATAGATTTATTTGGTCAAGAAACACCAGTTGAAGTAGAACCATTTCAAGTTAGTAAAATATAAAAAGTTGTCAAAAGCAACTTTTTTTCTAACTAATTGTTGTTATTTTAAACTTGGAGATGTATACTCTTAATAGAAAGATAGAGTGAGTTTTTAAATGGGTAAAGGGATTGAAAAAGAAAATAAAAATCATAGATTTTTGGGACTAGAAATTAAGAATAAAAAGAGGTTTTTAATTTTTTTGGGCATAAGTATAGTTGTTTTGATAGCATTATTTTCTTTTTTATTTATGGATAATATAAAAGAAGCTTTAAAAGATATTGGTATTATAAAAGAAACAGAAATTAAAACAGTAAAAATTATTGAGTCTGGGCCGGATGAAACATTATCAGGAGTTGTTATTCATATTTATAAAAACCTTAATGATGAGACTCAAGTTTTGGCTTATACCGATGAAGAGTATGAAGAACTGGATACTAATTATTATGCAAATTTAGAAGAGATAGCTAAGTATAGTTGTAAAACTACTGATTGTGAAGCCGAGTCCATTTATACTATTTCATTTGGGTATTCTTCATTTGTTATTATAAAAGATGATAGCTATTATTTATATAATTATGAAACCGAAGAACTTCAAAAGTTAGACCTTAATGTTGACGATCGTGGGTCTACCAGGGTTGCTTATTACAAAAATAATATCTACGGACTATTAATTGAAGATTATACCAATGATACCAGTTATTTTTATTCCTTAAGTAATGATAAAAGCTATTCTCTTGGAGTTAAGCATACAAGTTATTTTGCTAACTATTTTATGGCAGTTGAGGATGATAGTTGGGCTTTGTTTGATTACACTAAAAATAGTTATACAAAGTTACCTTTTTCTACTGATGATTATTCTGATGTTGACATGGTTTATTATCAGGATCAACTATATGGATATTTTTTACTGAAGACCGGATATGACATTGGAGATTCAGGAGCTTATTCTTTATACTCTTTGTCAGCTAAAAAAATTATAATTGAAAGTTTTGACAGGCAATCATATGGTAATATGGAGCTATTAAATAACGCTATAATTTTAGACAATAAATTATATGATTTTAGTACAGGAGAACTATTATATAATTTTAGTTCAAAGTTTATTAAAGGCGAAGAAAGTGAAGAAGTTTGTTATGAAGTAAGAGCTTTTGGCAATTCAAAAGCAACATATTATTTTATTAATATTGATTGTACAGAAGGCGGTTATGGATATCTCCTTGATAAAAATTATAATATTTTATTTAATGGCGAAGAAAAAGATTCTTGTGATGTGGCAGTTGATTTAGATGGTAACTTAATTATAAATAATATATCAGAAGATAGAAATTCAACATCGTTTTCTGTATATGATACTAGTGGTAGTTTAATCTCTACTAGCAAGAATTATCAAGCAGTTTTAGAGGTGTTTGATGATGGATATGTTGCTATTAAAGATGATGATAATTATTTAAAGCTAATTACTATTGATGGTGATGTGGTAGCTAAGTTTGTTAAATTAACTGATGATATGCACTTTGAACCTTGGCAATCAGGCTACTATGAATATAAAAATATAACTGGTATTTATTTAGTAGTCAAAGATGATTCTATTCTTCCTAATGATGAAGGAGAAGGTGGGTATGGTTATGAATACTATTATGATACAGAAAATAAGACAACTGGCAAAATAGCTACAGAAATGGGTGGGTACGCTAAACCAGTATTATATTTGTATCCGACTGAAAAAACTAATATTAATGTGAATTTTGAATATCCAAACTTATTAACCACAACCTATCCAAAATTTAATAGATTTTGGAATGTAACAGCATACCCTAATGGTGATTTATATGATAACAAAGGGAATTATTACTATGCTTTGTATTGGGAAGAATTAAAAAATCATGATATTCCCTTTACAGAAGGATTTTATGTAACCAAAGAAAATGCTATTAGTTTCTTAGAAGAAAAACTAACTATAATTGGTTTAAATGCTAAAGAAAGAAATGAATTTATTATGTATTGGTTGCCAATATTAGAAAAGAATGGCAAAAGTCTAGTTTATTTTGAATTAACTGAGGAAAGAGATTCTTATAATAGACTTATAATAAACCCAGAACCAGATTCATTATTAAGAGTAGCTATCCATGTTAAAAAAGTATCAAAAGAAGTTAATATAAAAGAAGAAAAATTAACTACATTTGAAAGAACTGGATTTGCTGCTGTTGAATGGGGCGGAGTAGAACATTAAAAGATAGTTTACTATCTTTTTTGTTTATTAACTGAAAATACTTGCAACAGAGGATTATCTGTGTTAGTATTTTAACTGCGGTTATATATGTTTATATGTAACAACGAAAAGTGGGAGGGAAATGCGGATTTGCCCATTACCACTTAGCGAAAAAAATTTTATAGGAGGTGTTTTTCGTGGCTAAAGAAGTCGTAAGAAAAATAAAAATTCAAATTCCTGCTGGTAAAGCTACACCAGCTCCACCTGTTGGAACTGCATTAGGACCTGTAGGGATTAATTTACAAGAGTTCTGTAGTGCTTTTAATGAAGCTACTAAAGATAAAATGGGAGATGTTGTACCTGCTGAAATAACAGTTTTTGATGACAGAACATTTAGTTTTGTTCTAAAAACTCCACCAACACCATTTTTAATTAAAAAGTATGCTAAGATTAACAAAGGGAGTGCTAAAGGTGCAGACCAAGTTGTAGCAACTATAACCCAAGATGATTTAAAAAAGATAGCTGAAACAAAGATGCCAGATTTAAATGCGTATACTGTTGAAGCGGCAATGAACATTGTGGCTGGTACAGCTCGTAATATGGGCGTTGCTATTAAAGGTATAAACGATAAGGAACTTCAAGAACAAGCTTTAGAAGCAGCTAAAGAAGAAGCTGAAAAAGCTAAACGTGAGGCTGAGCTTGCCGAAATGGAACAAGAAGCTCAATCAATGGCTGAAGCTTCAAAAGAAGTAGAAGTTGCTGATGAAGTAACTGAAGAAGAAACAACTGTTGAAGAAACAACTGAAGAAGAAAAATAATCCGCTAATAAACCACAATTAGGAGGGAAAAAATGAAAAGATTAAGCAAAAAATATGTGGAAGCTTCAAAAAAAGTTGAAAAAGATAAAGTATATTCAGCCTTAGAAGCAATAAAGTTAGTAAAAGAAACTAATACAACAAAATTTGATGGATCTATTGATTTAGCAATAAGACTAAATATAGATGCTAGCAAAAACGATCAACAATTAAGAGGCTCAATTGTTTTACCAAAAGGAACAGGAAAAGTTCAAAAAATATTAGTAATAGCTGATGGTGAAGAAGCAAAAAAAGCTACTGAAGCTGGAGCTGATTTTGTTGGAGCCGAAGATTTAATTGAAAAGATAGAAAAAGAAAACTGGTTTGAGTTTGATATAATTGTAGCTACACCTAAGATGATGCCAAAACTTGGTAAATTAGGAAAAGTTTTAGGGCCTAAAGGATTAATGCCAAATCCTAAAACCAACACTGTAACTAATAATCCAGAAAAAGTTGTTGAAGACATTAAAAAAGGTATGGTTTCATATAAGACTGATAGTTATGGAAATATTCATACAGTTATTGGTAAGGCTTCTTTTAAAGAGAAAGATTTACTAGATAATTTAAATTTTTATATTAAAACTATAACTAATTCTAAACCAACTTCAGTTAAAGGCGATTTTATTAAAAATATTTCTATTTCTAGTACTATGGGTCCTGGAATAAAAGTAGATAAAAATTCCTTTGACATTTAAGAAATAATAAAATATAATATTAACGAAACAGATGTACCATAGACAGTAGGGGACTTTAAAATCTTAATAATCCTACCGAGGGAAAAGTTAAAATAATTTTTAAACTTTCCCAATGGGAAAGTTTTTTTAATAAAAAAGGAGGATAACATGGGAAGTGAAGCAAATATCAATTTAAAAAAAGAAACTGTTAAAGAAATAGTTGATAAAGTAAAAAATAGCGAATCAGTTATATTGTTTAGTTATCAAGGTTTATCAGTTTCTGATATGAATGAACTTAGAAGAAGTTTAAAAGATGTTGATAGTGAAGTAAAAATATATAAAAACACTTTAACAAAAAGAGCTTTGGAAGAGTTGAAAGTTGATTTAACCGATTTCATGGAAGGACCTAATGCTATATTATTTGGTAATAGTTTACTTGAACCAATTAAGGTAATTGCTGATTTTGCTAAGAAACATAACAAATTAGAGATAAGAGTAGGTATTCTAAGTGGTAATGTAGCCGATGTTAATTTAATTAAAGAGTATGCCGAAATACCTTCAAAAGAAGGATTGCTTACAATGTTTGCTAGTGGTTTATTACAATATTTACGTGAATTTGCAATTGGCGTTGACATGATAAGCAAGCAAAAGGAAGAATAAAATTTGCGGGACCAAGTAATATAATTATATTACTTTGAGTTGATAAAAAAATAAAGAAAGGAATGATATAAATGGCAAAGATGACAAAAGATGACATTATTGCAACATTAAAAGAAATGACTATTCTTGAATTAAAAGAAGTAGTTGATGCAATGAAAGAGGAATTTGGAGTTGATCCTTCAGCAGTAGCTGTTGCAGCAGCACCAGCTGGTGAAGCACAAGCTGAAGAAAGTTCAACTAAGACAGTTGTCTTAAAAAATGCTGGAGCTGCTAAAATAGCTGTTATAAAAGTTATTCGTGAAATAACAGGCTTAGGACTAGTTGAAGCTAAAGGTGTTGCTGATAACGGTGGTAATGTTAAAGAAAACATTTCTACTGATGAAGCAAACGAAATTAAAGCTAAATTAGAAGAAGCTGGCGCAACAGTAGAATTAGTATAATAATAAAATTAGACCTTCGGGTCTTTTTTATTGCTTTGTAAACAGTGATTTTGTTAATTTGTTATTTTAAATTAAATAAGATATAATTAATTTAAGGAAGAAATGATATAAATGGAAAAAATAAAAGTAGGAGATAAATTAACAATTCATTGTTATAAACATAACGGTAAAATCCATCGAACCGGGGATGAAGCAACTGTTTTAGAAATAAATGAGGAAATGTTAGTTTGTGCCGATTTTAGAACAAAAGTTACTGAAGCAGATGGTAAGAGTTATAAAACTAGAGGAGCAGCTGTAATGTTTTTTTATCGTGATAAATGGTTTAATATAATAGGTCAGTTTAAGAAAAAAGGGTTATATTACTATTGCAATCTTGCTACACCTTTCTTAATAGATGGTAAAACAATAAAATATATTGATTATGATTTAGATTTAAGAGTATTTCCTGATGGTGGTTTTAAAGTTTTTGATCGTAATGAATATAATTATCATAAAAAATTAATGAAGTATCCTGACGAAATAGACAGGATAGTTAAAGAAGAATTAAATAATTTAATAGATATGAAGAAAAAGAATATTGGTCCATTTCAAAAAGGTGTAGTTCAAAAATATTATGAAATTTACGAAAATATAGTTGCCGAACAATCCTAAATATCAGTAATTTTAATAAAATTGTTGCTAAAAAAACAACAAAAATGTCTAAAAAGTGCCAAAAAGCACTTTTTTATTAAAAAAGTGTTGACAATGCCCCTTATAATCTGTTATATTATGCATGCACATCCGGAATTAGGATGTTTTGAAATGATCTTTGAAAACTAAGTAAAATGTCAATTTTGAGTAGCTTAGTGATTAAACTTAAATAAGGATTTGAATAAATCTTTTTTATTGAGAGTTTGATCCTGGCTCAGGATGAACGCTGGCGGCATGCCTAAGACATGCAAGTCGAACGAGGAGACCCATTGAAAATTATTGAAAGTTTGCGTGCTTGCACAAAAACCGGATTTAATCGGATTTGGATCATCTCCTAGTGGCAAACGGGTGAGTAACACGTGGGTTACCTGCCTTTAAGTTGGGGATAACAGTTGGAAACGATTGCTAATACCGAATATACTCTACGGAGCAAAGGAGCTTTCAAGCTTCGCTTAAAGATGGGCCTGCGGTGTATTAGCTTGTTGGTGGGGTAATGGCCTACCAAGGCTGCGATACATAGCCGAACTGAGAGGTTAATCGGCCACATTGGGACTGAGACACGGCCCAAACTCCTACGGGAGACAGCAGTTAGGAATATTCGTCAATGGGGGAAACCCTGAACGAGCGATGCCGCGTGAGTGATGAAGGCCCTTCGGGTTGTAAAACTCTGTTGTTTGGAAAGAACGAAGAGATTAGGAAATGAGTCTCTTATGACGGTACCATTCAAGAAAGCTCCGGCTAACTACGTGCCAGCAGCCGCGGTAATACGTAGGGAGCGAGCGTTATCCGGATTTATTGGGCGTAAAGCGTGCGCAGCTGGTTTATTAAGTATGAAATTAAAGCCCGGGGCTCAACCCCGGTTCGTTTCATAAACTGGTAGACTTGAGTGTGGTAGAGGCAAGTGGAATTTCTAGTGTAGCGGTAAAATGCGTAGATATTAGAAGGAACATCAGTGGCGAAGGCGACTTGCTGGGCCATTACTGACAGTCATGCACGAAAGCGTGGGGAGCGAATAGGATTAGATACCCTAGTAGTCCACGCCGTAAACGATGAGCACTAAGTGTCGGGCAACCGGTGCTGAAGTTAACACATTAAGTGCTCCGCCTGAGTAGTACGGTCGCAAGACTGAAACTCAAAGGAATTGACGGGCACCCGCACAAGCGGTGGAGCATGCCGTTTAATTCGACGCTACGCGAAGAACCTTACCTAGACTTGACATCCCCGGCAAAGCTATAGAAATATAGTGGAGGTTATCCGGGTGACAGGTGGTGCATGGTTGTCGTCAGCTCGTGTCGTGAGATGTTTGGTTAAGTCCAATAACGAGCGCAACCCTTTTCCTTAATT
>Ga0116162_10000988_pt1 | contig 19236 bp, 18 predicted proteins | sample AD_UKC105_MetaG_FD_89875 | JGI IMG/M metagenome (GOLD analysis project Ga0116162, IMG submission 89875) | Active sludge microbial communities of municipal wastewater-treating anaerobic digesters from Hong Kong - AD_UKC105_MetaG | ecosystem: Engineered > Bioreactor > Anaerobic > Digestate... | reverse complement strand
GGCAAGCTCCAATACGCCCAGTTTCGGTTTGATGATTTTTTCCTGATAACTGCTCATGTCTGACACTCCTTTGCTTTTAAATGCAGTTTGTAAAGAATGTCAGATCAAGTCTCAACTAATACATCTAAACAAAATAACATCCCCATCTTGCACAACATATTCCTTGCCCTCTTGCCGCATTTTCCCAGCTTCTTTTGCGCCTTGCTCACCATTCATCGCAGCATAATCTGCAAAAGCAATCACTTCCGCCTTGATAAAACCTTTCTCAAAATCGCTATGAATAACGCCCGCCGCTTCCGGCACTTTTGCTCCAACGCGCACAGTCCACGCACGCGCCTCCTTTGGCCCAGCTGTAAAATACGTCTGCAAACCCAACAGCTTAAAACCCGCCTTGATAATTTTATCAAGACCGGATTCCTCCAGCCCTAGCGTTTCTAAAAACTCCATTTTTTCTTCAGCGTCATCTAATTGTGCAATTTCGGACTCAATAGCCGCACAAATCACGATTGATGGCGCCCCCTGCTCCGTTGCCATCGCTGCAACTTTCTCACTCCACGCATTACCATTCGTTGCATCATTCTCCGCAACATTGCACACATAAAGCACAGACTTAGAAGTCAAAAGTTGCAGCATCTTAAACGCCCGCTTTTCATCCTCAGCCACCTCAACCGTACGCGCCGAACGCCCTTCCGCCAATGCATCACGCACTCTCTCGGCCAGATCTAATTGTGCTTTCGCATCCTTGTCGGCACCGCGCGCTTTCTTTTGCAAATTCATAATCTGCTTTTCTATCGACTCCAGATCGGCCAGCATCAACTCCGTTTCAATCACCTCTGCATCGCGGATCGGATCAACACTGCCCTCTACATGGGTAATGTCCTCATCCTCAAAACACCGCAACACATGAAGGATTGCATCAGTCTCGCGAATATTGCTTAAAAACTGGTTCCCCAGCCCCTCACCTTTCGAGGCCCCTTTAACCAGTCCCGCAATATCAACAAACTCGAGCTGTGCAGGAATAACCTTCGCTGAACCCGCAATCGCAGCAATCCGTTCCAACCGCGCATCTGGCACCCCCACCTTGCCGACATTCGGCTCAATCGTACAAAACGGAAAATTCGCCGCCTGCGCCGCCGCCGTGGCCGTCAACGCATTAAACAACGTCGATTTCCCCACATTCGGCAGGCCGACAATTCCACAATTCACACTCATAATTTTTTCCTTATTTCACACTTTCCGCCACGCGGGTCATAAAATCATCACTTTTTTTGCGCAACAACAACGCAGTATTTTTTGCCAGAGCGGGCATCAGCCGCTCCAGCCACACAGCTTCGGCCTTGGCAAAATCACTCAAAACATAGCCAGAAACCCGGTTTTTATCGCCCGGATGACCGATTCCCAGCCGCACACGGCAAAAATCCGCCGTCCCCAGATGCGCCTTGATAGACTTCAATCCGTTATGCCCAGCCACACCGCCACCCACCTTCACCTTACATTTACCCGGCTCCAGATCCAGTTCATCATGAAAAACCACCACCCGCTCCGGTGCAATTTTGTAAAACTTGATCGCCTGACCGACCGACTGTCCCGACTCGTTCATATAGGTCCGGGGTTTCAACAAAACAACCTTTTCGCCATCAATCCGCCCTTCACTCATTTCTCCCTGAAATTTCGCCCGAAACGCCGGAAACCCATGCCCATCCGCAATTCCGTCAATCGCCATAAACCCGATATTATGGCGGTTATTCTTGTATTTATCGCCCGGATTACCCAAACCGACCAGCAGCCACATATACGGATCACTCTTTTTGAAAAACGAAAACATCGACATTTCTAACATGAAGTCATAAAGTTAAAAAGAAGCCTGCAAAGTTTTATAAAAGCTTCGCAGGCCTCATGAAACTTTTCAGCTTCGTGTTAAAATTTATTCAGACTTTTCTTCAGCTGGCGCGTCTTCACCACCTTCGGTGGCAGCTTCACCTTCAGCAGCTTCTGCACCCTCTTCACCTTCGGCTTCAACTTCCTCAGCCTTACGCGGCGCCACAATAGTCGCAATCGTAAAGTCACGGTCGTCAATCACCGGCTTCGTACCTTCCGGCAAAATGGCATCGCTGATATGCACGGCATCACCCTGCTCCTTCCCTTCCAGATTCACTTCAATCTGCTCAGGAATATTCGTAGCACCGCAAACCAGCTCGACTGTGTAGCGCACAACGTTCAAAACGCCTTTTTGATCCAGCCCCGGAGACTTCTCTTCATTGATGAAATGCACAGGCACATCCACCGCAATTTTGGTCTTGGTATTCACACGCAGAAAATCGATATGCTCAACAATATCGGTAACCGGATTAAGCTGTACATCACGCGCCAGCACCAGATGCTTGTCGCCATCGACGTCCAAATCACACAGCGTTGTAAACATGTGTCCGCGGTTATATTCAACATTGGCATCATTCGCGCCTAAAGAGATCTTAACAGGCTCTTTCTTATCACCGTAAATCACAGCCGGAATTCGACCCTCACGGCGTAATGAACGAGCGATCCCCTTACCAACCCGATCTCTTTTTGCCGCTGTCATTGCATAATTTTTAGACATAGCATTTTCCTTCTTAAGTTATGGCCCACCTCCAGGGGGGATTTAGGCCTGTTTCAAGTAATGCAGGATATAAACTGATTTGTCCGACGATTTCAAGAAAAAACACCCTTGCATTTAACATAAAAATAAAAACTTGTCCGGGAGCAAAAGTTTATAGGCACGTAAAAACCAAGGGGCTTGCCCCGTGGATGGCCCGTGGAGTTTCACTGGTCAACCATGCGCACCATTTGCTTTTTGAGATTTTAGTCGCAATTTTATGTTGTTTAAGCGGCTCTGAGTCGTTAAAGTGCCCTTCGATATCGCGAGTGTGGGCGGTTAGCTCAGCGGTAGAGCACTTGCTCGACACGCAAGGGGTCACAAGTTCAATCCTTGTACCGCCCACCATTTTCTCCTTCATCACCCTTCATTGACACTCGCACAAGACCGTGTAACTATTACTCATCAATAGTTTTAATTTCGCCCATACTTTTTTTCGTTCTCTGTTGATTGGGGGCAAGCGCATCGAATTAGGGGCAAATTTTGGGGGCAAGCACTTACGCTTGGGGGCAAGATAAAGCTTTCTGACATAAAATGCAAAGGCGCGAAGCCTAAAGAGAAATCCTATAAATTGTTCGATGGCGGCGGGCTTTTCCGCTATGGAATCCAGACCGGAAAATGCGAGTGGAACGCCGCCGAAAATCTTAGAGGCGCTCTTAAAACAAAGAAAACGGAACATTTTAGGGCTTTGGACATTAAGGAAGTGCCGGACTTCCTAAAAGCTTTAGAACGCAATGAGGCCCGTTTGTTTGAACGCACACGCCGCGCTGTATGTCTTTCCCTCTACACATTCTGCCGCCCCAAAGAAATCAGAATGGCCCGTTGGCAGGACATAGACTTTGAAGAAGGGCTTTGGACTGTGCCCGCAGAGATCATGAAAATGAAACGTGAGCATATGCTGCTTGGCTTGATCAGCAAAATTAAAGCAATTTCACTCCTTTTAATGCTCTGGATGAGTTTTCTCTAAAACGCTTGTGGTACTCATCCTGAACACAAACAAGCGATTATGTAACATGGCTGTATAGCAGAACTGGCAAGGGTTTCAAACTGCTCTGTTTGCAAAGACGAAGGTAGCAATGTTTAGAGAAAAACGGCCATTTAGAGACTTTTTCGCCTCACATATCGACATGAAAACAAGCAAAAAGTGAGCAACAACCCTTCGCAAAACCCCAAGAATTAAGGGCTTCACGGCGTTAATCTAAAAGTCTGGAAAAGGTTCGAAAACATGAAAATGGCTGGTGGCAGGATTCGAACCTCCGCATGGCGATACCAAAAACCGCTGCCTTACCGCTTGGCTACACCCCAGCAAGAAATGTACACATATGGCAGACGGTGCCGCAACACGGACTCAAACCGCAGACCTGACGATTACAAATTTTATTTTTGCAAGCCTCAGGACAGCACACAATCTCTCGTAACATCACTGCTGACTGTTATTTAATGAAAAGCTACATTTTCGTCAAGCTTTATAAAAACTCATAATGTTTCACTGATAATTGCCTCATTCGTTACCCAAATGTTACCCAAAATTTCATGGGCTTATTTATAAGGGACAGGTCAGTTTACGTTGGCTCGGTCTTTTCATTTAAGAACTTTATTCAAATATCAAAGAACACAGGGACCGATGAACAAAAGGAAATCACGTCCTGACACGATTCAGAAAGTTACTCACCGTGTTGCCAAGAGAACTCGCTTGCTTTGCTAACTCTTTTGCCGAATCAAGAACCATGCTCGCGGATTGCCCTGTATCATTTGCGGCCTCTCTTACTTCGCTAATATTCTCGGTTACTTTTGAGGTTCCCTGCGAAGCCTGCTGGACGTTACGTGTAATCTCGCTCGTAGCGGCGCCTTGCTCTTCCACAGCAGAGGCCACCGCTCCGGATATTTCATCTATACGCTTGATAACTTCAAGTATCTCTTTAATAGCACCATCAGATTCACGTGTAGCACTTTGAATTCCAGAAATCTGATTAGAAATCTCTTCAGTTGCTTTAGACGTCTCACTAGCAAGGGATTTAACTTCGCTCGCCACGACCGCAAATCCTTTACCGGCATCTCCTGCTCTTGCTGCTTCGATAGTCGCATTTAAGGCCAAAAGATTTGTTTGCTCAGCAATATCAGAAATGAGCACAACAACCTCGCCAATGCGCTCTGCTGCGCTGACAAGGCTTTGCACCCGTTCTGCGGTTTGGTCAGCCTTCTGCTTTGCTTCCGCAGCAACTTTCGCCGAGCTGGCAACTTGAGAAGAAATTTCACTAATCGAGGCTGAAAGCTCTTCAGCTGCGCCCGCAACAGAATTCACATTCGCAGACGCTTCTTCCGCAGAGGAAGAAACAATACCGGCTTTAGTGCTTGTCTGATCGGCACTTTCAGACATGGCTTTTGCCGTCGCTTCCATTTCTGTTGAAGCAGAAGAAACCGTATCAACGATCCCACCAATCTCCTTTTCAAAGGAATCGGCCAGTTCATTCATAGCTCTCTTCTTATCTTCCTCTGCGCGTTGTTCCCTTATTTTCTGCTCTTTTCGCATTTGCTCCGTTTCGATAGCGTTATCTTTAAAAACTTGCAGCGCTTTCGCCATACCCCCGATTTCGTTGGTCTGCTCTGCAAAGGGGACCTCTGTCTCCAGATTGCCCTCTGCCAATCCATTCATAACACCAGATAATGCGAGAATGGGACGAGAGATGCCGCGCCCAATCATCACGCATAGCAGGCTTGTAAATAACAACACGGAAACCATAACACCGACCATAAGATCAAAACTTGCCTTAGCGCTTGCTTTAGCTTCTTCTGTCGCCTGTTTCGATTGTGCAGCCATTTCTTCCGAAAAACTGTCCAGAACAGGTTGCACTTCGGCGAAAGTCGAAGAAAGTTTTTTTGTTTGCGCAACAATATTGTCACGCAAATCCGCCATCTCATGAAATTTCTCAAGGTATATGTCCAGGTTTTTGGCTGCCTCTTTTCGGATGGCTGGAGATATATTCCGCTGTGCGTCTAAATAGGGGCCTTCTTGTTGGTTAGATTGGGAGGAAGCCAGATCCGATAATCTTTTCGAAAAAACCGCCACGTCATTTTCTACAGCCTCAATGTATTCATATTCCAGATATGTCATAAAATCTTTTTCATCACCGCGCATTTTCAGGTACAAGGCGGTGAGTTTATCATCTTTTATGCCGTTCACCAGCTCTTCAAGATCATCAGCAGCCTCATAAAAATCTCCCTGAAGACCGGTGTTTGGGTTTAGTCCGATTTCAAGCCAGTATTTCACGACAGTCTCAAACTGAGCCTCGTATTTTATATAACCAACATCAACTTTTTCCACGGCTTCGGATGAGTGGCCGTTTCTTGCCAAAAGATCGCCCAATTCTTTGATTTTATTATGAATTTTTTTGCTGGTGGCGGCATGTTTTTCAACATACTTCTTATCCAGACGCAGTAAAAAATCCTTTTCGTTGCGCCGCGCATTTAGGAAATCATAACCGATTTCATCGTTCATCTCCTTAGCAGAGACCAGAACATTACTTTCAGCCCCCTTTTTCATACTTGTTGTGTAGCTATAGAAGTAAATCCCGCCGGTGAGAGTAAAACCAAGCGCCACCGCCAGAATTATAAAATTAATCTGCAGGCTGATTTTCGCGTTCTTCAGGGGACTATTTTTAAAAACAAACATGGGGGGGGGAGCCTCTGCATGATATCAATAGAAGTTAATTATTACGCAGAAAACTCAGCACCCTTATATGCGGGGAAAGACGCGGCCCATATTCCAAAACCGCATCTTATTTATTTCTTATTCGCACTGATTCAGGTCAGGGCGATCACCGGCACAAAAATTTGTACCTTCTGGATTGGGCGCACCATCTTCATCATGGCCGCCTATAAGCTGCTCATCACCATAAGTCGCCGTAATAACCTTCCATTTGGTAATGTCAAAGCGCTTGTTGTCACAGCTCTTCAAAGCTGCTTCCATACACTCTTCTTTTGATTCGGCTGGCTTCGTTTTTTCACACTCCTGCTCACCGCCGCATTTTTTGTAGGATATCTCTTCCTGACCGGCACAGGCGGTACGCTTATAGTGAACAACACAATCAGCAGCCAAAGCGTTCGCTGTTGAAAAGCCAGCCAGAACAATTGTTGCGACAAATAAACCAAGTGTTTTCTTCATTATATTTCTCCTTAACGGTTAGTTATTAACCATATGTTTTACATCCATTCATCGTCATGAAGAACGGTCTCTTTTTTATGACAACGAATCCCTGAACGCAATGAGCATGCAGCAACATCTCGTCGAATCAAGGGGATAAACTTTAGGAACTATCCCGCCAACACCACCAGACTTAGCAACACGCCTTCCTATGCGACATCCTGCGCAGAAATTCAAAAATAAACACTATTAAAAAATAATATTATATATGAATTAATTTGCAGCTAACACGCCACCATCTTGCCCCTTTATTCGAAAAATGTAAACTCAACATTCGAGGGGGTGATTGTATCCCCAACTTCAATCTACAGAAAATAAAGGATACCGTCATGTTTAGGAACGCCCTTTTACTTACGTCTGCGTCTGGTTTGATTTTTGCGGCAAGCCCGGCGCTAGCCGAGCAAATGTCGATGGAAGAAATTCAGGCGCAGCTGCAGCAATTATCGGCTCAGGTTCAAAACCTATCCAAAGTTGTTGAACAACAAAACGAAGTCATTAAGAATCAGGAAGCCGCGTTGCAAGCGCAAAAGCAAGCCTCTGCCGAAGCAATATCGGAGGCGGTTGCCAACATACAACCGGCTGCAGGAGGCGTTGTCGGCGACGTCAAAATTTCGATGAAGCCATCCCCGAAAATTGAATCGGCAGACGGAAAATACTCTTTCCAACCATTCGGTCGTGTACACCTCGATACGACACAGTTCGACGATGACGCTTTTGACTACGCCAACAATTCAAATTTCCGCCGTGCCCGCCTTGGGTTTAAAGGCAATCTCGGCGAAGACTTCAATTATAAATCTGAAATCGATTTTGCCGGCGAAGCTGTCGCTTTTAAGGAAGTGACCCTGACCTATACCGGACTTGATGCTGCGGACATTAAAGTCGGTCACCAAAAACCATCCGTAGGTATGGAACAAAACACAAGCTCCAACTATCTGATGTTTATTGAGCGCTCCGCTCCGACCAATGCTTTCACACGTGATGAGGAAATCGGTGTGAATGTTCTGGCCGGCGGGGACAACTGGTCCCTGGGTGCGGGCGTCTTCAATGAAGATGGAGGCAATAGTGGAACGGGTGAGGATGAAGACGTTACCTTCGATGTTCGGGGCTCTGTAAATGTTCTGGGTCTTGGCAGCAATGCCTCTGACAGTGTATTGCATCTTGGTGCCGGTTATAGCCACCGCGAACCCACAGGCAATGTCCGCTTCAGAGCCCGTCCCGGAACAGGCGACGGAGCCCGCACGATCGACACAGGGAATTTCGGTTCCGTTGACGATGTCGGCGTTTACAACGCCGAACTGGCCGCCGTGTTTGGCCCGGTCAGTTTCCAGGGTGAGTATTTAAAAGCGGATGTCAGCCGTAGCGGTGGAAATCAGGACGCTGATTTTGATGGCTATTATGCCCAGGCAGGCTGGTTTTTAACGGGCGAGAGCCGCCCTTACAACGGGAAAATAGGGAATTTCAAACGCGTGAAACCTAAAAATCCGTTCAGCCTGAAAAATGGCGGCTGGGGCGCGTGGGAAGTTTTGGCCCGCTATGATAATACGGATCTGAATGATGCAAGCGCGGGTATTACCGGCGGAGAAATGGATACTGTGAGCGTGGGTGTAAACTGGCACTTGACGGACCATATCCGCCTCATGGCTAATGTTATTGATGTGGATTCGGATGCTAACGCTGCCACCGCAGCAAATGACGATCCAACAGTTTATAACTTCCGCGCACAGTGGGATTTTTAAATCAAAAGCGACCCCTTTTAATTACAAAAAGCTCCGCGAACATGCGGAGCTTTTTTATAAAGACACTTTAAGCCAAAAACTCACGCAGGAACAACTGGCCGTTCTGGCGGGTGTGAGCAAGCCGACGCTCAACAGTTTCGAACAGGGCAAGACAACGATAAAGCTGGAGAGCGCGCTCAAGATTTTAAAGGTGCTGGGTCTGGCATAAGGAAAATTGCAAACATACTCTCATGATTTTTTGGACGAATCTTCGAAAATCACCCGTGACATTTCCGGAAAAGTATTGTAGTTTCCAGCCCATAGCAAAAGGCCGCGGTAGCTCAGTGGTAGAGCGCACCCTTGGTAATTAAGAAAAATTGCCTCCTCGCTTGGAAACTGGCGAGAGAACACTGCTCAAATTCGGGGAAACCTCCCGGACTTAAACAAAGTCCATGGCAATCCCGAGCCAAGCCTCTTAGAATGGGGGAAGGTGTAGAGACTAAACGGGCAGCACCTAAAGCCCCGGACTTGATCCGGGGGTATGGTGAAGAGATAGTCCAGGCTGCAAACGCCCCAAATTTCATATGATTTGAGGGGCGGCGGTGAAAGCCGTGGCGGTATGAAGGGTGAGGTCGAGAGTTCAATTCTCTCTCGTGGCACCATTTTAACAATTACGAACTTTGTCTACGCTTTTTCACCTCCCCTGTGAAGCCTAGTATATGTAAGGTTGCCCTGTGAATTTACCGCCCAAAAGACCACACCCTTCGGGGAGAGATTCTCTCTCTGGGGCCGTTTTTCTCTCAAAGGGTGTGACCTCGCGTAATTGAGTCACACCCCTAAGAATTGTTATTTTTAAGTATGTTGCAATGTATTAAAAAATTAACGGTTTAAGGATGCTCTGCATACCAATAGATAGGAGAGGCAAACTTTTAATGATGGTGCATAGTTTCATCCATAGCACCGTGATCATGGCTCATTTCCGGCATCGGGCCGCTGGCATATTTCTGGAAGTTTTCTTCATTCTCGAAATAATAGACCGTTTTGTCCGGTCCGGCACCAATAACAGCTTCGGCCTTATTTACGGTATTGCCGCTAACCGGATCGACAGCAGAACGAACAGGGTTTTCCGCCTGACGCGGATCGCGGACTGAATGACGATGGCCAGTACGTTGACTCGGCATACGCGAGAGCTGGATAGCAAGGTCATCAATTTCATGAAGAACGTGAAAGCAGCCTAAAAGAAAACAACCGCAATCACGATGCCTGCTGCGATGCGGTACCAAGCGAACGGCACAAAGCCGTGGCGGCTGATAAAATTCACGACAAACTTTATAACCAGCAGGGCGCTTAGGAAGGCAGCAATAAAACCTGCGGCCAAAAGCCCAGTTTGGTCAAACGCCATGATTGCTTCGCGGTTTTTATAAGTGTCGTAGAGAACAGCTGCAAACATCACGGGGATTGAAAGAAAGAATGAGAACTCTGTTGCCGCTGGTTTTGAAAGGCCAAACGTTAGCCCGCCCATGATGGTTGCGCCCGAGCGCGAAACACCGGGAATGAGCGCCAACATCTGGCAGCAGCCAATCAGCAGCGCCTTGCGCGGGGTGATTGCATCGACATTCTCGACCGTAGTGTTTGTAAAGCGTTTTTCAAAAATCAACATGATGATTGCGCCGATAATCAGCGTGAAGGCAATAACATGTGGATTATAGAGCATGGTTTTGATGGCGTCATGAAACAAAGCGCCAATAAGCAGGGCTGGCATGCTTCCGAGAATAAGGTTGAGTGCAAATATCTGTGATTGCTTTTCACGGAGGATGCACATGGCTGTGTGAAAAAGTTTAACCCGATAGAGCCACATCACTGCAAAAATCGCTCCGATCTGGATGAAAACCTCGAACACATGTCCCGGCGGCGAGGGGAAGTTCAGGCCATCGACAAGCACGATCAAATGCGCAGTCGAGGATACGGGGATAAATTCCGTCAGGCCTTCGACGATGCCGACAAAAATGGCGGTAAGAAAATCATACATCGGTGGGAGTATTCCGTTTATTTGAGTTATGGTGGTTCCGACTGGACTTGAATCCGCATGGCCTTACGGCCAACGGATTTTAAGTCCGTTGTTATAATATTGCACCCTTGATTTAATTTAACAATTTCATTTTTTATAAAAAAGCGTGTAAGTTTTTGTGCGCTTGTGTAAGCCAAAATCTGCTGCGCCTAAGTCAGCCGTAGACGCTTACACAGCGTTTTTCAGACTGATAAGTATAGAGATGTTACCACCTTTCAAAAGACCCAAAATTCCGATTTATAGACTTAGGCAGAAGTTAGTCACACTAAACGCAGCCGCAAGGTATTTGCTATCACGCTTATGATCCCAGCATGGGTGCGCATTATAATCATACTCATGATGAGAGTGATGCGATTTATCCTGATTCATTTTTTCTCTCTTAAATATAGAGTTAATGATGGTCTTCGTGTTTTTGAGGTGTATTATCTCCATTCATCATAGAGTGATCCATGCCTTCCATATGATCATGGTTCATTTCCGGCATCGGGCCGCTGGCGAATTTCTGGAAATTTTCTTCGTTCTCGAAATAATAAACCGTTTTGTCCGGTCCGGCACCAATAACGGCCTCGGCTTTGTTCACGGGATTGCCGCTAACTGGATCGACAGCAGAACGAACAGCGGGGTCTTTAGCAAGCCTGTCTTTGCACATCGGGCAGCAGCCGTAATAGGTTTTACCTTCGACCTCTACAGCGATTTGCGGCGTGTCGTAGCTTTGATTATTCACCATACATACAAATTGTGCCTCGACAGGCTTCAGCCAATCTGCGGCATGATCGTGGGAATGTTCCTGCGCCATGGCCGGAACAGTCATAATCGCGAGTATTAGTGTCATAAGTAGTTTTTTCATTTTCTTTCTCCTTTTTAGAGTTGGGGTTAATGTTGATGTGCGTTGTGATCGTGATGACTTTCATCCGTATCAGGCATTTCCGTGCTCGGCATGGTGTCGTGATGTTCTTCTGGGCTTTTTTCAGTATGCTCGTGTCCGCCGTGGCTATGGTGATGACCTCCGGCCATACTCATCTGCATGGGAATAACGCCAAGGCCGTGGCGGTAAACAAGCTCCGCTCCTTTATATCCGGTTGTCGCCAGCATAAGTCCAGCTATTGTAATAAGCCCTACAAAGACCAAATTTGTTCCTTTTCCGAAGTCAGCTTTGACGCGCAAAGTCACAGAAAAAGACCATAGTGCCAGAAGCACAAACAAGGCAGCGGTGCTTAAAGCCCATTTACGGTGATCGAGCATGGCAAGATGCTGATGTTCACTGCTATGGGGAACAGAATTAAAGGCATAAAATCCGGCTATCACCGTAGCAATAGTGGCCAAAGCCCCAAGCCATAAATTCCACCTTGCAACCGTTACAAGCTGGATATGCCAGGACTGTTTCCTGACAAATATCTCTGCGATAAACAACACGGCAGAGACGCTTAAAAGCGCGATTGTAAAATGCACCAATATGGGGTGCCAGTTTGGTATAATTTCCATGTTCATCATCATGTCCATGATCTTCCTCCTAAAACATTAAGCGCAGGCCGACCCCTGCAATAAAGTTGTCATTGTCCTCACCGTTACTTTTGGCAATCGAAGAGGTTTCACCGAATTTGCGCTCATAACGGACATCGATATAAGGCGCGAATTTACGGGTAAACTCGTAGCGGGTTTGAAGGCCGATTTCGCCATCAGTCAAACCTGCACCGATTTCCTGATCCTCAACATCCTGCGCCGATAAATTGACTTCTGCGTATGGCTGTAAGATTAGGCGCTGTGTTACAAGAAAGTCGTTTTCCTCTCGCAATCGCGCCGTAACATCGCCCTCGTCACTAACGAATAGATGCGCCTCCGTTTCAAAGAAATACGGCGCAAGCCCTTCAACCCCAAAGACTGCATAGGTAGTAGAAGTCGGCTGCGTATCGTGGCGAAGCCCTGCCTGTAAGTCCCAGAAGGTTGCAACATTACGGCTGTAGAGCGCTTGAAATTCGGCTTTTTCTGTTACGCCATCGGAGTTTTCAACTTCGCTTCTGAGCCAGAGTTTATTTTCATCCGTCCCATACCAGCCATCAATATCGAAACGGGCAACTGGGCCGTGTTCTCCGGCTCCGTAATCCGTTTCTACCCTGAACATGTGATAGGCTTCCGATCCATGCTGATGATCGGCAGGATTGTGGTTATGAGCCTCTTCAGCAAAGGCAGGCATAGCCATGGCCAATAAGAACAATGATGTTGTGAAAAAAAGTTTAGTGCGCATGGTTGTGCCCTCCTTGCGTTTCAGTTTTTGTGTCGTGGTTCATTTGGGAGTGATCCATTTTACTATGATCCATACCTTCCATGGCGGGCATATCCATTTTCATTTGCCCGTGATCCATTTGAGAATGGTCCATCTTGGAATGATCCATGCCGCCCATATCATGATGCATTGGCTTTGCCGCTGCATTCGGCCTATAAGGCGCGGCCTTTGCGTAATCAGGGATGTCCGATGGATCAAGTTTGGCGACAACAGCTTTCGTCATCATGCCAGCGGCCATGTGGTAGAGAAGATGGCAGTGGAATGCCCATTCTCCTGCCTCATCTGCCGTCAGCAATACAGAATAGCTCCCGCCAGGCGGTACAATCACTGTATGTTTATTGGGCAGCTTTTCCATCGGCTGGCCGTTTTCAAGCTGCACAAACATTCCGTGTAAGTGCATCGGGTGCGCCATCATGGTGTCATTGACAAATTTCAGTCTGACACGCTCACCATATCTTAACTTCATCGGCCCAGAGTCGGAGTATTTCTTGCCATTCATCGTCCAGATATAACGCTCCATATTGCCGCCGAGACGCACCAGAATTTCACGCTCAGGCTGGCGCACATCCTTTTGTGTGCCAAGATAGCGCAGGTCGGAATAGCTAAGCTGCTTATCACCCTTGGGGGTGCCCGCTTTCGCCCAGCCGCTTTCCATCTCAGCCATCATATCCTCCATTTCTTCTGGCGTCATTTTACTATGATCCATGCCGCTCATATCATGTCCCATACCCATGTCGGCCATGGTTAAAAGAGTGCGGAAACGCTGCTCAGGAATTTCACCCTTCATGCCGTCACGCGGAGCCAGTGTGCCAAGTGCAAAGCCACTGCGATCAATCGGTTCTGCTGTAATCGTATAGGCTTTATCTTCCTTGGGCGTTACGATGACATCGTATGTTTCAGCCACACCAAAACGAAACTCATCAACAGAAACAGGCTCAACATTCTGCCCGTCCGATGACACAACCTGCATTTTCAGGCCAGGTATCCTCACTGCAGGATATCCGTGCCAGCCGTTCTCAATCGCCGGATCCAAACGCGCCGAAAAAGACCCTCGGCACCTCTGGCCGCACATCAAGGATATTGTCGGCGTTATCGAACCAGAAATTTGTTTCTTTGAAAACGTCTCTCACCACCTACGTCTGGGCTTCCAGCAAGTCCATGACGACTTACGATCAATGGGTTACAGCGTTGCGGCGGGCTTGTTTACTGCGGAAGAAGTCGGTGCGCCGCATAAGCGAGAACGCTTATTCATCCTGGCCTACCGTGACCGCGACCGATGCCTCGGTGAACACGGCACGGCCTGCGGAGAAAATGATCCGCAAGGACGGTCGCAATGTGCTGCGGACACCATCGCTGGCGGAGACAGTCATGCAACCGGCCGACTTCCCGTACACGAAACAGGATCTGGAAAAACAGAAATCCGGTCAGGATTACAAGACGGCGAAAGTCCAGTGGCCGACACCTCGGGCGCACGAGCCAGGGTCGAACAAGCCGCCGTTCAGCAAGGGGCTGTCACAGACAGCACGGCAATGGCTGACCCCGCGGGTGAGCGAGAGTGGCGAGAAGCAGGAAACCTTCCTGAAGCGGATGAACGACCGGACGGACGAAGTCCACAGTTCTCTGACGGCACAAGCCAAAGCATGGCCAACGCCATGCGCTCGGGACTGGAAGGATTCCCCAGGCATGAACGACCGGAAGACGCAGCAGATTTCGTTACCGTTTCTGGCTTTCCGGTCTGGCCACCATCCCCAGGCGACCGAGAGCAATGGGGATATGTCGCAGATGCGTTTAAACCCGCTGTTCACCGAATGGCTGATGGGATGGCCTTTCGGGTGGACAGACTTCGGCTCTGTGGAAACGGAGTGGTGCCACTGGTGGCAGCTTATGCGTTCCGAATTTTGCTTGCTGCTCTCCGTGCATGAACGGCACATCGCATCGTAATCCTGTGTTGCGGGATTGTTGCGGGCTTTGTCAACCAAGTGCCGAATTGTCAACCAGAGCGATCCTGTCAACCAAGCGGAAATCAAGTCGAAAGATTATCTAAAGAAATCAAAAGGTTGCAATCCCTGTTCTGTCAACCTGTCAACTAAGTTGCGAGGTCTGACGCTAAAAAACAAATGCGCGTTCGCCGCCCGTATCCGTTCGCCGCCCACAGTACCTTTTTTATTTTTGCGCTCTCGCGCAACAACCCCAGCAACATGAAAGCAGAGTGAAAAATGCACGAGCTCAAGGTCGAGTATCGATCAATAAATGATGTCACCCCCTACGAGGGGAACGCCCGCGCACACAGCGAGCAGCAGATCAAACAAATCGAACGCTCCATCATGCGGTGGGGCTTCTATAACCCAATCAAGGTAGACCAGAACGGTATTATTATCGCCGGACACGGTCGCCTCAAAGCTGCACAAAACCTCGGGCTTAAAGAGGTTCCGGTCATCGCTGTTCACTGTGAGACCGAGGCCGACCGTCGTGCGCTCACCATCGTTGACAACAGCATTGCTGAGAACGCTACGTGGAATGAACAGCTTTTAAAGATCGAGGCTGAGTTTTTACGTGAGGTCGAGGATTTTGATCTGGAAGATTTGGCACTCGATCCAGTGTTTCTTGATGAGTTGTTACTGTCAGACGGCAGTGAGGACGACCAGGGCGAAGGCGAAGAAGAAAACGTGCCAGAGCCACCGGACGATCCGGTGTCGCGTGTGGGGGATCTGTGGTTATGTGGCAGGCATAAGGTGCTGTGCGGTGACTCCACAAAGAAAGAGGATTACGAGAAGCTCTTTGGGGCGGAAGAGTTGGCCGACATGGTGTTTACCGACCCCCCGTATAACGTGAATTATGGCCGGACGGAGGAGACACGCGCCCGTGGTAAGGGCAAGAAAATAAAAGGCCGTGAAATTAAAAACGATAATCTGGGCGCGGCATTCGGCAAATTCCTCTCCGATTTGTGCGCCCTGGCACTCGAATATACCAAAGGCGCCATTTACATCTGCATGTCCGGCAGCGAAATGGCCAATCTGGAAAAGGCATTTACTGAGAATGGCGGTCATGTTTCCACGCAGATTATATGGGCGAAAAACCATTACACGCTCGGCTGGTCTGATTATCACAAGCAATATGAGCCGATTATGTACGGCTGGCGCAAAGGTAACGACCATTACTGGTGCGGTGCGCGAGATCAAAGCGACTTGTGGCACGTAAACCGCCCACAGGTTAACACCGTCCATCCGACAATGAAGCCGGTCGCGTTGGTCGAAAAGGCGATCCTCAATTCCAGCAAAACGCAGGATATTATCCTCGATCCGTTTGGCGGATCCGGCACGACTATGATTGCTGCGGAAAATACAGGGCGTTATGCGCGTCTGATCGAGCTTGACCCCAAATACGTGGACGTGATTGTCGAACGCTGGCAAGAAGCCACAGGAAAAACGGCCATCCACGCTGATACGGGGAAGGCATTCAAAATGAATGATTAACAATATCTTTATATCAAACTTTACGGGTGAGAAGACTGCAATGCTCTGCTTTTGGCTTTAGAGCTTCTCCACATCTTTCGCAATTGACGATAAATTTCAGTCGCTGTCTTTTTTGTTTCGGGTAAGCCAGATTGCCGCAATGAAAAGTCCTTTGGCGCGCGGCAGAATAAGAAAGACGCAAAGCAAAGCTATTATAATCAGTATAGTTGTTTCTACAACGTCCGGAAAAACATCATGTGTTACAAAATAAAATATAAACGGTGCCATGATGTGGCCCGTAATAAGAATTGTCAGCCACGGCGGTGCATCATCAGCGCGGATGTCTGAGAAATCTTCATGACAAACAGAGCAAATTTTGTTTTGTGTTATATATGATTTAAAAAGATTCCCTTGTCCGCAATTCGGGCAATCCCCTTTTATGCCGCGCCAGAGCACGTCCTGGGTTTTGTTTGTCTTGTTTTTGTTCATTTTCATATGCGCCAAATGATGTTTTATACATGATATTTATATCTTGAAACATTCTTTTATAATGCTTATATATGATTTATGAAGTCAAATACACAGCCTAAAATTATCAAAGATGATCTTCCAATCAAAAAACCGCCTCAAAAACAGTGGATCGATAAGCGTGCAGCCAATCAAAAAGAGCCAAAATACTTACTTCCCAAAGAGGAAGATTGCAGCAACAGAGCTACGGATTGAGTCATGATTACGTCACCACAACTTCGCGCCGCCCGCGCCTTGTTGGGCTGGGATCAAAAACAACTAGCTGAGCTTTCCGGCCTTTCACTGCCAACGATCCAGCGTATGGAGAGCAGTGATGATATGGTACGTGGCAATGTCGATTCTCTTACAAAAATAATAAGCGCCCTAAATGAAGCTGGGGTTGAGTTGATCGGTGAATCCGTCATCAGCACCGGCCAAGGCCGGGGCGTTCGCCTTATCAATAAATCCGAAGCGTCTTGAATATGATTCCTGCACATTTTACACCCAAGCTTTTTTCACTTCTCCGTCAGGGCTATAATTTTGATACGTTTAAATCAGATGTTATGGCTGGGCTAACCGTAGCTATTGTGGCTCTGCCCTTGTCGATGGCATTGGGAATTGCCAGCGGCGCATCGCCGGATAAGGGACTAATTACTGCCGTCATTGCCGGATTTTTAATCTCGTTTCTTGGCGGGTCGCGGGTTCAGATTGGTGGGCCGACTGGCGCGTTCATTGTTGTTATCTTTAACGTGATTGCCCAGTACGGCTATGATGGCTTGATTCTGGCCACGCTTCTGGCCGGAATTATCCTTGTCATTGCCGGGTATGCAAAATTTGGACGGGTCGTCAAATATATTCCCTATCCTGTTGTCACAGGCTTTACCGCCGGAATAGCGGTCATTATAGCCTCCTCACAGATCAAGGATTTTCTCGGTCTGCATGTTCCCGAAGTCCCCGCAGAATTTATTGCCAAATGGCAATCCTATTTTTTGCATATTGATACATTTAGCCTGATAACCCTCATCGTTGGGTTGGCAGCATTGCTAACGATCATCTTGTTAAAACGCTTTGCACCCAAGTTACCGGGCTATCTTATCGCCGTGGCGATAACGGCACTCACCGTTTTTGTTTTTCACTTGCCGGTTGAGACAATCGGCTCACGGTTTCCCGATATGCCTTCGGGGCTGCCAATGCCCCATATCCCAGCTTGGGATTTTGAAAAATTTATTAGCATCGTTCCGTCTGCTTTTACCATTGCCTTTCTGGCAGGCGTGGAATCTTTGCTCTCTGCCGTAGTAGCGGACGGTATGACAGGATATAAGCATCGCTCCAATCAGGAGCTTGTCGGGCAAGGTGTTGCCAATATCGCCTCAGCCTTCTTCGGTGGAATGCCCGCGACTGGGGCCATAGCCCGCACGGCTACAAACATAAAAGCAGGTGGAAAAACTCCAATGGCAGGGATGTTTCATGCCTTATTCATCCTGCTGTTCATCCTGTTTGCAACCGATATCATGGCTTTTGTGCCGCTTGCCGCGCTATCGGCGATTTTATTTATCGTGGCCTGGAATATGAGCGAATTTCAACATTTTATCCATATCTTCAGGCTCTCAAAAAGCGACCGTACTGTTATGCTTCTAACTTTTGCCCTGACGGTTCTGGTTGATTTGACTGTGGCTATTGGTGTCGGCGTGACCCTAGCTTCCTTATTGTTTATGCGTGAGATGAGCAAATCCGTTGTACTGCGTTCTCAGGGACGTCATATACGCGATATCTTTAACGATAACGAAGAGGATGTAGAGCAAAGGGATGATCTCCCTGTCGGCGTTGAGGTTTTTCGCATCACCGGACCACTCTTTTTTGGTGTTGCCGGAACGATGCTCGAAACCCTCCAATCTATGGGCGAAGTGCCAAAAATTCTTATTATCCGCATGAAACTGGTACCGTATATGGATGTGGCAGGCTTGAATGCCATGAGAAATCTTATGAAGGGATGCCATACCAAACACACAAAAGTGATCTTGAGCGGTTTGCAGCCTCAACCTGGGGATATGCTGGACAAGGCGGATATAAAAGACAATCACACAAATTTATGGATATCGGCCAGTTACGATGATGCCATTGCTCTTGCGCACCAGCTTGTCGCGGAACCTACGGTTTCAATGTAGATTGATGTTTTATGTCTCTCTTTTTTTGATTACGTAACTTTCTTTTCTTCAGATTCTGTATCAAGTTTTTCGATTTTATAGGCAGAGGTGGCCCCAAGAATTCGGACAGTGAGTTAAGCTACGATCTATGACCGAAGGAGGGTCATGGATTATGAGTAAGACAAGGAAGAACTACCCGGCGAAGTTTAAAGCGCAGGTTGCGCTGGCGGCGTTGC
>Ga0116162_10000980_pt1 | contig 19350 bp, 19 predicted proteins | sample AD_UKC105_MetaG_FD_89875 | JGI IMG/M metagenome (GOLD analysis project Ga0116162, IMG submission 89875) | Active sludge microbial communities of municipal wastewater-treating anaerobic digesters from Hong Kong - AD_UKC105_MetaG | ecosystem: Engineered > Bioreactor > Anaerobic > Digestate... | reverse complement strand
TGTCATAACCGGTGCGCATCTGGGCCCTGTCATTCCCGCGAAAGCGGGAATCCATATCAATGCATAAAAAACCTCTGTGCCTCTGTGTCTCTGTGGCTGTCTTTTCCGCATTTCGGAAAGAGTTCATTTTTTAATTGACAGACAACCGGACGCCTTAAAAATGGTTGCAAATACACCAATTGCATATACAACAAATATAAAGGTGCACGAATGTTCAGCGATAAGATCAACTGTTTTCCGCAGTTCCTTAAAAAGGCATTTTATGACCATGACATATCAAAATTGAAACTGGATATCAACAAGACCCAGACCCAGATATTGATGCTGGTCAGCGTGAACAGGGAGAAATCCATGTCCGAAATCAGCCTGATGACCGGGATGGAAAAAAGTTCATTTACCCGCTCCGTTGAGCGCCTGGTAAAAAAAGGGTTTGTCACGCGGAACCCCTCGAAAAGCGACCGAAGGATAATTCAATTATCTCTCACGAATAAGGGGAGCAAAGCGGCGAAAAGCATTAAAAATGATTTTGACGGTCACCTTGAGTCGCTGATATCAGGTTTTTCTGAAGAGGAAAAAAAGGAATTTTTCGCGTCACTGGAAACGGTTTCCGGATATGTCAATAAAATATTAACGAGTGAAAAAAAATGACTGCCTCAAAACAACTCCCCCTGGAAAAGAATAGATTATTACGGGTCATCAAGACCTGGGTAAGTGAGAACAAAAAAGCCTTCTGGAAATATGAAGTGTCGTGCTTTTATAAAACATATTTCCTGCGGGTCGGCAATCTCCCCAGGCCCGCAGCAGAAGACATTGTTGTCTCGTCGAATGACCGGCTGCTGACCGGCCGGCAGAAAAAGCAATTATGTGACGCGGTAAAAAAGATCTATGCCATACCGTCCAGGGCCAGTGTTTCATCCATCAACGTGCAGATCGATTACGACAACGGGGTCATAATCAATGAAGTGAGCTGAGTTTCGCTCAACTGCTCAGTTCTTATATAACTCGTCAATTTGCGCATGGTATTTCTGGAGCACTACCTTGCGTTTGATTTTCATGGTCTGGGTCATCATGCCGTTTTCCAGGGTGAACTGTTCATTCAAAAAAAAGAATTTCCGGGGTATCTCATAGCTGGCAAATTTTTTCTTCAGGGCTTCAACAATTTCGCCCGTAATCATGTTCTGGATATCCTGTTGTGCCGCGAGTACCTTGAAATCCATCGGCAGGTCTTTCTTCCTGGCATACTCAATGAGGGCGCCGGATTCGGGTACAATCAAGCAGACATTGTATTCGCGCCCGGCCCCGAAAACGAGTGCGTTCTGAACATAGTGGTTGAGGCATATGTCCTCCTCCAAGGCTGCGGGAAAAACATACTTTCCGTTTTCAAGCTTGTATTGCTCCTTGATCCTTCCGGTGATCCACAGGAACCCGTCCCGGTCGAAGCGACCGCGGTCTCCGGTCCTCAAACCGCCGTCGTGGGTCATGACTTTCGCGGTTTCTTCAGGCTTGTTGTGGTAGCCCTTCATGACATTGGGGCCGTAGCAGACGATTTCGCCGTCATCCGCGTCCGGCTCCACAGCGGACTTGTCAATGACGACCCTGACCTTGTCAATGACCTTCCCGACGCTGCCGAACCTGTAACAGTCGGGCACATTGCTTGATATACCCGGGGTCGTTTCGGAAAGGCCGTATGCGTCGTATAGCGGTATCCCGATGTCGAAGAAAAACCTTGATATCTCGGGATTCATGGTCGCGCTCCCGGTCAGGGTCAGCTTGAGCCGGCCGCCGAACAGGTCACGGATTTTTTTAAAGACGATCCTGTCGATGATCTTGAACTTTATGTCCGTTTTAAAACTTTTCTTACCCTGCTCCGTTAGAAGTCGCCGCTCCTTGGCCGCTTTCACTCCAGCGTCGAAAAGCATTTTTTTAAGTCCGCCTGTGTTGTTAATCCGTGTGACAAGAGTGTCGTAAACTTTGTTGAAGACACGGGGCACGGCTACGAGAAAGGTCGGTCTCACCCTGGACATGTCATCAACAATCGTGCTCACGCTTTCCATGAATCCCAGGGATCCGGCGACCGCCGTCATTGTGTGCAGTTCTCCCAGACCGAAACAATGCGCCCAGGGCAGCAGCGACAGGGTCCGGTCATCCGGATTGAAATACGGATACGCCTTTGCCCGCGCATGGTGGTTGCTGGTCCAATTGCCGTGCGTGAGCAGCACTCCTTTAGGATCGCCGGTAGTCCCCGAGGTGTAAACAAGCACGGCCACGTCTTCAGCTTTTGGATGGATTGATTTGACCTGATTTTTTACGCCGAGGGCTTCAAGCTCAGACATCGTATCGTTGCCCTGGCCCTCAATGATGATGATTTTCTGCAATTCAGGGATGCGCGATTGAAAGTCCTTGACCCTGTCGTAAATTTCTTTCTTTGAAACAAAGAGAATTTTCATGCCGCTGTCTCTGACGATATATTCCCACGTGCTCGGCAGTTCGGCTTCGTACATCGGCACATAAAATCCCCCGAGGCCGAGCGTGGCGTAATGGGAAACTGCCCAATCTATACTGTTGTTCGAAATAATGCCGACCCCATCACCCTGGCTGATGCCGAGACCGGCCAACCCGCCCCGCAGGTTGTCAACGCGCTTGCCGACTTCCCGGTATGTTACCCATTCATATCCTCCAGCCTTTTTTTTTATTTCCAGGTAAGGCCTGTCGCCATGCTCTGCAACGCTCTTCTCAAGGAATTCAACCAGGTTGTCAGGCTTATCCAGCTGATACTCTTCAAACATATGGTTTCTCCAATAAAATTAACATGTGTTATCCTAACATATGCTAATTTAAAAATGGCCTTTAAAACGTCAACTTTTTTATTAGAGTTTCATGAGTTTTATTTTATGAACACAAACATCGATAAATCTTTAATGTTGTATATGAACAAAAAATCAGCGTAAAGGCAGGGGCAATATGAATGAATCTTCCCGATATTTGCCGCAGGACAAGGCGGGCATACTGGAAAACGGCTGAGATAGAGCAACAGGCCAATCTTCAAATATTCCTGTTCACCGCTTCAACTTTTTTTACGTGCCGTCTTCACCCTGCGAAAATTTATCTCGTACTCGAAAGTTTCTCTGATTACGTCGATCATCTCCTTTTTAAGTGAAACAGGAGACCCTCCGGGAAGATAATTAAGCAGGGCATTGTGCTGGCTTGCGATGTAACCATGAAGGACGCTCCAGAAAAACACCAGCATCAAGCGGGCGTCTTTGGCCTTAAGGATATAATTTTTTCCCGCCCTTTCACGGATGGTCTTGATGCAAAGGTTCATCACTTTGAAGGATATATCAAACAAATTTCTGGCTGCGGGCTCCATGTCCGTGCCCCGGTAGGCATCGAAATGGGGAACGTGCCACGTCGACATCAGATTGTAAAAATTGTAGCTGCTAAGGCCGAATTCGACAAAAGCATCACTCAGTGCCCGCAACCGCATAAACGGATTTTTCGATTTCTCATATCCATTCAATAAAAAAACATAGAGACGCGAGAAACCTTCGGTGAGCATGGACAGATAGAGCTCTTCCTTGTTTCGGTAATAACTGTAAAGGGTGGGTGTCGTTACTTTCATCTCGCGCGCTAGCTTCCGCATGCTGAAATCATGGTATCCGACCTCATTCATCAAATTCACCGCATGCTGTAGAATGCCGGTCTTCACTTGCTCGATTTCTTCAGGTGTCCTCTGCTTTTTCGGCATTTGATTCTCCTCGTTATTAGAAGCCTTGCATCCGCGTATTATTCTGTCAATTGTAAATCGTTAGATTTAGGTCAAACCCTTTTAATCAGGAGGGCTTATATCAACTGAAGCATTTTTCAACATACGAAACTTCTGTACGCCCCTGTGAAATCAAACATCAGCAGGTTATTTTTTCGCTGCGAGATATTTAATCCCGGATTACGGGCAAACAGAAGGGAAGCGACAGGGACATCTTTTAGTGATTCATCAAATCGGATAAACCACGTCAGCTCATGCCCCGCAAGGAAACGTTTTGAGATAAAAATATTTTCCTGCCGGAACAGGCAAAAAGTCCAGCCGGACGCGATTAATATTTCAAAGAGGTATTGATTAATATTGACAAAACACTCAGGAAGCGCGATAGTCTTTTCAGCTTGATGTTATATTTTACGCGTTCAGGTGATCCATGAAATCTACGCTACCGTGTTGCGTGCTTACGGTGCTGCTCTGCCTTCTGCTGCCGCAGGGGGCCCGGGCAGATGAGGCGCTTTTCCTGAAGGACGGCACTGTCTATTACGGAAAGGTCATCAGTGAATCAGACAACGATATTGTGTTCCGCAGGCGCGGCAAAGGCGCTGACGAAAAGTTCCCCCGCAGAAAGCTCATCCGCATCCTGTACAACCTTACCGAAGTCAGGAAACAGTACGTGTACCTCAAGGACGGGACCTACCGCGACGGGTACATCGTTGACGAGGACGCGAACAGGATCATTGTCCGCGAAAAGCTCACGGTGAACAAGGAGTATCCCATCAGGCGGTCGGACATCGCCTCCATATCGGACGTGAAGATCGAAAACCGCAAGGAGTACGTGTTCCGGTACGCGAAGCCCGCGAAGAGCGTGTCCCTCGAAGGGGACTTTACGGGCTGGAAGCCGGTGGCCATGAGCGGCAGCGGCGAGAACTGGGAAAAAACGGTCGAGATCGACATCCTCAAAAAGAACGAGTACCAGTACCGCTACATTATCAACGGCACGCCCGGCGAAAAGCAGAGCATCAAGTTCAAGCTCGAACGGGGCACCCTGAAAGAAGACATTGACCGCGTCAAGTTCACCATCGGCGTGAAGCTGGGATACGCCTTTTACCTGAACGGGTACGCTGACCGCATCGAGGCGAGCCAGCCCATGGCGGGCATATACCTGCGCACGAACCTTCCCTTCATATGGAAGGACCTGGCGTTCCAGTTCGAGTTCAACTACCTGCGCCACGAGCCCATCCGTGACAAGAACCCGGCAATAGAGAGCCTGATGATCGAGACAAACAACTTCATCCTGGGCGGGTATTTCGTGTACGACATCATCTTTTACCGCGAGATGCTGGGCCTGCACCCCAAGGTCGGGGGCGGCTATATCCTCCAGAGCTCCACGGTCTCGGGGAGCTACAACTCGACAGAAACCAACGGCGTGCCCTTTTTCGGGGGCGGCCTCGAGTTCACGTGCACGTTCAAGAAGTTCGTGAGCCTTAATATCGGGTACCAGGTATGGGCCGAGATCGAGAACGGGACCTATACCATACTGAACGCGGCAACCCTGGGGGTCGGGTTCAGGTTCTGACCTCATCCCCCTGGCCCCCTGCGCGCCTGCCCCCGGCCTACGGCCACCCCCGGAGGGGGTTTAACAGGGGAGATTGCCACGGAGGCACTGAGGACACAGAGAAAGATGAAAGAATTTAACACAGACCTGTGCTGAGCCCGGTCGAAGCATGAACACAGATGCGATCGGATTGAATTATGTATAACGACAGAGATGCTCACGCGGAGGCGCGAAGGTCACAGAGAAAGATGAAAGAATTTAACACAGACCTGTGCTGAGCCCGGTCGAAGCATGAACACAGATGGGACACGAATTAAATCATGAATTAAGAGAAGAAGATGTTCACGCGGAGGCGCGAAGGCCGCGGAGAAAGATAATTATACGGATGGGAAAGGGCCCGGGCCAATCTGTCATTCCCGCGCACGCGGGAATCCATCTTGATGCATAAAAAACCTCTGTGCTCTCTGAGTCTCTGTGGCCGTCTTTTACGCATTTCGGAAGGGGTAAGAGAGGCAATTCGCCACAGAGGCACTGAGCACACAGAGAAAGATAAAAGAATTTAACACAGACCTGTGCTGAGCCCGGTCGAAGCATGAACACAGATAAACACGGATGCGATCAGATGGGACATAGATTGATAAATAATTTAAAAAACCTCTGCGCCTCTGCGTCTCTGTGGCCGTCTTTTACGCATTTTGGAAAGAGTGAAAATAAGATGCTCACGCGGAGACGCGAAGCTCACGGAGAAAGATAATTATATGGATGGGAAAGGGCATAATACACAAGGAGAACTACCATGAAAAAACAACTGATACATATACTGGCGATCGCGGTGCTGTTTCTGGCCGGATGCGACACCACGTCAACAACGACCCTGCTTAACGGGGACTTTCTGCCCGCGGACACCAGCCTTCCCAACATCCTGAGCCCCGAAGAGGGCGACACCGTGCTCAACCTGACCGCTGATCTCCGCTGGACCGCGAAGGAAGGAGCCGAATATTATTCGATAGAAGTCGCCACTGATGGGGCGTTCGCCCAGCAGATAACCGGGAGCCCTTTCAGGGTTGCGGCGCCCAACACCTTTTACAAGCTCACGCTTCCCTCTGCCGGGACCTATTACTGGAGACTGCGGGCATCGGTGACCGCTTCGGGCCAGTACGCGTCGTCGTACTTTGAGGCGAAGGAAGACTGCCTGTACGTGTACTTCCCCTATGACCCTGCGGACCCTGACGCGAAGCCGGATGACACTGATAAAACCGGGAACATTGACAACCCGTATCAAACTATCAACCGCGCCATGGCCGAAGCATACAGGCTCGGCATATCGACCGTCAAGGTCGCAAGCCGCGGTGAAATATCTGCGGGGAATTTCGCTGCTTATGAGGAGTATTTTATTTTAAAAGATGGTGTCAATATTTTGGGGGGATATAATCCTGATTTCAGCATAAGGCATGATTTTAATACAGGTCTTGAAAATAATCCTTATGAAACACGGCTTGAGGGTAAATATAATCAAAATATTACAATTGAGAATATATTTGCACCAACGTTGATTGAAGGGATTACCATACGTACTGAAAATAATACCGGATTAGAAGTTAAGAAAAGCGGGTGTGAACTTGTTATAAGCAAATCCATAATCATATCCAATAATACAAATTATTCAAATGCCCTATCTTTATCTTCAACTGGAATAAGAGTCACTGGCAATATTATTAAATCAGGCAATGCTCAGAATACTTCATATGGCATTTTTAATCAATATGGAGATCCCGAAATTGTTAATAACCTGATAATATCAGGTTCCTCAGACGAGCAAACCTCATATGCAATATATAATAATTATAACGCAGCAAAACCTGTAATTATAAACAATACTATTATCGCAGGTGAAGCTGCTTCTTTTTCTCAGACCAGTGCTGGCTTGTACAATTATGATATTGATTCTGATTGTATGCCAATTGTTATTAATAATATTATCATAAGCACTGATAACACCGATACCAGATACGGTATCTACGGTTCAGGAGCCGGTGACATCAACTACCACTACAACTGCATCTACGGCAACGGCGGCACAGATTATACAGGTATTACTGCGGATGGCACAAATGTCACCGGCGTTAACCCGAACCTTGATGCAGACTATAAACTCACCGCGTCAAGCCCAGACAGCGTGAAATACGGCGGCTATGATGTATACAATGATACCGAAAACTATGAGTATGTAACACCCATGGACGAATATCTCACCGATATTATCGGTACTGACCGTACAACAGGCTGGCCCACAGCCTCTGACCCCGGCAACGGCGGTTCGGGCTGGAGCATGGGTGCCTATGAGTATTGAATATATTAATATCCAGAGGGGCAAGCCCCTCTGGACTCCCCGTGGAACTTGAGCATGGAACGACGTGGTGGGCCGCCGGGACTGTCGCTGATTCAACCCTCGTGAAGCCGCAGGCTTTTTTGTATCATTGTATTCTTTTAATTTTCTCTAGTAGTTCAGGAAGGCTTTCTGTAACTGTTTTCCAGACAATGTCAACATCGATACTGAAATATCCATGAACAATAATATTTCGCATACCGATGATCCCGGCCCAGTCAATTGCCGGGTACTTGAGTTGTACCTCCCGGGGGATTTTATTTGCCGCTTCGCCGATTATAAGAATATTATGGAGAACTGAGTCATATGTTTTTGGATCGTTTTTGAATGAAGTGAAATCAAGGCCGTTAATGTAATCAAATATTTTGTTTATCGCTTCCTCGATATCAAGAATGAAAAGTTTATAGTCCCTCAATCCACTCGACCTCGTTCATAATGCTGTCTTTTAAATATGGTTTTACGCCATTGAGAGTTACGATATCGACCCCGGAGTTGAGGATATTTCGCATTGAATCAGCAAGATGCACATACTGGAACAGGGTAATAGTTTCTGAAAAATCGACAAGCAGGTCGATGTCGCTGTTTTCGGAAGGCGTTCCTTTTGCATAGGAACCGAAAATTCCGATCCGGTTGACGTGATAGTTTTTCAGAATAGCGCTGTTTTTTTGGATCTTCTTTTTTATGTCATTTTTTGTCAGCATGGACTGATTATTCCTGTAACTACAGGGAAAGTCAACCAGATTTATTACATAATTACCAGTCCGGTAAAATGGCTACGCTAAAATCCCAGGTCCACGCTTAGAAAACGGTCTGCGCGCCCCTGATTTCATCGACAAGGGCGTCACTGCTCTGTTTTTTTTTCAGGATACCATAAACATCCCTGATGGGGCTTTTTTTTGCGCTTTTCTTGACGATCATGATGCCTTCTTCAAGAGGGAGAATGTCCAGTTCGGTATCGGGCTTCAATCCGTATCGGTCACGTAATTTTTTCGGGATGGTGATTTTACCGTGTTCTAAAATTTTCATAGTAGCAGCCATGCTTTCACGATTGTCATTATATATCAAAATAAGCATTTTCATTTCAGGTGTCAATCCTTATACTGTTGTATTTAATAGCCAGGAGCTTGAATATAAACCCGCACCCCGGCGTATGTCGAGGGAAGCGCCCTTACCGGCTGGAGCATGGGCGCGTACGAGTACCAAGTCCCCTGTGCGCCGGCCCCCGGCTCGCGTTGCTCGCCACCCCCGGAGGGGGCTTGAAGAGGAAGACAGCCACGGAGGCACTGAGGACACAGAGAAAGATGAAAGAATTTAACACAGACCTGTGCTGAGCCCGGTCGAAGCATGAACACAGATAAACACGGATGCGATCAGATGGGACACAGATTGATAAATAATTTAAAAACCTCTGTGCTCTCTGAGTCTCTGTGGCCGTCTTTTACGCATTTCGGAAAGAGTGAAAATAAGATGTTCACGCGGAGACGCGAAGCTCACGGAGAAAGATAATTATGACGATGGGAAAGGGCCCGGGTTAATCTGTCACTCCCGCGCACGCGGGAATCCATCTTGATGCATAAAAAACCTCTGTGCTCTCTGAGTCTCTGTGGCCGTCTTTTACGCATTTCGGAAAGAGTGAAAAAAAGGTACTGGTATATATAATTGCTCACATGCCCCCCCGGGGCGATGCACTGAGCAGTTCGACATTTCGACAGGCTCAATGCGAAGCAGGCTCACTGTATCACCCGTCGAAGTGGACCGGGGGCGGGGTAAAACCGCGGGAAGGAACGTTTTCAATTACTCCTTTTCATCTATTCTTATTCTGATTCGGTCATCTTCAACAGTAATAAAGGGATCACTGCTGGTTAGAATATCTTTATATTGATTAAGCAATTTTATTATAATAGCACCCTGTTGTGATGGCCGAATATCAACCAATCGTATGACCGGGGGATGGGGTTGATTAAAAACAAAAACCAGCTCGCCAAAATCTTTATCCATTGTGACAAGAATTCTATTTTCCTGAAAGGCCCATTCCAGTATTTTCGTGTCACCGGGATCCTTGCCATGTTCCGGGACCCATAGGGCATCATAACCTGAATTGATTAATTCATTAAGGGCGAATTTCGATATACAACTGTCTAAGAGTAATTTTACCATTAGAGTGCTAATCTGGGTTCATAGCGTTCATGCGCAACTATTCGGTAGGCATAGAGATAACAGGCCTGAATGTCTTCAGCTTCGAGAAAGGGGTATCCTTCAAGAATTTCTTTTTGAGAGGCCCCGGCGGCAATCATTCCGAGTATATGTTCAACGGCAATTCGGTGTCCCCTGATGACAGGTTTTCCATTGAATATTTCCGGATTGACGGTGATTCTCTCTAACAGCTTTTCATCTTTCATTGCAATGACTCGTATTGAAATTTAATCAGGCCGGAATGAAATAAAACCATATCTCAGTCTGATTGTTATAATGTATGCTCAGTACTGATGAGTGTCAAGTTAAATAAAAAGGTCCTGAATGGACGCGTACGAGTACGGCGAGTAAGAAGACCACCCTTACTCAACAATACTGATATCGGCGAGTATCTCCGAGATCTTCTTTGAGTGGCCCGCGAGCTTCTCGACCACGCCGATGAACTGGGTGATGCTCTCGGCAGTGAGCATCACCGAGCGGTTCATGCTGTCTATGGCGCCGATCACTTCTCGTGACGCGTGGCGCTGCTCTTCGGCCGCGGTGGAATTCTCTCCCGAAAGGTTCGACAGGTCTTTCATCTGGTCGAACACATGCGACGTTATGTCAGTGAACGCCTTTGACTGGAACGCGATACGGACAATGATGTCCGAGGTGCTTTTCACCGATTCGATTATCTGCTTCATGGAGTCCGATATCTTGAGGATATTGTTGATGCCCTGGTTCACGCGGTTCCCGCTCTCGACTATAAGATGTTCTATTTCCTGGGCGCCGCTGTTGGTCTTTTCGGCGAGCTTCCCTACTTCGTCAGCGACAACGGCGAACCCCCTGCCCGCTTCCCCGGCGCGGGCCGCTTCGATCGCGGCGTTGAGGGCGAGCAGGTTTATCTGGTCTGATATGTCCTTGATCGTGCCGAGCGTTTCGGCCACGCGTGAAGAGCTCTCACCGATTGACTTGATTTCGGAAACCGTGGTCTCGATGTTCTCTTCAATCTCACTCACGTTGCGGAACGCCTTGTCCGCTATTTGCTCGGCGTCAGCGCTGTTCTTCGCGATAGCGTCCATGGACTCGACGAATTGTTCTATGGACTCGTACACGACATTCACTTTCTCGTTCTCAGCCTGGACATTGGCGGCGATCATGTCAATGGAAGAGCTTATCTCTTCCATTGACGAAGAGAACTCCTCGATCGTGCTCGCCTGGTTCTGCGAATCGTCGGAGAGCTTCCTGCTGTTGACGTCAATGGTCCCCGCGATTTCACCGAGGTCATCGGCGCTCGTTTTAAGGTTTCTGGTTATCATGAAAAATATCTTGGCCATGTTCTCAAGCGAACGAACCATGTCGCCTATTTCATCTCCCATCTGGTACCTGCTCTTAATGGTCGAAGCGGTGATCCTCCCCTTTGACATGTCTTTAAGCACCGCGTTTACTTCATCGAGCGGCCTGAACTTACTCGATGCCGACTGGAGCGAGTACCAGGTTATAAAAATCACGAAAAACCATCCGGCGATGACAATAATCAGCGCGAAGAGATTGGTCCCGGAAAAAAAGGCATTGGACTGCTGCCCTGCCCAGAGGTAAAGGCCGGTGCCGGGCACTTTCAGATAATGGGTGTAGTAGACAAACTGTTCGTAGTACAGTGAAGCGGTCCCTTCTTCCGCGGCGAGGATCTTTTCAGCAGATTCGGCGAAGTGAGCGGTCTTGCGCCATGATTTCTCTATATCTGTAAGCGCGTTCTTCCCGACAGTGTCTTCGAATTTCGAATACAGAATTTTGCCTTTTGCGTCCAGGATAAAATAAAAATCGCTGATAAAGACGTTTCCAGCGGTGATCCTGTTGAAGAAATAATCCCTTCGGCCAGACTCTTCCTGCGCGGCGTAATCCATTTCAATGGCCTTGATTTTAAATTTCAGGTCGTTGAGGTCACGTGTCATCCCCGCATCTTTAAAGAGTCCTTTTGCCGACATGTATGAATAGATCGACAGTATGATGAGCACCGTAAGCATCATGTTAACAATGGGGATAACGATTTTATATTTCAGCTTCAGCCTCTTGAATGGAATGTGGTAAAACCTTGAAAGATGGATGATCTGGTTCTGCATGTACAGATACAGCTGTGTCGCCACGATAATGCCGATCCCCACTGCGCAGAACGTCATTATGGCCACGCTTCCCGGTGCGGGAGGCGTTTTTCTCAGCACCTGCATGAGCGCGTAAAGAAAGGGCGTGACAAAGTAAAGGGTCAGCGACGTTATAATCGGTTTGCGGGGATATTTGACAAAACGATAATAGAGCTTTTCCGTTATCTGCGATTTGTCTGTTGAACGGGCGAACATTTTTTTTACGCGGAGAAGGGAAATTGTGTTCACCAGGAAAAAAACTATGCCCATAACAATAACCAGAAGAATGACGGACAGAAGTACTGTTTTGATTTTTTCCTTTTCACTGATCGCGTACGTTGAAAAACCCATACCGAATTCGCCGATGAGATGAATGAGCAGGGGGGCAACGATCAATTTGATAAAATACTTTCTTTTGCTAACCTCTCTTTGCTGATCAGTCATGCCTGCCTCGTGATGGTTTTGATCTCTATATGCTTAATACTGCATTAGTGATCAAATTTCGCAAACGTTTTTTTATTTTATTCACTTATGGGCACTTCTAAAAATCAGGTTTTTTCATCAACTGAAAAATGATGAAACCTGATTTATCCAATGGTTGTGCCTGCTGAACAGGATGTTAGAATGTCGAAACCGCACAGGATGTGCTAAAAGGTTTCGACCACAAGGGAACATCCAAAATGTAATTTATAGAGGTTCCCTTATATTATTTCTATCGGTTCATGAGGATAAGAAAGTGTGTCAATAAACAGTTTTTTTCTTCTAATAAAAAAAGCAGGTATAATATATAATTTCAGAGCGTGATCGTTTATATTCTCGATTTGAATTCGGCAACACTAAAACCAGGGGCCGCATCTGGTCTGTTACGCGATGGTGAGATGGTATAATAAGTGGACAGTGACCTATAACGGCGCATCACCTCCTCCGAACACCACCGGAATATCCCCTAATAAATAAAAAGGCCCACACCTTCCTGGCGTGGACCCCTCCTGCTCAATGATGTTCCTTCTGGGGCAACGGAGTATTCAGATAATACCGTTCTTCTTCAGTTCATATTGCTGATTTTGGCAAGCAGGACCTCAGCAGTCTGTTCTTCCTCCTTGAGTCTTTCTTTAAAATCACGGATCTTGCTGTGGCGTATTTCCACCAGCGTTTCCCCGATGTACTGATGCAGCAGGGATTTCATCAGTTCCTTTTCATCACCGGTCATTGAAAGTTCCATATAGACCTCCTCTCCCGGAATAATCCGGCGAGCCCCTGGTCTCTGGAAACGGCCCAGATGATTAAGTCCCCTGAATCGAACCGGAACCGATCAACCAGGAACCCATCGTTATCTATATCCATAATATTACAGAAACCGAATTTTTTCAAGATGCCTGATATAATTTCCCGGAAGAAAATGGAAACCCGTTTATCGCATATAAGGACGCAGAACCATCTCACCCTGCAAAGCGAAATAACTATCGCCTGTGCTCTATAAAAAAATTCCCTCTGTTTAGCGGATTCACGAAACCGCCAAACAGCCATATGAATTCGTGATTTTTTTTTGACAGAAAAAATTTCAGTGATATAATCATATATCATATTCAACATTCAAAATGCGGATAACAACATGCAAAACCCGGTTATGCGATTTCTTTATCGATTCATTCTTTTCACCGAAGGAGTGGGATTCCTTATTATTGTCCCGCTGGTCATTGTCATCTCCATTGTATACAGCGACGTGGAACAGGAGCAGACCATCGCGCTTCTGGTCATAGCGGCACTTGCAGCGCTGGTGACCCTTGTAAGCGCCGTAGTGACGAATTACCTGCTGATAAGGCCATTCCTCCTCTATGCCAGACTGATTGACAAAGGGACTCCGCTTTCGGACAGGGATGTTATTCTTATCAGGGAACGGATCGGGGGCATGCCGCTTGTTCACGGGTTTGATGTCTTTATGCGGTGGAATGCAGGTATGCTGATTGTCGAAGCGGCTTCATTGATTTACGGCATAAGCGTTCAGCCCATAATCGTCATCGGGGCCGCAACAGCGGGAGCGGCATTTATCAACTCACTTGTTTATATTGTCATATCGATGCGGCTGGTAAAGGACGCGGTTGATTCCGGTATCTTTGACGAGCTCCCACCGGTATTCGCGAAAAAACCGGTTACCTTTTTCGGTTCAGCGGCGCGCAATCTTTCGATCATGGCGAGCCTCATCGCTGCAGGGACGGTCCTTATGCTCGTGTTCCTGGCTATATTCATTTCATACAACAATCAGGAAAAGATATTCAATGATGAACTCATCAATGCGGCAAGGTCCGCGGGAAACACGTTCGAGGAGATCGTAAGCCTTCAGGAAGGCTCAGCATTGTATCTTTCAGAAAACCGGCAGTCTGTTGAAGCCCTGCGCACGGGAAAAGCCGGAGCGGCAGAGGAACGCTTCAGCCAGTTCATGAAAGCCGAAGGCATTTTCAACGGAATATTTATTGCGCCTAAACAGAAAAACCCGGTGATCACCATTGCCGTACCATCCAACCTGGTCGGATACAAACTGAACACTAAAGATGATGCCGCGCATGTAAATGCAATGTACCGTGGCGAACTGTATTCCGGTAAAGTTCGCATTTCACCCGCGACCGGCCGCCCGATCATTGTTATAACAGCGCCGATCAAGGATGACGGCGAAGTGATCGGCATGCTGGGGATTTCAATTGATGTTGAAAGAATATCGAAGCAGATAATTAAAAATTACAATATCGGCAAATCGGGTTACGTGGTTATCGTGAATTCCGAGGGCCTGTTCCTTTCGCATCCCAATGAAAAATACAACCTTACGGAAAACCTGAGCAAATACGACTGGGGGCGCAGGGCGATGAAGAACAGGGGCAAAATCATCAAGTACCACTGGGAAGAGAGGGCGAAACGGCTGGTCTTCACGATCCAGGAAAAAAACAACATGTGTTTCATCGCCACCTCTTATGATGAAGACATGGCGAACTATATTCTGTCTGTTTTACAAAGCATGCTTTTTGCCGGAGCAGTGTTAATCCTGCTAGCAGTCCTGATAATATCCATTTTTGTCAGGAGCATCATAGGGCCTATTCATAAAACAACCGAGCTCATGTCACGCATTGCCACAGGGGACTTCACTGCCAAAATAAAGGCGGTCATGGGGGATGAAATGGGCATCATGGGGCACAGCGCCAATGAGCTGATAAGCCAGGTCGGCGCCACGGTCAAAACGATCAGCTCTGTTTCCGGGGAGCTTGCCACCTCGTCTGAAGAGATGACCGCTTCAATCGCTTCGTTCTCCGAAGGGGCGCAGGGAGTCTCGGCGGCGACCGAAGAGATTACCGCCACAGTTGAAGAACTGTCAGCCGGGGTTGACGGGGTCGCCGGGTTTACCGAACGACTGCGCGATATATTTCTTTCACTCGAAACCAAACTGAACGGCCTCTCGGAATCAATCGAGGAGATGGAGCGTTCAGTATCAGAATCATCTGGTCTTTCAGCATCGATCGCGGGTGAAGCGAAACAGGGACGCGAGTCTCTCGACCAGGTCAGCGGCAGCATGGGGAAAATAGTCGAAAGTTCAAAAAGCATCGGAAGCATTGTCGACATCATCAGCGGTATCGCTGACCAGATAAATCTTCTGTCCCTGAACGCGGCCATAGAGGCCGCGCGGGCCGGTGAATACGGAAGGGGCTTCGCCGTCGTTGCTGACGAGATATCGAAACTCGCTGATGAAGTGACGCAGAGTATCAAGAAGATAAACGCATACGTCGCAGAAAACACGGGAGAGATATCAAGGGGGATGAACGTTGTTGATTCATCCACGCAGACCATAAACGCCATCATTGAAGGAGTTGAAAAAATCAATAAATCAATAACCGAAATTTCCGGCGGCATGAAAAAACAGCTTCAGGACAACCGCGAGGTCATGGCTGAAGCGCTGAAACTCAAACAGGGTTCTGAAGAAATCGTCTCTTCGGTGAGCGAACAAAAAGCGGCAACATCAGAAATCGTGAAAACAATAGCCCACATCAATGAAATGACTCAGGGGACCGCAGCCGGATCGGAACAGATGACGGCAAGCGCCGAAGGTATCGCGTCAATGGCAATGGAGTTGAAAAGTTCCGTTGATTTTTTCATCATTGAAGATGATGAAGAAAACGGGCCGGAATAGACCGTGCATAATGGTGCAAATCCGGGGACGGTTATGTATCGGTATAATCGGTTATTTTCTTCTGGAATTCTTCTACAAGAGAAACAAGTTCACGGGAATCGGTGAACAGCTCTTCTGCCCCCTGAGAGTTGGATTGGGATATCGCGTTAATTCCTGAAACACTATTAATGATTTCATTGATCGCGTTTTTCTGTTCCGCGGTAGCCACGGTAATTTCCTCGGACCTTCTTTTAAGGTCTTCGGTGCTCTCAACAACGATCGCATTGGTTTCAATCTGCTTGTCTTTATAGTTAACCACAATGCTTATTTTTTCATTAATAGAATTTACGCCGTCAATAATGGTGCTGATCGTGTTAACAGCTTCCTTGATTACTTCCATCCCCTTGCCGGTTTCAGTTTCATTGGCGCGGATCAGGGCATCAATGTCCTTGATGCTCGTCGCGGTCCTGTCGGCGAGCTTTGATATTTCATCCGCTACAACCGCAAACCCCCTTCCCGCCTCACCGGCACGCGCGGCTTCGATAGCGGCGTTCAACGAAAGAAGGTTAACCTGTTCAGAAATGTCATTGATAATGCTGACAATATTAGTCATCTCATGAGAGCTATCCCTTATGGCCCCGATATTACGCTCCATGAGCAGCAGGGCCTGTTCACCGCCCTGGGCTCTCCTGGCAATATCTCCGGTGGTCTGCAGGGAATCATTTATCGCGCTGTCCATGCTTGAGATCAGCTTTGAAAGCTCCATCTGGATCTCTTTCATGGTCGTGATACTGTCATTCTGCGTACGGACGATATTGGCCACACTGTCAATTCCCGCGGAAATTTCCTCTATGGTTGCGGTAATCTCTTCAATAGAAGCTGCCTGGGACTGGGTATTTCTGGAAAAAAGGTCGCTTTTTGAAGACATCCTGGTCATGGACTCGGCGATTTTGCCGGAGCCGTCTCCCAGAATTTTTTTAATAAAATCATTATGGCGCTGGTTTCTGTCAGCTTCCTTTTTTACTATTTCGACATTTCGGCTGAATATCCTTGTCACCTGTATTGAAATGATAAAAAAGAAAATAAAAGAAAAAATGTTATTATTAACAAAAATGATCAGCTGCTTCATGTTTACGTTGGGGACAATGTTTTTCATTATCAGAAAAAGAACAAGAATGACCACAATATACGCTAATGTCAGCATGCCGAGAAAACGCGGCGTACTGAAAACAATACAAAGGGCGAGAGAAGAATAGACAAAATAAATATAGCTGGTGAGCGCGAATTCAGGGTTCATAAACGGTTCCCTGATAAGACCTGCCATAATTGCCATGGACGCGAACGAAATAAGAATATTCGCCGACCTCAGGTAATTCCCCTTTTTCAACTCTATCATGCTGATTATAACCCCGAGCAACAGGACGGGCGTGATATAAAGCGTTTTTACGAAATCATCCCAACCGGCAAAAAGCATACTGAACTGAAGAGCGAAAATGGAACCTAAAAAAATCACCTGAAATATGAAAAGCAGTTTTGCGCGCGCAAAAGTCAGGTAGTCACTTTCATCATATCTCTTCAGAAAAGAATCATGAAAACTCCGAAACATAGATACCTCGTCAGCGTTGATATACAGAAAATTAAGCTGTTTAACGGTTTACTGATTATAACATTCCGCTTCAAAATCCTATAAGGGAACCTCTTGAAATAATTATTGCCTGACAATGTCAGGCATACAAGATTTTTTTTAAAAATATATCAATTTCAGCTTAAAAATTTTAATATCGATATACGGGTATTTCAGTCCGGAGAATATACCTCTCAGCAGGAATGAACTTCCTGCTCATGAAACGAAGCGAGGGCCTGTTTGGCTATCTTCCCGTTATCTTTAATATATTCAGTTATCAGAAAGCCCTTTTCATCAACAAAAATAGTGTGTGTCGTATCACTGGCATAAAAACTTAACGCTTCATAAAGCTTTTTAATTTTTTCGTTAAGCGTATCGCGCCCCTCTGTATTTGTGACCATTAAACCATAACCTCCGTTACGTTATTGCTGTTGAGGCAATAATTATCATAAAGCAACAGGCAAATCTATTCAAAGATTGACCGGTCAGAATTTGAATATTAGAAACTTTCGGGGGAGATATACTGCTGTGAAGGATTAAAAAATTTCACTTTTCCCGAATTTTTGGGAAAGACCGCCACTGAGATGAGCCAAAAAGTTTTACCCGTTTTTTCTGTCGGTCATGCTCAACAGGTCACTGACGGCCATCTTGGTACCGTCGTCGTCATTGTAAACGAATTCTTCTTCCATACGGTCTATGTACAGAACCCCGTCAAGGTGGTCTATCTCGTGCTGGATGCAGCGGGCCATCATTCCTGAACGCTCGATGAGTATTTCCTTTCCTTTGCGGTCCTGAAACTTTACCTTCACTGTTTCGGCCCTTTTTACCATGCCTGAAAAGCCGGGCAGAGAAAGACATCCTTCATACTCGGTCACTTCACCGTCTGATTCGAGTATCTCGGGATTTATCATCTCAATATATTCATCACAATAATCGATGACCGTAATTCTTTTCAGAAGGCCGATCTGGTTTGCCGCAAGGGCTGCCGCGTCCCTGGTGCTCTTGAGGGTGATTTTTATTCTGTCAACCGTCCCCTGGAGCTTTTTATGAAAAACTTTTACCGGCTCCGCTTTTTGTCTCAAAACCTCGTCGCCGAAGAGCAGTATTCGTTCTTTTTTCATGTCTCATCCTGAAGCAGCGCAAAAATGTACTTGGCGGCAACCATACCAGCAGCGCGATTTTATTCAATAAAAAAATCCCTTCACATGAATAATCATTCATGAAAGCCAGTAATTCGGAATAAGCATGGCGGATGAAGCATCCGTTCCCGAATAATTGACATGTTCCCGGCCATGGCATACCTTGGAAGTAATGAGCCCGAGTAAAATTTCCCGTCGCCTTTTTATGCTGATGATTCCGGGGGCCGCGGCTGTTGCAGGGGTGGCCGTTTCCATCTTTTCCCTGCTTCCCGGCAGGCGGCGCGCCCTGTCATTTCAGGAGGCAGCAGCAATGCCTGAAAAAAGAAAAAAACCGGCCACGGGAAAACAGCTGGTTTCCCTGCGCCGCTGCACGTCCTATGACCCAGACCTGGTTTATGAAGCCGTAACGCGCTCCCTCGCGGACATCAC
>Ga0116162_10000978_pt1 | contig 19370 bp, 12 predicted proteins | sample AD_UKC105_MetaG_FD_89875 | JGI IMG/M metagenome (GOLD analysis project Ga0116162, IMG submission 89875) | Active sludge microbial communities of municipal wastewater-treating anaerobic digesters from Hong Kong - AD_UKC105_MetaG | ecosystem: Engineered > Bioreactor > Anaerobic > Digestate... | reverse complement strand
TATGGTAAGTCAGATTACAACCGTTGGTCTTTGCGTACAAATTCTACATATACTATTCTAGACGAAAAATCACGTAAGTGGTTGAATAAGGTACGAGTAGGGGTCAATGTGGGTTATTCTCGTTCTAAATCTCATGGAGTTGAAACAAACTCTGAATATGGGTCTATCCTAGGATCTGCATTAGCATTTAGTCCACTGATTCCAGTATATGCAGATGAAGCAACAGCAGCTGAAATATTAGCTAGCCATCCATATGCCGTAACAGATTCTAGAGGTCGAGTGTTTAGTATTCCACCATCAGGTTTCCAAGAAATTGCCAATCCTGTTGCGATGTTGAATATGCCTAGTAGTACACAATATACAGACGACAAGTTTGTCGGTAGCTTCTGGGCAGAACTAGATATTATGGAAGGTCTGAAGTTCAAAACTAGCTATGGTGTGGATCTTGCTTTTTGGGGCAATGACGGGTACACATTCCCTTATTTCTTAGCTACACAGGGTAAAGATATTACTCAAAGTTCAGTCGGTAGCCAAATGAATAGAGGTTTCAAGTGGCAAGTTGAAAATGTTTTGACATACAAGAAAACAATAGATAAACATAATTTTAGCGTTGTCCTTGGACAATCTGCTCAGAAGTACACTTCTCGCAATCTAGGAGGAACCGATTTTGATTTGCTAGAAACAGTTGCCGGAAAAGCAAATATTGATAGTGCAATTGCTGATGAAGATGATTCTGTGCTTTGGGGTGGAACTGGAGGCCTAAACTTCTCTTCTTTAGCTTCTTATTTTGGCCGTGTAGATTATAACTATGACGAACGTTATATTTTCCAAGCTACAGTACGTCGCGATGGTTCATCCAACTTTGGTCCTTCACATAAGTGGGCTATATTCCCAGCCTTTTCTTTAGGATGGAATGTCACAAACGAAGCATTTATGTCCAATCGTCCTGAATGGTTCAATGCTTTAAAGCTTCGTGCAAGTTGGGGTAAAAATGGGAACGAAAATATTGGTGCTTTCAAATATACAGCACTGATGTCTGGTGGTCAAAACTACTATTTCGGTGGCGGATACAAGGTTGCAGATGATTCTAACTCAGGAACGATGCAATATGGTAGTTCACCTGCTAATCTATCCAACCCTGATGTAAAATGGGAAGAAAGTGAACAACTTGACCTTGGTTTTGAAGCACGATTCTTTAACTCAGCTTTGACTTTTGGCTTTGACTACTTCAAGAAAGATACAAAAGGTATGTTGATGGAACAACCTATTCCTTCATATGTTGGACAAGGTGCACCTACTGCCAATGCTGGAGATATGGAAAACTGGGGACTTGAATTTGAACTTGGTTGGAAGGACAATATCGGTGGAGTTAATTACTACATCTCAGCTAATGCCTCTTATTTGCAGAATAAACTGATCAACATGGGTAATGAAAGTGGTGAGATGATTTATGAAACAGGAGGTGCGTCTGGTCTTGGTAGCTATGTAAAAGGTAAAAATGGCGAAGTATTCCCTTATTTTTATGGGTATAAAACAAATGGCCTTTTCCAGAATGATGCAGAAGTTGCAGCTTATGTTAATAAATCAGGTGAGTTGATGCAACCGAAAGCTGAACCAGGTGATGTTCGTTTTGTGGATACAAATGGTGATGGAAAAATCACAGATGATGATAAAGTGAAAATTGGTAAGGGTATGCCAGATTGGACATATGGAGTAACAGTTGGAGCGGAGTATAAAGGCTTTGATTTGAATCTGTTTTTCCAAGGATCATATGGCAACGATATATATGACTTCTCCATGCGTGGTGATATCCCTGCAATGAACCGTCCAGCTTGGATCTTGGATCGTTGGATTGGTGAAGGTACTAGTAATCGTATCCCACGTATGACAAATAGCAACCCTAATGGTAACTGGGCCTCTTCAGATCTATACGTGAAAGATGGAAGTTACTTGCGCTTGAAAACAGCTACTTTAGGATATACATTGCCTAAATCTATCGTAAGCAAAGCCACACTACAAAAAGTTCGTTTGTTTGTAAGCGGTGAAAACTTGTTGACATTTACAGATTATACTGGTTATGACCCTGAAATTGCATCAGGTAGTTATACAACAATCGGTATTGATCGCGGTGGATACCCACAAGCTCGTACGATTTCAATAGGTGCTAATATTGTATTCTAATCCATGAACCACATAAAAAAGAAAATGAAGATGAAAAAATATATGCTATTCGGTTTGGTTTTCGCCTTCTTTACTGGAATGACCAGTTGTAGCGACGATTTCTTAACCAATGCCCCTACTTCAAGTCAAGAAGCAGGTGGTCCAGCGACGGAAGGGGCAATCCTTTCAAATCTAGGTGCAGCCTACCAACCTTTATTGTTGGATAGTTATGCTAATCAAAACTACAACTCTTTGGTTTTGATGAGCGATCTACGTTCAGATGATATATACAAGGGTGGTGGTGATGCAGGTGACCAACGTCAGTTGTACTTGTTGTCGCAGTTTGAAGCAACCCCTACTGATAACTTTGATGGTATTTGGTCTGTCTTGTACAATGGTCTTGCCCGTTCTAACAATGTGATCACAGCTTGTGAAAATGCCATTGACGTTGATGACGCAAAATTGGCTCAATACAAAGCTGAGGCACACTTTCTTCGTGCCTATTATATGCACTGGCTTTGGAAATTCTGGGGAAATGTTCCTTATTTTGAAAAACCATTAGAGGCTCCCTATGTAGCTCCTCAATATACTGCAGATGAGATTTATGCTAAAATCATGGCAGATCTTGATATTGCATGTGAAGAAGGGGCGATGCCTATGCGCACTACTGGTGCTGCGCTTGGTCGAGTAAGTCGTGCGGCTGCTTTAATGCTTCGTGCTCGTGTTGTGATGTATCAAAAAGATGCAAGTAAGTATGCACAAGTAACATCGGATATGGCTGAAATCATTAAAAGTGGTTTATATACTTTAGATACACCTCCTGGGGAAATCTTCCTCGACGAAGGGGAGTGGGGCTCAGGTTCTATCTTTGAAAGTAACCAGATTCCTGAAGGAAAAACTTGGGGATCAGGTTGGGGTGGTTATGGTACCAATCTACCAGCCTTTATATCTCCTAATGACCTTAAAGTGGATGCAGACGCCTTAAATGGTACCCCTAAGGGTGGTTGGGGATTTGCTCCTGTGCGACCTGCTGCATTAGCCATTTATGAAGAAGGTGATTTGCGCAGAGATGCCTCTATTAACCAGTTTACAGCAGGCTCATACACTGCTCGTTTTCAAGATACTGGATTGTTTCTTGCTAAATACTGTGCACGTGTCGGTTATAATCCTCCTCCTGGGGATGTGGATTTGAATTACTGTAATAATGTACGTATTTTCCGTTATGCAGAAACATTATTGAACTACGCCGAAATGATTATTATGAATGGTCAATCTGCAGTAGAAGGTGTTACAGCAGCTCAGTGTCTTAATGACGTGCGTAAGCGTGCCTTTGGTGAAGTCAATGATATTACACCTAGCGATGAAAGCATTAAATTAGAACGTCGTCGTGAGTTCTTAGGTGAAGGTATGCGTTTCTGGGATCTAGTGCGTTGGGGAGATACAAGTGTCTTGAATGACAACAATGGTGTTAGTCAACGTACGTGGTCTGATACACAAAAGTATTTACCTATACCACAAGCTGAAATTGATAAAACAGCAGGTACAGAGTATCCACTGCAACAGAATCCTTAATAGCTTAATATCAGAATATAATGAAAAAAAATAGCTTATTTACAGCAATCGTACTATTTGCTGCTTTGATATTTGCTGGTTGTTCGGCAAATACTGCCGATGATTACAGTCTGGGAGCTACTCCTGAGGTTTCTAGTATAACCTTCTCGGCTACTCCACAAAGTGCTATACCTAATCGTGTAGACTTTTCCAATACATCAGCTACGAGTGGAGTGGCTTTGTGGGACTTCGGTAATGGGTCGACTGCCAATGGGAGTACGGCTAGTACAGATTATCCATTTGCGGGCGACTATGTTGTCACAATGACATTATACACAAAAGGTGGTTCCGTTTCTACAACTCAGACAATAACTATAGCCAATGATGATTTTTCATTGCTAGATACTCCAAACTATCGTGCATTGACTGGCGGTCCAGATGATTTGGACGGTAAAACATGGGTGTTAGATCAATATCATGATGGGCATTTTGGTGTCGGTCCAGCTGGTGATCCATCAACGGGTCCTTCATGGTGGGCATGTCCAGCTATGGGTAAAGATCAAACTTCTTTGTACACTCAAAAGTACACTTTCATTCAGCGTGATGTGCAGTTTAAATGGGAAAACAATGGATATATTTATTCTGACCAAACAGGGGCTGATCAACTTGGATTAGGAAGTGTGGCAACTCCTCAAGATGACTATGATGTGCCTTATGTTCCAGCAGATAATTTGACTTTTTCATTGAATGAAACAGATATGACGCTGACTCTGTCAGGCAATGCCTTTATTGGAAACTATCAAGGTGTATCTACTTATCGTATTGTGAGTCTTTCGGATACCGAAATGTATTTATATTGTGCTAGTGCTACTACACCAGCTAATGGATGGTGGTATCGTTTAATTCCTGAAGAATTAAACGTAGAACCAGTTGTTCATGTTGAAGTGAAAGCGGTGCCAATGGCCGATGATATGGAAGAGGAAAAATCACCTTATTCATATACAGCTCAGGAGATGGGTGATGAGCCAAATACAAAGCGTGGTTATGACAATCCATTGCCAATGGCGCCTAACACATCAAGTAAAGTTTATTTTTACGAAAAAACAGCTTCATTTTATAGCAATTTGTTGTTGCCTAATCAAGGGTATAAGTTTGATTTGACAGATCAAAATACCATTAAGATGAAGGTTTACTTGCCAAGTTATAATGATTATACTACCGAAGGTGATGTAGCTGGTGATTGGATTGCTGTGAAAAATTTACAGAAGAAAGTTGTTGTAAAATTACAAGATAGCACATTGGGTGACAATGCTTGGTCAACTCAAGCGGAGGTTGGCCATGATAATCTTGAAACAGATAAATGGATCGAATTAACGTTTGATTTCAGCGCGTATGCTGATCGTCAGGATTTTGATCAAATAATCATCCAGTTTGGAGGTGAAGGACATAGCATGCCTGGCTTGTTCTTCTTTGATGACTTCTCGTTTGAGTAGCCTTATATAATATAATGTGGGGTGTACGGTGTCTGTATGCCCCACATTGCATGTAAAGAATGGAACTATATATTCTAAAAACAAATAAGATGACAATAAAAAAGACTCTATCAGCATTTGCTGTCGGCTTGTTATTTGCTTCTTGTGCATCTGATGGTGCACATCAAACAGCTTTAAGTGAACAGGATACTCATATTGAGGCTCGGGTGGATTCTCTGGTTTCCCTTTTATCTTTTGAGGAAAAACTAGGCCAAATGAACCAAATCTCTTCTGTTGCTAATCTTGAGGAAATCACTCAACTAGTAAAAGATGGGAAAGTTGGATCTATCCTTAATGAGGTAGATCCTGTGCGTATCAATGCCTTGCAACATATGGCTGTAGAGCAAAGCAAACACCATATTCCGATATTGATTGGACGTGATGTGATTCATGGATTTAAAACAATTTTCCCCATCCCTATTGGACAAGCTGCTACATTCAATCCCGAAATTGCACGTATAGGAGCTCGTGTCGCCTCTATTGAGGCCACTGCTGCAGGCGTCCGTTGGACATTCTCTCCTATGGTAGATATAGCTCGTGATGCTCGTTGGGGACGAATTGCAGAAGGTTATGGTGAAGATGTATATCTAACAAGTGTTATGGGGGCAGCTACTGTACGTGGATATCAAGGAGATGATCTAGCAGATCCAGCTAGTATGGCAGCCTGTGTTAAACATTTTGTAGGATATGGTGCTTGTGAAAGCGGTAGAGATTACAACTCTACTTTTATTCCAGAACGTGTCTTGCGCAATGTCTATTTGCCACCATTTAAAGCGTCTGTAGATGCTGGTGCAGCAACGATTATGACATCTTTCAATGACAATGATGGGATACCGTCGTCTGCCAATCCATTTATTTTAAAAACAGTACTTCGAGACGAGTGGAATTTTAATGGTTTTGTTGTGACCGATTGGGGTACTATTGCTGAATTGGTTGTACATGGTGTGGCTCCAGACAAACTGACCGCAGCCGCTATGGCAGTCAATGCTGGTGTAGATATGGAAATGGCCAGTTGGGTTTTGGCTACAAATCCGGTAGATAAACTTATTGAGAAAGGATTGAGCAAATCGGCTGTAGATGAGGCAGTACGAAATGTGTTGCGCGTGAAATTCAAATTAGGCCTTTTTGAAAATCCTTATGTTGATGTGCACAAAGCTTCTATGATGTATGCCCCAACGAGTTTAGCTGCTGCTAAAGAAGCAGCAATTGAAAGTGCAATCTTGATAAAAAATAAGAATAATGTACTTCCTATTAAGTCTTCCGTTAAACGAATACTTGTCGTTGGACCTATGGCTGATGCTCCTTATGAACAAATGGGTACATGGGCTTTTGATGGAGAAGAATCACATACAGTAACCCCACTTGCTGCATTACGTAAACAGTATGGTGACCGTGTCAAAATTGACTATATGCCTGTCTTGTCCTATTCTCGTGACCGCAGTACCCGAGGTTTTTCTGCTGCTGTGGCTGCTGCACGTCGTGCTGATGTTGTTATAGCATTTGTAGGGGAAGAAGCCATTCTTTCAGGTGAAGCACATAGCTTGGCCAATTTAGATCTAGTTGGTGCTCAAGGGGATATGATTGAAGCATTAAGTAAAGTAAAAACGCCACTTGTATCGGTTGTGATAGCTGGTCGACCACTGACTATAGAAAAACAATTGAATGAATCTGATGCCATGTTGTATAGTTTCCATCCTGGTACTATGGGTGGCCCTGCTTTGGCCGAATTGTTGATGGGGGATGCTGTTCCAAGCGGCAAGACACCATTGTCGTTCCCAAGAATGGTTGGACAGGTTCCAATTTATTATAATCATCATAATACAGGCCGTCCTTCTAATGGGCATGAGCAACTATTATATGATATTCCATTGAAGCCAGGACAAACATCAACAGGGTGTCGTAGCTTCTACTTAGATGCTGGTGAAACTCCATTGTTACCGTTTGGTTATGGACTTTCTTACACAACATTCGAATATGGACCAGTGCATCTGTCTGCTACTACATTAGGCAAAGATGATGTGCTAAAACTAACTGCTAGAGTAAAGAATACAGGTAAAATTAAAGCCACAGAAGTTGTACAATTGTATATTCAAGATCGCTGTGCTAGCGTGACTCGTCCAGTGAAGGAATTGAAGCGTTTTGCACGCGTGTCGATTGCTCCTGGTGAAACAAAAAATGTTGAATTTGAGTTGCCTATTAGTGAACTCGCTTTTTGGACTCGTGATATGAAACACGAGGTTGAGGCGGGTGAGTTCCGTGCTTGGATTGCACCTAATTCTGCATCTGGTCAGCCCGTGAATTTTGTTGTACAATAATGTGTGAATGCTCTTCACCTAATTACAAGTAGATAATTATGATAAAAATAAATAAGATGCTCCCATGGTTGTTGACTGTATTCATGGCTTTTCCATTCACTAGCTGTGGAGGAAGTAGTGATAAAGCGATTGCTGCTCCTATGAATTTGGATGTGGATTATGTGGTGGTCGGTGCAACGGCTACAAATCCAGCGGGTGATGGTTCTGGTGTTGTGAAATTTGTGGCATCGGCTACTGATGCAACAACATATACCTTTACTTTGAATGGAACTACTGAAGCAGCCCAAGATGGACGGAAAATATATACTTTTACAACACCTGGGACAAATGATTATACAGTGACCGTAACGGCTTTTAATGCAGATAATGCATCAATAAGTAAAGAGGTGACTGTAAGTGTCTATGTGAGTAAAGGGGAAGGGGCAACAACTGGTGAAAGTTTTAAGGATCAAACCTTAAGTATTGCTACAGATGCAGACTATTCTACATTGGTTTATGCTGATGAGTTTGAAAAAGATGGTGATGTGCCTACAGCCGACTATAATCAAGAAATCGGTGGAAATGGTTGGGGTAATGCTGAATTGCAGTATTATACCAATAGCAATGAGAATGCCTATGTGAAGGATGGTATGTTACATATTGTGGCCAAACGTCAATCCATGCAGGGATGCGATTATACTTCAGCCCGTTTGACCACAAAAGGGCTTCATGAATTTCAGTATGGACGTTTCGAGATAAGAGCCCAGTTGCCCTCTGGTATTGGAACTTGGCCAGCTATTTGGATGTTGGGTAGCAATATCTCAACTGTTGAATGGCCTGCATGTGGGGAGATTGATATTATGGAACACGTGGGATTTGATCAAGATGTGATTCATCACTCTTTGCATACCACAGGTAGTCATGGGGCAACCGTGAATACTGCATATTCTACTATAGCTGGCGTGTCTACCGATTTTCATGTATATATTTGTGAGTGGACACCTACTAATATTACATTCTCTGTAGATGATAAGAAGATATATACGTATACTCCACCTACAATGACGAATACTGATTGGCCCTTTAATCAACCGTTTTTCTTTATCTTCAATATCGCTATGGGTGGTAATTGGGGAGGAGCTGGTGGACCCATACCAAGTAGTTTTACGCAATGTGAAATGTTGATTGATTACATTCGTGTGTATCAATAATAGGTCGCTTCATGCAATTTGAAGGAAAAGAGGTTTGCATACTTGAGGTGCGTCCTGAAAGTTAGACAAAAACTTTTAGGGGTCACTTCAAAAAGGGCAGCCTCTTTTTTTTGTCTCGTGTCTCGTCCTAATATAGCGTTACACCAGCCAGATTAATCTGTAGGTGATGGTTCCTTCAATACATAATATACAAAGGAACCGTGGCTTTTGGCCTTAATTTTTCCGTCTTTGATAAGTTCATTCAAATCTTTCAGCGCAGTCGTCTTTGAAATATGCATCTTTTTTTCATATTCAGATCGTCTGACCCTCTTGCGCTTATGTAGATAAGCCATCAATTGATCAATTCTAGTCTCTTTATCGACATTGTCTTTTATGACTCTTTGTTTGTCGTTTTCTAAGCGAAGAACAGATGTGACCAATTCTTTGAGTAGCTCCTTGCTAGGGCGAAAGTGCGGTTTTACACCCCGTATTTTATACGTTGTATTTTCATCGTGACTAGCTATAGGGTCTGATTTTATTTCGACGTGCAAAGTACCGAAATGAGGGATCTCTACACTGATGCCATCCTTAAGATATTTAATAGAAATATCGAATGTATTGTCCCAAGCATTCTTGCAGTCTCCCGATGTCAGGGAACTTCTAGATTGTATGTCTTTGGCGATTGTTTCTCTAGTGACATGACCTTGCGGTACTGCCTTAGCGTAGAAGTACTCTTTCTTGTTGTCATGTTGTGGGTTAGGCCTTTTAATAAGGACGTACTTTATTGCCATAGCGTTTAGTGTTAAAGGAAAGCCTTCGCACTCTCATGAGAGGTCGAATCGCTCTTTCATGAAGGTGCTTGTCGAACTATCATGAAAAATCGAGTCGATCACTCGTGTAGGAGCGATGACTTTTATCCTGTTTCAATTTTGTTTATAAGTAAAGCGTCCCGCTAGCAGAAGCTAACAGGACGCTTTCTATTGCTTACCCCAAAGGTACGCATAATATTTTGAATTACTTGTTCAAACGCCAAGTACTTCCTTCTTTGCTATCTTTGATTTCAAATCCTAAGGCTTGTAAATTGTCTCGAATTTTATCAGATGTTGCCCAGTCTTTATTAGCTTTAGCTTGCATACGTTGTTCAAGTAGCATGTCTACGACCTGCCCGAAAGCATGTTCGCGCTCATTGCTACTGTCATTGCTTTGGCCATGTTCCTGACGAAGACCTAGAAGATCAAACATAAATAAATCGAACGTTGCTTTCAATTCAGCAAGGCCTTCATCAGAGATTTCCGCTTTGCCAGCTGCCAACGTGTTAATCAGTTTACAGCCATCAAATAGATGCGCGATCACGATAGGTGTGTTCAAATCGTCTAATAATGCGTCATAACATTTTTCTTTGATTGCAGCTACTTGTGCGTCTACCTCTTTCGCTTTGTCAGAAGTTGTCGTCGTTGAGAGACGTTCTAGATTTTCATACGCTTCCAATAAACGTTGCAATCCCTTTTCGCTAGCTTGCAGTGCTTCATTGCTGAAGTCTACAGTGCTGCGGTAGTGTGCTTGTAAGATGAAAAAGCGGATAGTCATTGGGCTATATGCTTTTTCTAGCAACTTGTGGCTACCATCAAAGAATTCTTTCAACAAGATGAAATTACCTAACGACTTACCCATTTTGGTTCCGTTTATGGTAATCATATTATTGTGCATCCAATAGCGCACCATGTCGTGTCCTTGAGAAGCCACGGCTTGTGCAATCTCGCATTCGTGGTGTGGGAAAAGTAAGTCCATACCCCCACCATGGATATCAAATTCGCTACCTAGGTATTTGCGTCCCATTGCAGTACATTCACAATGCCATCCTGGGAATCCATTTCCCCATGGAGACGGCCAGCGCATGATATGTTCTGGTTGCGCGTTCTTCCATAAGGCGAAGTCGGCAGAATTATGTTTTTCTTGTTGCCCGTCTAATTCTCGAGTCGTTGACAGCATATCTTCTATGTTGCGACCTGAAAGTTTACCGTAGTTATAGTCCTTGTTATATTTGGCAACGTCAAAATAGACTGAACCTTGGCTTTCGTAGGCATAGCCATTTTTTAAAATTTCTTTGACAAGTTCTATTTGCTCTATGATGTGACCAGAAGCGTGGGGTTCAATGCTTGGAGGAAGGACATTAAGTGCTTCCATTTCGCGGTGATAGTTGTTCACGTTGCGTTGCACAACTTCCATAGGCTCTAGTTGTTCTAAGCGTGCACGTTTGGCAACTTTGTCCTCGCCTTCATCGGCATCGTGTTCCAAGTGACCGACATCTGTAATGTTGCGTACATAACGTACTTTATACTTCAGATGAGATAGAGTACGAAACAAAACGTCAAAAGTTATAGCTGGGCGAGCATGTCCCAAATGCGCATCACCGTATACTGTAGGACCGCATACATACAATCCTACATGAGGAGCATGAATAGGTTCGAAAACCTCTTTCTTGCGGCTCAAACTATTGTAAATGGTCAGTTTATTTGTCATCTTTCTTACTTTTTTACTTAGTGGGACAAAGGTAGCAATTATTCTCTGAATGAGCTTAATAAACGAAGAATATTACTACTTTTGTGCCATGAACAAAGAAAAAGGAAACAACCGATCTAAGGTACTATTAGGCATGAGTGGTGGTACAGACAGTTCGATTGCTGCTATCATGCTGCAAGAACAGGGGTATGAAGTGACGGGTATTACTTTTCGGTTTTTTGAAAAAGATGGGCAAACTGATTATTTAAAATCGGCGCGTCATTTAGCTGATCAGTTGGGCATCGCACATATTACTTATGATGTACGAAAGGAGTTTGAATCCCGCATAATACGTTATTTTATAGACAGCTATATGCAGGGGGAGACGCCTGTGCCTTGTACTTTGTGCAATAATTTTTTTAAATGGCCATTGATGGCCCAAGTGGCCGATCAGATGGGGATAGAATATATTGCCTCAGGACATTATATACAGCGAGTTGTTCATGAAGGAAGGTATTATATACGACCTGGAATTGATCCAGATAAAGATCAATCTTTTTTTATGTGGGGACTGTCACAAGAGTTGATGAAGCGAATGGTGCTTCCTCTTGGTGAAATGATCAAAGAAGAAGTACGTGCGTATGCTAGAGCGCGTGGATATGCTGCTCAAGCAGCTAAAAAGGAAAGTATAGGTGTCTGTTTTTGTCCTGGTGATTATCGGTCTTTTTTGCGTGAACGTCTTCCTGAAGAAAAATTTCAGGCTGGCCATTTTGTAGATATTGCAGGGCGTATTATAGGTAAACATCCTGGTTATGCCTTCTTTACTATTGGACAGCGTAGAGGATTGGGAGTGCATTTCAATCAAGCATTATATGTGCAGCATATTGATGTTAGGACTAATGAGGTTACTCTGGCTCCTCTTAAAGAATTAGAACGCATGCATTTCTTGGTGCGAGACTGGTCTGTGCGTTGTTTGGAGGAGTTGCTTTCAATTTCTCATGTAGAAGTGCGTATTCGTTATCGCAAACAATGGAATACTGGTCATGTGCTTGTGCTTCCAGAGAATGACGGTAAACTTTTGGTGCAGTTGGACCAGCCTTTGACTGCTGTAGCACCTGGTCAGGCTGTGGCTTTTTATTATGATAATCGGGTAATTGGAGGTGGAATTATCTGCTAAAATGTAACGGAGTTATCATAAATACGTCAATATTACCATATTTCATACGTATTTTATGACATAATATTCGTTCAGTTTGAAAAGATGATGTACATTTGTGCAATCGTACCGAAAACTGTGTATTAACGTATGAGTGAAGATAAGATTTTTTTGATTGATATAGATAAAGTATTGCGTGATAAGATGCCTAAATCGTATCAACGTGTCCCTCGATTCTTAATCAATTACCTTAAAAGAATAGCCCATCAAGATGATTTAAACCGATTCTTAACAAATAAAGGAAAGGGGCAATATGGTGTGGGTTTTCTGGAAGCTACTCTAGATGAACTAGATTGGCACGTACAAGTAGAGGGCAAAGAGAATCTTCCTACAGACAGACTGTGTACCTTTGTAAGCAATCATCCTCTGGGTGGCGCTGACGGCGTGACTTTGGGGTATGTCTTAGGTAAGCATTATGATGGACGCGTCAAGTATTTAGTCAATGATTTGTTGATGAACTTGGCAGGTCTAGCACCTTTGTGTATCCCTATTAACAAAACGGGTAAGCAAAGTCGTGATTTCCCGCGCATGGTTGAAGCTGGGTTTAAAAGTGATGACCATTTAATTATGTTTCCTGCTGGATTATGTTCTCGTAAGATACATGGCAAGATACAAGATGTAGATTGGAAGAAAACTTTCATTACCAAAAGTGTGGAGGCAAAACGAGATGTGGTACCTGTATATTTTGAGGGGCGCAACTCAAATTTCTTTTACAATTTGGCCAATTTCTGTAAGTGGATTGGATTAAAAACAAATATTGCGATGTTGTATCTCGTAGATGAGATGTACAAAAACCAACATAAAACATTTACAATAACCTTTGGTAAACCTATTCCATGGCAAACCTTCGATCAGTCGAAGAATGCTACAGAATGGGCACAGTGGGTCAAAGATGTCGTGTACAGAATGGCCCCCAATAATCAGAAGAAATAAGCTTAAGTAGATTATGGAACAACAAATGGAAGCGATCATCGCACCAGTGGATAAAGAGCTAATTAAAGCTGAATTGACTGAGGAAAAAAGATTGCGTGTTACGAACAAAAATAACAACGAAATTTATATCGTTACGCATCATGATGCACCAAACACAATGCGTGAAATAGGGCGTTTGCGTGAATGGGCATTTCGTTCTGCTGGAGGTGGCTCTGGCAAGTCTATGGACATTGACGAGTTTGACACGATGGAAGGTTGCTATAAGCAATTGATCGTATGGGATCCTGAATCAGAAAACATTTTAGGAGGATACCGATATATATTAGGTACAGATGTACATCTTGATGAGGCTGGACAACCTATTTTAGCCACGTCGCATATGTTTAGATTTTCGGAGGAGTTTGTGCGTGATTATTTGCCGCAGACTATCGAATTGGGACGTTCATTTGTTACATTGGAGTATCAATCTACTCGTATGGGTAGTAAGGGGCTTTTCGCTCTAGATAATCTTTGGGATGGCTTAGGAGCTTTGACTGTTGTGATGCCAAATGTTAAATATTTATTTGGGAAAGTGACTATGTATCCAAGTTTCCATAGAGAAGGAAGAGATAAGATTTTGTACTTTTTGCGCAAGCATTTTCCAGACAAAGACCGCCTAGTTGTTCCTACTCATCCATTGAATTTGGATACTCCTGAAGAGGAGTTGGTCAATTTGTTCCCATATGATACGTTCAAAGAAAACTACAAGATTTTGAATGCAGAGGTGCGTAAGGTAGGGTATAACATACCTCCTTTGGTTAATGCATATATGGGATTAAGTCCAACTATGCGTATGTTTGGTACAGCGATTAATTATGGTTTCGGTGATGTTGAAGAGACAGGTATTCTTATCGCTGTTGACGAAATATTGGAACAAAAACGACGTCGTCATATTGAGTCATTTATAGAGAATGGTTTGGATGATTTTCGTATTACTTCTGGCCGTAATAAAGTGTTCTATCCATCCAAGGAAGAGCCTGCTAAATAGGCTGTGTCAAAGATTTTATATAAAAGTAAACAGATTCCGAAAGAGAGCTAAGGCAACCTTTCGGAATCTGTTTTTATATTCAATACCAATAGAATAATCAAAAAAATAAATTAAAAAAAAGCGCCCAAGAGTGGAAGCCTCCCGAACGCTAAATCTTGCAAGTAGCGGGACCCAGGATTGAACTGGGGACCTCATGATTATGAATCATGCGCTCTAACCGACTGAGCTATCCCGCCATTAATTTTTTATTGCGGTGCAAAGGTAGGGAAAATTTCCCTACCTCCAAATTTATTACAGCCTTTTTTGTAAAAAAGTTTCCAGTACTTTCTTTTTTATTTGTTTTGCAGCATGTAATTAGGAAAAAGATTGTATCTTGCCGCCATGTTAATTGTTGAATAATATTATAGTATCATGGACAAAGAAAAGTTTACTTTAGAATACCCATTGCATTCGCATAGCCAACAAGTGATATGGGAAGCTATTAGTACAGCCTCTGGCCTAGCTCAGTGGTTTGCTGACAAAGTAAGCTTTACAAATCGCCACGCCCAATTTCAGTGGGGGGATGAAGAAATACGTGAGGCGGATATTATTGCGATGCGACCTTTGCATTTCATTCGTTTTCATTGGTCAGATGACGATTGGCAACGCGGTTATTTTGAGCTTAAAATGACTGTTAATGAAATGACTGGTATGTGTATGCTTGAAGTGACTGATTTTGCTGAAGCAGATGAAATGGAGTCACAAATTGAGTTGTGGAATGCACAGATCGAGGATTTGATACGCAATACAGGCATGTAAAAATCTAAAATATCTCAAACAATGCAGAGAGTTTGCGGATTTCAGCTATCTTTGTACCTATGATACGTATAAGAAAGTTAGACCTCTTTATACTCAGGAATTTCCTGACTCTTTTTGCGGGTACGTTTTTTATCTGCTTGTTTATCTTCATGATGCAATTTTTATGGCGCTATGTAGATGAACTTGTTGGTAAAGGGCTGTCTGTTGATGTGATGGCGCAGTTTTTCTTCTATTCAGCCATGACACTTATTCCTGCTTCTTTACCTTTGGCTGTATTGCTCGCTTCACTGATCTCTTTTGGAAACTTAGGAGAGCAGTTTGAGTTGTTGGCTATGAAAGCAGCTGGTGTGCCACTTATACGTATTATGAGACCACTTTGGATTTTTGTAGCCTGTATTTGTGGAGTGTCCTTTTATTTTCAAAACGTGGCAGGTCCCGATGCCGAGGTTAAGTTGTGGACATTGATTATTTCTCTTAAACAAAAATCTCCTGAATTAGATATTCCAGAAGGCGTTTTTTATACTGAAATTAGTGATTATAATATCTATGTAAAAAGCAAAGACCGTAAAACAGGGTTGATGCGAGACATGATGATTTATAATTTCAGTGATGGATTTGAAAATGCACATATCATTCTTGCTGATAGTGGGCGTATGGAGGTGACCGCAGATAAGAGTCACTTACTTTTGCATCTGTATAATGGAGAGCTTTTTGAGAATTTGAAACAACAGAGTGCTCGAGATAAAACAGTACCATATCGTCGAGAAAGTTTCAAAGAAAAACACACAATCATTTCATTCAATAGTGATTTGAAGATGGTTGATGGTGGGTTCATGGAAAAAAATGAACGCTCCAAGAATGTGGTTGAGTTACAGAATGATATTGATAGTATGCGCGTGTTACAAGATAGTGTTGGACGTACATTCTATCAACAAGCTATGCAAGGGGTGTATAGAAAATCTACTTTGAGATTGTCAAAGACTGATTCTGTACTTATGGCTAAAGAGTCTTTATCTAAGTATGATGTGGACAGTGTGTATCGCGCAATGTCTTTGCTTGAAAGACAAAAAGTATTGAATCGTGCCGTTTCGAGTGTGGCCAATCAAAATAGTGATTTTCAGTTTAAACGAAGTACTATTGGGGACAGTGAGAAGAGTGTTCGTCGATTTAACGCCGCATGGCATAAGAAGTATACACTGGCTTTGTCTTGTTTATTCTTCTTCTTTATCGGAGCTCCATTGGGCGCGATTATTCGTAAAGGTGGATTAGGTATGCCTGTTGTCATTTCTGTGCTATTTTTCATTGTGTATTATATTATTGATACCTCTGGATATAAGATGGCTCGTGATGGACACTGGATTGTATGGTCGGGTATTTGGATGAGTAGTGCTATTTTGGCTCCTATCGGTATCTTCTTGTCATATAAAGCCAATAATGATTCTGTGATGTTTAATGTGGATACGTATCTTGATTGGCTAAAATTGCTTGTCGGTATACGTTCTAAACGACATCTTGCGATGAAGGAAGTGGTGATTGTGGACATTGATTACCAAGAGACTCTTGATCGATTGCATGCGCACACTAAAATGATTGAGGAGTATCGTGAAGCTCCACATAATTTGAAGTTGCCAAACTACTTCCGTCTTTGGTTTTCACCTGGACAGGATAGTAAGATGGAAGATATACTAACAGAACTTGAAGATATAATTGTTTATTTGAGCAATAGCCGTCACTCATTGGTGGTTAAACAGCTTAATGCGTATCCAGTGATTCCTATTCACGCCCATACGCGCCCTTTTGCAACGCAATGGCTAAATACATTAATCGGTGTTTTTGTACCCTTGGGTATTTTCTTTTATGTGCGTGTGTGGTTATTCAGAATACGATTATGTAAAGATATCCAATTGATTACAAAAGCGCATGAACAATTAGAGCAGATTATTGTTGATCATGATCTGAACAAATAAAGAACTAAAAAGCTAGATATGGAAAAATTTCAACTCAATACCATACCTGAAGCCATAGAAGACTTCAAAGCTGGTAAAATGGTTATCGTCGTTGATGACGAGGATAGAGAGAATGAAGGTGACTTTATTATGGCCGCTGAAAAGGTGACTGAAGCTGATGTGAATTTTATGTTGACTTATGGTCGTGGTGTGCTTTGTGCACCTATTTCAGAGGAGATTTGTGAACATCTTGAGTTGCCTATGCAAGCTCAAGCAAATACGTCTATCTATGAAACGCCTTTTACTATAACTGTAGATTTATTGGAAGGTTGTACAACTGGTGTGTCTATGCATGACCGTGCAGCAACTATCAACGCACTGGCCAATCCAGATTCAAAAGCAAGTGATTTCGGACGTCCAGGCCATATCAATCCTTTACGAGCTAGAAGTCGTGGTGTGCTTCGTCGTGCTGGACATACGGAAGCAGCAGTTGATTTAGCCAAACTTGCTGGATTGCAACCTGCGGGTGCACTTATTGAGATCATCAATCCTGATGGTACTATGGCTCGTATGCCTGAGTTGGTGGAAGTCGCAAAAAAATGGGGCTTGAAAATTGTTACTATTAAGGATTTGATCGCACATCGTCTTCAAAAAGAATCCATTGTGGAAAAAGGAGTTGAAGTTGATATGCCCACTGCTCATGGACATTTCCGATTAATCCCTTTTAAACAAACATCTAATGGATTAGAACATATCGCTCTAGTTAAAGGTAGCTGGGAACCAGATGAACCTGTTTTAGTACGTGTGCATTCTTCTTGTGCAACAGGAGATATCTTTGGATCGTCACGTTGTGATTGTGGAGACCAATTGCACAAAGCGATGGAAATGGTTGAAAAAGAAGGCAAAGGTGCTATTGTATATATGAACCAAGAAGGTAGAGGCATTGGACTTATGGCCAAAATCGCTGCCTATAAATTGCAAGAAGAAGGTTTGGATACAGTAGATGCGAATGTGCATCTAGGTTTCGATCCAGATGAACGTGATTATGGTGTAGGAGCACAAATTCTTCGTGAAATTGGTGTGCAGAAAATGCGTCTAATGAGTAATAATCCGATTAAACGTATTGGATTGGAAGCATACGGACTGGAAGTTGTTGACAATGTGCCAATTGAGATCCATCCCAATCAATATAACGAACGCTATTTACGCACAAAGAAAGAAAGAATGGGGCACACGCTTCATTTCTAATTGTTGACAATAAAGCTCAAGGCGTCTATATACCACTGGCCTAGAACAGATATATAAGCTTATTTTGTATGTCTGTTTTAGGCCAAACAAATAAATCATTTATTCAAAACAAACTAATCGTGATGATGAAACTTTCAGACAGATTGAACAGCTTGTCGCCATCGGCTACATTAGCTATGGCACAAAAAAGTGCTGAGCTCCGTGCACAAGGAGTAGATGTGATCAACCTAAGTGTGGGAGAACCCGACTTCAATACGCCAGAACACATCAAAGAAGCGGCAAAGAAGGCGGTGGATGACAATTTCTCACGTTATTCTCCAGTTATGGGGTATCCAACACTTCGTGAAGCTATTGTAGCCAAACTTAAGAATGAAAATGGTTTGACGTACACTGCTGACCAAATATCAGTCTCTAATGGAGCAAAGCAAAGTGTTTGTAATACCCTTATGGCTTTAATAAACCAAGGTGATGAGGTCATTATCCCTGCGCCATATTGGGTGAGTTATCCTGAAATGGTTAAACTAGCTGAAGGTACTCCAGTTATAGTTTCTGCTGGTATTGAACAAGGTTTTAAGATGACTCCAGCGCAACTTGAAGAAGCAATTACTGAGAAAACTCGTGCTCTCATCTTGTGCTCGCCTTCCAATCCTACAGGTGCAGTCTATACAAAAGAAGAGCTCGCAGCGTTGGCAGCTGTATTAGAGAAGCATCCTAAGGTGATTGTTATAGCTGATGAAATTTATGAGCATATCAATTATGTGGGTAAGCATGAAAGTATTGCACAGTTCTCATGTATGCAAGAACGCACTGTGATTGTCAATGGTGTGTCCAAAGCTTATGCAATGACAGGCTGGCGTATTGGTTTTATTGCAGCACCTGAATGGATTACTAAGGCTTGTAATAAGTTGCAAGGGCAATATACTTCTGGCCCATGTTCTGTATCCCAAAAAGCTGCTGAAGCTGCTTATGTTGGTAC